>Ga0302310_10000484_pt1 | contig 37399 bp, 25 predicted proteins | sample III_Palsa_N1_2_FD_200451 | JGI IMG/M metagenome (GOLD analysis project Ga0302310, IMG submission 200451) | Peat permafrost microbial communities from Stordalen Mire near Abisko, Sweden - III_Palsa_N1_2 | ecosystem: Environmental > Terrestrial > Soil > Palsa > Peat permafrost | place: Sweden...
CCTCGATCGCGTTGGTGATGCGCCGGCGGGCGCTGCGAATGCTGTCCCACCGCGCGCCCAATTCGGCATCCAGCCATTGCGCCGAGGTCGCGAACAGCTGCGCAAGATGCACGCTGGTCTGCTCGCCATAGCGCGCCACCCAGGCCTCGTCGGCGGTGAAGGCCAGCACCGGCGCGAGCCAGGTGCACAGGGCGCCGTGGAGATAGTCGAGTACTGTCCGCGCTGCCTTGCGGGTCGGGTGATCCGGCCGGTCGCAATAGACCGAGTCCTTGCGCACGTCGAAATAGAAGCTCGACAGATCACCCGCGCAGAAATGATGCAGCGCCGGGTAGAAGCCGGTCCAATCGTGGCTCGCGACCGCGCGGCGGAGCTGGGCCTCGAGTTCGGTCAGCCGGTGCAGAATGTATTTTTCCAACTCCGGCATCGCCTCGTAGGGCACCCGCTCGGCCTCGGAAAAGCCCGCGAGCGAGCCCAGAATCCAGCGCAGCGTGTTGCGCAGCCGGCGATAGAGTTCGGCGGTCTGCTTGAGGATCTCCGGCCCGAGCCGCTGATCCTCGGTGGTGTCGCTGTTCATCACCCAGAGGCGGAGAATGTCGGCGCCGTATTGCTTGGTCACCTCCTGCGGCGCCACCACATTGCCGAGCGACTTGGACATCTTGCGGCCCTGCTCGTCGAGCGTGAAGCCGTGGGTCAGGACCGCCTTGAACGGCGCCCGCCCGCGGGTGCCGACCGCCTCCAGCAGCGAGGATTGGAACCAGCCGCGATGCTGGTCGGAGCCTTCAAGATACAAATCCGCTGGCCAGGGCAGGCCGCGCGCCTCCAGCACGAAGGCGTGGGTAGATCCCGATTCGAACCAGACATCGACGATGTCCATCACCTGCTCGTAGGCGGCCGGGTCGTAGTCGTTGCCGAGGAACCGCGCCGGCGGCGAGGAATACCAGCAATCGGCGCCCTCCTCCCGGAACGCGGCCAGGGTCCGCGCGGTCACCGCGGGATCGCGCAGGATCTGCCCGGTGGCGCGTTCGACGAACACCGGGATCGGCACCCCCCAGGCGCGCTGGCGCGAAATGCACCAATCCGGCCGGCTCGCCACCATCGCACCGATCCGGTTGCGGCCCTGCTCGGGCACGAAATCGGTCGCGGCGATCGCCTCCAGCGCCTTGACGCGGATCTGTTCCGGTCCGTCCATGCGGATGAACCATTGCGGCGTGGCGCGGTAGATCAGCGGCGCCTTCGAACGCCAGCTGTGCGGGTAGGAATGCACGATCTTGCCGCGCGCGAGCAGGCCGCCGGCGGCGTCGATCGCCGCAATCACCGCGTCGTGCGCCTTGAACACGTGCAGCCCGGCGAACAGCGGTACCCACGGGTTATAGGTCCCGTCATCTCCCACCGTTTCCGGCACCTCGACGCCGTTCGCCCGGCCGAGCGCAAAATCCTCCTCGCCGTGGCCCGGGGCGATGTGCACAAAGCCGGTTCCCACGTCGGTGGTGACGAAATCGCCGAACAGCAATGGCGCGTCATGATCGTAGCCCTGACCGCGCAGCGGATGGGCGGCGATCGTGCCGGCGAGCTCCTCGCCCAAATACACATGCTCGACGTGATGGAGCGAAATCCCGCTATCGGCCAGAAACTTCGGCAGCAGCGCCAGCGCCACCAGCAGCCGGTCGCCAACCCTTCCCCGGCTGCCAGGCTCGACCGCGTCGACCCGGAACAGCGCGTATTCGATCTCCCGCCCGGCTGCCAAGGCGCGGTTGCCCGGCAGGGTCCAGGGCGTCGTGGTCCAGATCACGATCGCCGCATCGGTCACTGGCCCGGCAACGATTGGAAATCGCACCCACACGGTGTGGCTGGTATGGTCCTGATACTCGATCTCGGCATCGGCGAGCGCGGTCTTCTCCACCACCGACCACATCACCGGCCTAAGCCCGCGATAGAGCGCGCCGTTGGCGACAAACCGCCCGATCTCGGCCGCGATCGCGGCTTCCGAGGCGAAATCCATCGTCGCGTAGCGGTGCGCGAAATCCCCCAGCACCCCCAGCCGCTGGAATTCCTCGCCCTGCACCGCAACCCAATGCGCCGCCGAGGCCCGGCACTCGGCGCGGAAATCCAGCACCGGCACCTGGTCCTTGTCGCGGCCGGCCTTGCGATACTGCTCCTCGATCTTCCACTCGATCGGCAGCCCGTGACAGTCCCAGCCCGGAATATAATGCGCGTCGAACCCCGCCATCTGATGCGCGCGATTGATCACGTCCTTCAAAATCTTGTTGAGCGCGTGACCGATGTGCAGATCGCCGTTCGCATACGGCGGACCGTCATGCAGGATGAACTTCTCGCGGCCCGCGCTCTCCGCCCGCAGCCGCTCAAACAACCCCAGCCGCTGCCAGCGCGCCAGTATCAGGGGCTCGTTCTTCGGCAAGTCGCCGCGCATCGGGAAATCGGTCGCGGGCAGAAAAACACTGTCCCGGTAATCGCGCTCGGTCATCGGTAGTCCTAAACCAACGAAGGGGAGGGTTATGCAAAGCGCGCGGGGGCAAGGTCAAGCGCGGGAAGGAAGGTGTTCTTTTTGTGAACAAAAAGAACCAAAAAAACTTTGACAATAAGGGGACGATCAGGCGCCGTCGAAGCTGAAACAGAGGCGCCCGGCTACAATCCGCATGCGTAGGCGGCGGTAATTCCACAAATAATAAAACCCAACCAACGCCGCGCCGAAACCAGAGGCAGCGCCCACCAGCAACGCCGAACGCGGACCAAATGTGTCGGCAACCCAACCCACCAACGGCGCGCCGATCGGCGTGCCGCCCAGCGCGATCGCGAGCAAAATCGCCATCACCCGGCCGCGCATCGCAGGCTCGGTCCCCAGCTGCACGGTGGCGATCGCCGTGGTGGTAAAGGTCTGCGCCGACACCCCGATCGCCATCAATGCCAGACCGAACAGAATATACGTCGGCATCACCGCCGCCACCAGAAACCCCGCGCCGAACGCCGCCGCGGCAGCAAACAACAGCGTGATATGCGGCCTGGTCCGCCGCGCCGACAGCAGCGCACCCGCCACCGACCCCACCGCCATGATCGAGGTAAGAAACCCATAGCGGTCGGCGCCGGTGTGAAACACCCTGACCGCCATGGTGGCAATATAGATCGGGAAATTCACCCCGAAGGTGCCGATCAAAAACAGCATCACCAGCACCGACAGCAGATCCGGCCGCTTCCAGACATAGCGGAACCCGTCGGCCAACCCGCCCCGCACCTGCGTGGCGCGATCCTTGCGAAAAAGCTCGCCCTTGCGCAGCAGCGCGAGTGAACATAGGACAGCGAGGAACGACGCCGCGTTGATCAAAAACACCCAACCGGTGCCGACCAGCGCAATCAGCACGCCGGCGATCGCCGGACCAATCATCCGCGCCGCATTGAACGAGGTCGAATTCAGCGCCACCGCGTTGGCAAGGTCGGCCTCGCCCACCAGCTCGCCGACGAAGGTCTGCCGCGCCGGGGCATCAAACGCGCTGACGCAGCCGAGCAGGAACGCGAACAGATAGACCTGCCACAATTGCACCAGCCCGGTGAGGGTGACGATGCCGAGCCCCAGCGCCAGCGTTCCCATCCCCGCCTGGGTCGCCATCAGCAGCTTGCGGCGGTCGAAGCGATCGGCGACGTAGCCACTCACCGGCAGCATCAGCAGCTGCGGCCCGAACTGCAGCGCCATCACCACACCCACCGCGGTCGCGTTGCGGTGGGTGAGCTCGGTCAGCACCAGCCAGTCCTGGGCGGTGCGCTGCATCCAGGTGCCGATGTTGGACACCACCGCGCCGCCCGCCCACATCCGGTAATTGAAACCGCGCAGCGATCGGAAGGTGACGCTGGCCAGATCGCTCACCGCGAACTCGCGTCGTTGCCGCCGTGCAGGCGGCCGAACATCCGCGCCATCAGCAGGCCCATCAGCAACGCGCCCAGCCCCGCCGCGATCACGTCCGGACCCGTGCGCAGGTCGAAGTTGCCGACCCGCCAGATCAGCAGATAGCCCACCAAGACGTTGAAAAACCCCCACAGCACGTTCACGGTCGAGGACGACAGACCCTCGCCGGGCGGTTTGGCGAACGGGCTCTGGAACGCGCACCCCATCACGCCGCTCACCCAATGCGGCACCGCATTGGTGAGAAACGCGCCCCCGAAGAAGTAGGAAAGATAATGCAGCCAAACCACCGTCGAATCCTCCGCTAGCGTCTGTACAAAGCGATAATAAGTAAAATCAAGAGGTTGCAGAAAGGAAGGAAGCATCTTTTTTGAAAAAAAGAAGCAAAAAACTTTTGATAAAATGGCTGGGTTGTCCGATCAGCATGGGCGCAGCATAGTACGGCGGTTGCGGAGGCTCGATGATCCTGATCGGCCAATATGACTCGCCCTTCGTTCGCCGCGTGGCCGTGGCGCTGAAGCTCTATCGCCATGATTACGAGCATCGGCCCTGGTCTACCTTTGGCGACGGTGACAAGGTTGCGCTTTACAACCCGCTGCGGCGGGTTCCGGTGCTGGTGCTGGACGACGGCGAAGTTCTGATCGAGAGCGCGGCGATCCTGGATTACCTGGACGAGTGCGCCGGCGAGGCGGCGCTGTTGCCGCGGGGTGGGGATGGCCGTCGCGCGGCGCTGAGGATTTGCGCGCTTGCGACCGGTCTGTGCGACAAGATGGTAAGCCTGGTTTACGAGCGGCTGTTGCACGCGGCTGCGTCCGAAGTCTGGATCGGGCGCTGCGAGACCCAGATTTCCAGCGTGCTGGATGCGCTGGAGCGTGACCGGGCCCAGCGTTCCGGGGCGTTCTGGTTCGGTGATCAGCTCGGCCACGCGGACGTCGCGGTGACGTGTGCGATGCGTTTTCTGGCCGAAGCTCATCCGGAGATTCATCGCTTGGCGCTCTGGCCGAACCTCGCCGCCTTGGCGTCGGCCTGTGAAAATTTCGCGGTGTTTGCTGCCGTAACCCAGCCCTTCATTCCGCCGTCGAGTTCGGGTCCTTGAGCTGTTTGCCAAAGTTTTTTTGCTTCTTTTTGTTCACAAAAAGAAGACCTTCCCTTCTGTCTTATGCGCTTGGTACGCTATCCTGATTTTTGCACCCGAAGGGATTTCGCAGATGGCCGCACCTGACCTACCGCGCCGGCAGATGATCATGACCACGCTGATCACCGGTTTCACGCTCGCCACCGAGCGGGTCGAGGCGACCGAGATCGAGACTCCCGCCACCGGGTTGGTTGCCGGCGAGGTTCAGATCCCGGTCGAGGGCGGCACGTTGCCCGGCTATCGTGCAGCACCAGAGGGGGTCGGTCCGTTCCCGATCGTGCTGGTGATCGAGGAGATTTTCGGCGTTCACGAGTATATCAAGGACATCTGCCGCCGGCTTGCCCATGTCGGCTTCTATGCCGTGGCGCCGGAATTATATGCCCGGCTGGGCGATCTGGCGCACATGACCGACTTCCGCAAAATTATCGGCGATGTGATATCCAAGGCGCCGGACGATCAGATGATGCGCGATCTCGACGCCACCGCGGCCTGGGCCGCGAGCCAGGGCGGCGATGCAAGCCGGCTGGTGGTCACCGGTTTCTGCCGCGGCGGGCGACAAACCTGGCTTTATGCCGCGCACAACCCCAGGCTTCGCGCCGCGGTCGCCTGGTACGGACCGCTGTCCGGGATGCCGACCCCAATTCAGCCACAGACCGCGATCGACCTCGCGGGCAAAATCTACTGTCCGCTGCTGGCGCTATACGGCGGCGAGGACAAGGGCATTCCTCCCGCCGATCGCGAAGCCGCCCAGAAGGCCGCCGACGACGCCGGCAAATACGTGCAGATGGTGGTCTATCCCGGGGCCGGGCATGGCTTCCACGCCGACTATCGGCCGTCCTACGATCCGGCAGCGGCGAAGGACGGCTGGCGGCGGATGCTGGCGTTCTTCAAGGCGAACGGCGTGGGGTGAAACGCTGCGTTGCGGCGAAGCACTGGTCACCGGCCGCGGCCCGTGCTACGGCCGAAACCCAAGATCGGCCAGGACGATACGAGGAATGGACGGAGGCTCGGCTGCCACCCCTAAGCTTGCGGACCGCCACAATCATCGGGATCTAGACCCCGCCGATTGGGAGCAGATGCGCGCTCTGGGCCATCGCATGATGGACGACATGATCGATCATCTGCGCGATCTGCGGCAGATCCCGGCGTGGCAGAAGATGCCCCAGCCGGTGCGCGACGCGCTTTCCGCGCCGCTGCCGCTGGACCCGACCTCGCCGGAAGAGATTTACGCCGATATCGAGCAGCTGGTGACCCCGTACGTCACCGGCAACACCCATCCCGGTTTCATGGGCTGGGTGCATGGCGGCGGCAACGTGATGGGCATGCTGGCCGACATGATCGCGGCCGGACTCAACCCCAACGTTGGCGGTCGCGATCATTCGGCGGTGGCGATCGAGCGCCAGGTGGTTGCCTGGTCGGCGGAGATGGTCGGATTCCCGAAGGAAGCCTCGGGCGTGCTGGTAACCGGCAGTTCGATGGCGAATTTCGTCGCACTCACGGTGGCTCGCACTGCGTATCTCGGTCAGGAGGTGCGGCAGACCGGCGTCGGCGAGCATAAATTGACCGCCTATACCTCGGAGGCCGCGCACAGCTGTCTGCCGCGGGCGATGGACCAGGCCGGGCTGGGGTCCGACGCGCTGCGGCTGATCGCAACCGATGGTTTGTATCGCATCCGGCTGGACGCGCTGCGCGATGCGGTCGCCGCCGATCGCGCGGCCGGGTTCGAGCCCTTCATGGTCACCGGCACTGCCGGCACGGTCTCGACCGGGGCGGTCGACGATCTGGCGGCGCTGGCTTCGTTCTGCCGCGAAGAGGGGCTGTGGTTCCACGTCGACGCGGCTTACGGCGCGTTCGGCATGCTGTCGCCGGTGCTGCGGCCCTTGGTCGCCGGGATCGAGCACGCCGACAGCGTGGCGTTCGATTTTCACAAATGGGGCCAGGTACCCTACGACGCCGGGATTGCGCTGGTGCGCGATCCGGCCAGGCATCTCGCCGCCTTCGACCACGCCGCCGATTATCTGCGGCGCGAGAAGCGCGGGCTTGCCACCGGCGAGTTGTGGCCGTGCGATCTGGGGCCTGACTTATCCCGCGGTTTCCGCGCGCTCAAGGTCTGGACCACGCTGCGCGCCTACGGCACCGAAGCGCTAGGCCGCGTCGCCGAGCAGACCTGCCGGATCGCGCAGTCGCTGGCGGCGGCGATTGTGGCCGATCCCAGGTTGGAGCTGCTGGCGCCGGTCGGGCTGAACATTGTGTGCTTCCGGGTGCGGGCTGACGATGCGGTGGTGGATGCGCTGAACGCGGATATTCTGGCGGACATTCAGGAAGCCGGGATCGCGGTGCCATCGAGCACGCTGATCGACGGCAAGTTCGCCATTCGCGCCGCGATCGTGAACCATAGGACCCGGCTGGAAGACGCGCTTGCAATGCTGGACGCCGTGCTGGCGGCGGCGGCGAGGCGACAGTAGAAAATTGATAAAAGTTTTTTGCTTCTTTTTTTCAAAAAAGAAGATTCTTAAGTCTTCTTTTTGTGAACAAAAAGAAGCAAAAAAACTTTGTCATACCAGCCGCCCAAAATTTTGACTCGTGACCAGCGATTGGGGCGGCTGGTATGAGTCTTTGTTTTGCGCGCGCCGCCCGCCAACCCGCGCGCGATACCAGCGGTCAAGAGATAGGGCCGCTGGTATCACATGGTTGAGGCGGGGCCGGTGCGCTCTGCGATCACCCAAACCGGTGTGCGGCGGAAAATTGTAGTAGTCGAACAGCAGGCCGGGATGAGCGGCGGTGTTCACGGTCGGCACCGGCTCTTCCCAGTGGCCGGAGATCACCAGCAGCGCGCGCGGCCGCGCCGGCAGGGTCGCTGCGATCCCACGCAGGAAGGCCGCCATGCCGTCCCACAGATCGGGCGGATGGCCCGGCCTGGATGCCATGAAAAAGCATGGACCGCCGCCGTGCGGAATGAAGAGTGCGGGCTGGCGCGCTCATCACGCCGCCTGCTGGTCCTGGCCGCCGAAGCGCGCGAGCGCCTCCTCGGGATGCTCGGGATCGCCTAACGCATAGGCGCGCCCGGCGCCGGCGAGCAAAGGCAACCGCGCCGGCGGATCGCCGCCGGCCAGATCCAACACCGGTACCGTGCTTGCGGCGAACAGCGTCGTGGTCACGGCCTCCGCCTGATCGGTCGCGACAAAGCTCGCCTTGGCCATCATCAGAGCTTGGTTGATCAGCCCGGTCCCGCTGAGACCGCGCAACTGATAGCCCCGCTCCGCCGCCGCGCGCGTCACCGGCCGATCGGCGCCGTCCACGTCGGTAAGGAAGATCTTGGTCGGTTCGGTATGAATTCCGGGCCCGAGCTTGGCGTGCCGGCCCGCGGCGAAAGCGCGCAGGCGGGAGATGGTGGCGGAATCCACCCAGCCGGCGGGATCGCGGTCGATTACCGGTACCAGCAACTCGGCGCAGACCACACCGCGCAGTTGGTCGAGCTCGAAGATCTTCAGCGCACCCATTCCGAGCTCGTCGAGCAGTGCGGCGAGTTCGGGCACGGGGCTCGCCAGCAACACGTAATCGAGCCTCGGCCGCAGTTCCGCGATCAGCAGCAGCGAGGCGAACTGATCGAGCAGGAACGGCCGGTTCTGTTCGCTTTCGGCGACCCCGAGATGCAGCCCGATGCCCGAAAGCCGCCGCGCGCCGCTCGACAGCGGCCCCAGCATCTGGGCCTCGAGCGGTCCCTGGGTCCGCAAAATCAGCCCCTCGCTGCCATCCGCGCAGGCGCTAGCGACGCGGGTGAGATCGGCCTCGGTGCGCACCGGGCCCGCGAGGAACAGCGCGCCATCTTCGGCCACCAGGGCGCGCCGCCCGGCCAGCCGCACGTTGCGCGCCGTCCACACCCGGGAGAAGGTGATCTGCCGTTCGGGCAGCGGCGGGGCCTCGCCGAACAGCGGCGCCGTCGCCGGCAGCAGCGGCGGGGTTTCCTGATGCAGCAGACGCCAGCTGCTCGACGTCGCGGCACGCACCCGCCCGATCTCGCACTTGTCCGCGCGCGCTGCGGCCTCCGGGCGCGGCTTGGCAAAGACCCGTTCGGCGATACTGACGAGATCGTTCGGCGCGAGCATGAGCGAGCGGTTCCTTAAGTCGAGTGGCGATGCGAGCTTAGCGATTACACGCGATGGAGGGCAGTGGAAAGTGCCCCCCGGCCCAGGGCCTATCGCATGCGAGGCCCCTGGTGACGGGGCCGGCGGTTATCCACTCGGGCGCGTATTTTTTTAGTTGTGCGGGGTGTGCGAAATGCAGGCGAGCGGTGCGGATGGATCCCTGCATAGCATAACTCAGGAAAAAATGCCAGATACTCTTCTTTTTGTGAACAAAAAGAAGCAAAAAAACTTTATTAATTTATGCAGTTGCGAAGTGTCAAGGACACGTAGGGAACTAATTGAATAAAAGTTTTTTGCTTCTTTTTTTCAAAAAAGAAGACGCTTCGACTTCGCTTGACATTGAGGCTACCAGGACATCGCCCGCGCGGTGATCTTGGGCTCGGGGCGCAGCTGGCGCAGCCACTCGGTGGCGGGCATGAAGCGCGGCGCGAGGAAATGGTAGAGCGGATTGAGGAAAGAAGGCAGATCATGATCCGCCAAAAGCTCGATCGCTTCAGCGCGGTCGAGATGGGGTTCGAAGGCGCGGAAATTTCGATAGAGCCAGTCGCGGCCGGCGCGGATGAAAGCGCGCTGCTGATCCAGATTGCGCAAGGCGGCGATGATCTCGCCGGTCTGGGCGTCGAGATCCTCGAACCGGGCATGGATCCGCTGCTTTGCCACCTCGAGCAGCTTGCGCACCTGGGAACAGGTCTCATAGCCGCTGTTGCCGGCACGCAACCGCTGCGCCAGCGTGCAGATTTTGGCGTGCATGGCGTCGAGCCGCTCGAGAAAACACGCGCGCAGATGTTCGAGATAGGAAAGTTCATCCGCGAGATCCTGCATCCGTGCCAGCACCTCCTGCGCGCTCGCGAGCCCGAGATCTTGGGCCGCGCGCGCCATGGCGTCCTGCGCCTGCGACCGGATCGCGGGATCTGCGGCGAGCGCAAGCAGCGTCTGGCCGGTCGCTTCGACTTGTTCGCTTTCGGGCGTGAGCCAGGCGATCAGCTGCATGCGCAAGCGCGCCTCGGCCAGCAGCCGGTATTCCTGCTTGGGCGACCAGCTGGCCTGCCCCGACACCACCTCGGCAGGCAGCCGGTCGCCGGGACGAAGCGCTGTGACGAAATCGAGCGCCTGGGTGATGAGTTCGATCATCCGCGCGTCGGCCGAACCCGGCTTGATCCCGAACTCGCCGCCGATGCGCGAAAGCGGGAGGGCGGCTTCCTTGTCGCCCATACGGAAAGCCATCACCGCGAGCTGATCGGCTTCGGCCTGGCGAAACACGACGTCGGGGAAGCTGTGAAACAGCTTGCCCTGCAGCACGCAATATTCGGGAAGGTCTGACGTCTGGTTCCTATCCATCGCCGGTTGGGCGGAAGGTCTGGCGCAACTCCTATATCGCCGCGCTGGGTTAACTCTTCATTGAAGGTTTTGGCAGTCCATCACGCGTCCGTATGAGAGACAGTCATGAACCAGCGAGCCGTTGTTTCTGCCGCCGAACCTGCGGGCGACGATTTTCCGGCGTCGCTCGCCGGGGTCAGCTTCACCGACGTCATCAAGGCGGCGGAGGCATTGACGGCGATTGGTGGCGGAAAGATCGCCACGGCGCTCTACCGCGACTGGATCGCGGCCAATCATGCGGGACCGCTGCCGTTGTTCGCGGCGTGGTTCAATCTTGGGGTTGAATATGCCAAATTGGGCGAGCGTGAGCGCGCGATCGAGGCATATCGCAGCGCGCTGGCGCTACGGCACGATTTTCATCAGGCGGCGATCAATCTTGGCCTGACCTATGAGGCCGCCGGTCAACCCCAGCTCGCGCTGGCGCTGTGGAATGAAACTCTGCAGGCGAGCGACGCGCGTGTCGCTTTGCTCAATAACAAGGGCAGGCTGTGCGAAAAGATCGGCGACCTGCAAACCGCCGAAGCGACGCTGCGTGCGAGCCTGCTGATCGATCCGGCCCAACCCGATGTGGTGCAGCACTGGGTACATGTGCGGCAAAAGCTCTGCCTTTGGCCGGTGCTCGCGGAGATCATTCCGGCTCTATCGGCGTCCGATCTGCTGCTCGGGAGCGGTCCGTTGGGCGCGCTCGCGCTCACAGACCAGGTTTCGCTACAGTGTACCATCGCGGCGCGCTGGATTGCGCGCAAATTTCCGGATCAACGGATGCGGTTGGCACCGGAGACCGGTTACGGACACGGCAAGATCCGGGTGGGCTATCTTTCTTCGGATTATTGCCGCCACGCGATGTGTTATCTGATCGCGCAATTATTCGAACGCCACGATCGCAGCGGGTTCGAGATCTACGGCTACTGTTCCAGCCTGGATGACGGCAGCGAGATCAGGCGCCGGGTGATTGCGGCGTTCGATCATTTCCGGATTATTCGCGATCTGCCGGACGAGGCGGCGGCGCGGATCATCCGTGACGACGAGATCGATATTCTGATCGACCTCAATGGGCTTACTGCGGGCACGCGGCTGGCGTTGCTGCGCTACAAGCCGGCGCCGATACAGGCGACCTATTTGGGCTTTATCGGACCGGTGCCTTTGCCGGAGCTGGATTATATTTTCGCCGACGATTTCGTGATACCCGCCGCGGTGCGGGGACAGTATCGTCCGAGCCCGCTCACCATCGCGCATAATTATCAGGCCAACGATCAGGACCGGCTGATTGGCGGCGCGGTCACCCGGCATGAGGTCGGACTTGGGGAAGATCGCTTTCTGTTCTGTTGTTTTTCCAATTACTACAAGATCACCGAGGCGATGTTCGCCGCGTGGATGGAGATTTTACGGCAGGTGGAGAATGGCGTGTTATGGCTGGTGGACGACAATCCCGACGCCCGCCGGAATATGTGCGATCGCGCGGCGGCGTTGGGGATCGATCCCGACCGGTTGATTTTCGCGGCGCGGGTCGGACCCGAGGATTATATGGCGCGGTTGGGGCTGGCGGATTTGTTTTTGGATACATTTCCGTACAACGCCGGTACCATCGCAAGCGATGCGATCAGGATGAACGTGCCGATCGTGACGCTGATGGGCGAATCTTTCGCCTCAAGGATGGCGGCGCGGTTTCTCGATGATTTGGGTGCGCACGAAGGAACTGCGGTTTCGTTGCCGGACTATGTGGAAAAGGCGGTGGGTTTGGCTTCGGACGGTGGCGCGCGCGAGGCGTATCGCGCCAAATTCGGTGCCGAGAGTTGGCGTCGGTCGATTGGCGATGTCGATCGCTTTACGCGCGAGTTCGAAGATACGCTGCGCCGTATTCGGGTTCAGTCGCCGATAAGTGTTCGTCTGGAGGGAGAATAAATGAAATCAGTAGGTTGAAGCGAAGCAAGAAGCATCTTTTTTGAAAAAAAGAAGCAAAAAACTTTTATTCAATAGGGCCGGAGTGACAGAATTCAGACCGGTGAACCCAATTCCTAATTGTCAAAAGTTTTTTGCTTCTTTTTTTCCAAAAAAGAAGACTTACTTTTTCTATGCTAACTCTGCCGCGGCGGCATATACACGACCAAGCCATTCAGTGAGTCATTGCTTTTTATCTGGCACGACAGCCGCGAATTTTCCTTATTGGGGCTGGCGGTGCTGCCCAGCATGGCCTCTTCGTCGTCGGATTTCGGTGGCAGCAGGTCGAGTTGCGACGGTTCGATGTAGACGTGGCAGGTCGCGCACATGCAGTTGCCGCCGCATTCGGCCTCGATGCCTTTGACTCCGTTGAGCACCGCGCCGTGCATCAGCGTGGTGCCGGTTTTCACCTCCACTTCCTTGCGATTGCCCTTTATTTCGACGTAGATGATTTTCGCCATGATCGCTCTTTCAGGTCAGGAGTGATTTCAAGTCAAGTCCGGTATCGGCAGCTTGGGAGGGGGAGAGCGCGATCCCGGCCGCGAGCAGCCGGCGCGCCAGCATGTAGTCGTGGACCCGGTTCACCGACTCGGTGCCGAGGTAGCGTCCGTCGCGAAAGCAATAGACCGAAAAGGCGCCTCCCGCGGGGTCGCCGCGGGCCACCGCCAGATCGTGCGGGGTGGTGAGGCCGGCGATCTGCAATTTCAGACCGCCCTGGTCGCTCCAGAACCACGGTAGTGCTGCGTAGGGCACCGGATTTCCGGTCAGGCGCTGGGCGAGGCAGCGCGCCTGATCGACCGCGTTCTGCACCGACTCGATCCTGATCGGCGCGGTGGCGTAGCGATTTGGGGCGCGGGCGCAATCGCCGAACGCCGATACGGCAGGGTCGGCGGTGGCAAGGAATTCGTCCGCCACGATGCCGTCTTCGACCAGCAATCCCGCATCCGCGGCCAACTCGACGTTGGGCAGAATGCCGATGCCGACCAGCACCAGGTCGGCCGGGATTATCTCGCCCGATATGGTTTCGACCCCGACGGCGCGGCCGGCTTCGCCCAGGATGCGGCGCACTCCGTCCCCAAACCGGAATCCAATCCCGGCCGCTTGGTGCTTAATTTGGAAGAACTCCGACATCGGCTGAGAAATTGCCCGGGCCATCGGGCGCGCCGCCGCCTCGATCACGGTGACCTCGATGCCTTTGGCGCGCGCCGTGGCCGCGAACTCGAGGCCGATGAAGCCTGCGCCGATCACCACCACCTCGCGCAGCGCCGAGAGCAGCCCGCGAATGGCGATCGCCTCGGCCAGATCGCGCAATTGCAGCACCCCGGCAAGATCGGCGCCCTCGACTGCCAGCCGGCGGTTGCGCGCCCCGGTCGCCAGCGCCAGATGGTCGTAATCGAGCTCTTCCCCGGTGCCCAAAATTAGCTTTCGGGCGGCGCGATCGATCCGCACCGCACGAGCAGCAGTACGCAGCTCGATCCGATGTTCTTCGAAATAGCCCGGAGGACGCAACAAGACGCCCTCTTCATCGGTGCCGCCGGAAAGGAACGCCTTCGACAGCGGTGGACGCTGATAGGGCAGGAACGCTTCGTCGCCGACCATCACGATCCGGCCACCAAAACCTTCATCCCGCAACGACATCGCCAGCTGGAAACCGCCTTGGCCGGTGCCTAGGATGACGATGGATGACAAATCCGACAAGGAAAGCCTCAAAGGAAGGAAGAATCTTCTTTTTTGAAAAAAAGAAGCAAAAAACCGCATAGCGTTGCGAGCGAAGCGTGGCAATCCATCTTTGTCGCGCAGCAGCAAGATGGATTGCTTCGCCAAGAGGCTCGCAACGCTGCGCGGTTTTTTTGCTTCTTTTTGTTCAAAAAAAGAAGACTTTACTCCCTCACCTACTCCGCCAGCGCCGCCATGATGCGCGAGCGGCGGCCACCACTCGACAGCCGCTCCAGCACCAGAAAGACCGCCGGAGTGGTATAAAGCGTCAGCAGCTGCGAGACCAGTAGCCCGCCCATCACGGTGACGCCGAGCGGCTGCCGGTCGGCCGAGCCCGCGCCGCTCATGAACGCCATCGGAATCGCGCCGAAAAAGGCGGCCAGACTTGTCATTACGATCGGACGGAAGCGGGTGGCGCAAGCCTGTTTAACCGCCGCAAGTGCCGGGAGCCCCTCCTTGCGCTCGGCCTCGATCGCGAAATCGATCATCATGATCGCGTTCTTTTTCACGATCCCGATCAGCATCACAATGCCGATAATGCCGACGATATTGAGCTCGGTGCCGGTGATCTTGAGCGCGAGCAACGCCCCGAGCGCGGCCGAAGGCAACGTGCTGAGGATGGTAATCGGGTGGATCAGGCTCTCATACAATACGCCGAGCACGACATAGATCGCGATGATGGTGGCGGCGAACAGGATCGGCTCGTCGGCCTGGCTCTGTTGCAGAAACCGGCCGGTGCCGGCGGCCTCCAGCCGGACACTGTCCGGCATGCCGATGTCGAGCGCGGCCTGTTTGATCATCTTCTGCGCCTGGCTGAGCGAGACATTGTCCCCAAGATTGTAGCTGAGGGTGGCCGAAGGGAACCCGCCGTCGTGGGTGACGCTGGTCGCGGTGGTCTCCATCTTGAGCGTGGTCACCGCGGCAAGCGGAATCTGGGCACCGTTGTTGCCGGGGATGTAAACCTTTTGCAAATCATCGACCGTGGTCTGCAGATTGGGATCGATCTCCAGCACCACATGATACTGGTTGCGCTCATCGTAGATGGTCGAGAGCTGGCGCTGCGAGAACGAGTTTTCCAGCACGGTGTCGATCGCCGAGACCGAAATCCCCAGCCGCTGCGCGGCGTCACGGTCGATGATCAGGGTCGCTTGCGGACCCGCTACGTCCTGATCCGAAGACACGTCCTCGATGCCAGGAGTGTGATCGAGTTTCGCCACCAGCTTCGCGGTCCAGGTCCGCAGCACCCCGAGATCCTCGCTGCGCAGCGCCATCGAATAGGCGCCGGCGGCGTTGCTGCCGCCGCCCGGCGAGAAGCTCTGCGTGGCTTGAAGATTGGTCTCGATCCCGCCGATCTGCGCCAGCTTGCCGCGCAGCCGGGCAATGATCTTGGCCGCCGATGTACTCCGCTCGCCGACCGGCTTCAGGCCGATCTCGAGATCGCCCTGGTTGGTGCCGCCCTGAGGACGGGACGAACTCAAGGTCGACGAGACCGAGTCGACATCCGGATCGGCCTGGATGACCGCATTTACCTCTTTCTGTCGGATTACCATCGCCTTGAACGAGATGTCCGACGGCGCCAGCGTGCTGCCGCGAATGCTGCCGTTGTCCTCGAACGGCAGGAACCCTTGCGGCATCGAGTTCCACATATAGACCGTTGCCACTAGCGCGCCCGCCGTCACCATCACCATCAGCCACGGCCAGTTCATCGTGACTTCGAGCGACCTGACGTAGGCGCTCTTGCAGAACTGAAAACCGCGATCGAAACGGTCCTCGATCACTTCCCAGGCGCGCCCGAGCATATGCTTGGGCGGCTGGTAACGTGAGGGGATGAAGTTACCGCAGATCGTCGCGGTCAGGGTAAGCGACACCACTGCAGAAACCGCGATCGCCGCGACCAGCGACCAGGCGAACTGGCCGAACAGTTTGCCGGTGACGCCGCCCATGAACAGGATCGGGATGAACACGGCCACCAGCGAGATGCTGATCGACACCACGGTAAAGGCGATCTGGCCGGCGCCATCGATCGCCGCCTGCCTTGGCGTCTTCCCCATGTCGATGTGCCGCACGATGTTTTCGATCATCACGATCGCGTCATCGACCACGAAGCCGACCGAGATCGTGATCGCCATCAGCGAGAAATTATTCAGCGAAAAATCCATGAACCACATCAGTCCCATCGTCCCGGCGATCGCGAGCGGCAAGGTGATCGCAACCGCTACGGTCGGCACGGCGTGGCGCATGAACAGCAGTACCACCAGCACCACCAGCGCGATGGTGTAGAGCAGCGTCTGCTCCACCGCATGGAATCCCGCGATGATGTTTTGTGATTCGTCCTGCGCGGGGGTAACGGTGATTCCCTGCGGCATCCATTTGATCAGCTGTGGCAGCATCGCCTTCACCCGATCGGTGGTCTGGATCAGGTTGGCGTCGCTCTCCTTGTGCACGCCCAGAATGATCGAGGGATTGCCGTTGTACCAGGCGCCCACTTTGCTGCTGGCCTCGCCATCATACAGCGTCGCCACATCCGACAGTTTCACCACCGACCCGTCCGGGTTGGCGGTCAGCACCAGATCCTTGTAGTCGGCGGCGGTGTAGAGCTGGCTGTTGGCGGAGATGATGTGGGTCTGCTGGCTGCCCTGCAACGAGCCGAGCGGCTCATAATTGTTAACATCGGTGACCAGATTGCCGACGTCGTTGGCGGACAGGCCGGCGGCTTTCAACGCGTCGGGATGGACTTGCACATGTACCGCCGGGCTTTCCGAACCGTATTCGTCAACGCCGCTGACGCCGTCGATCTGGGCCAGGCGTTGCGCGAGCAAAGTATCGGCGGCGTCATAGATCTTGTCGGAACTGAGACTGTCGGAAGACAAGGTCAGTTGCAGAATCGGCCGGCCCGAGGGGGACATCCGGCGCATCTGCGGCCGCTGCGGCAGATCGCCCGGCATATCCACCAGCGCCGTGTTCAGCGCCGCCTCGACGTCGTGCGAGGCATCGATGATGTTGCGGTCGATGTTGAACTGCATCGAGATGCTGACCGAGCCCTCGGTGCTGGTCGAGCTCATATCGTCGATGCCGGTGACCTCGCCGAGGTGACGTTCCAATGGCGCCGCGACCGAGGTCGCCATGGTTTCAGCGCTGGCGCCGGGACGCGATGCCGATACCTGGATCATCGGAAAGTCGACGTTGGGGATTTCCTCTACCGGCAGCGAGAGGTAGGCCATGATCCCGCCGATCAGGATCCCCACGGCAAGCAGGCAGGTGCCGATCGGCCGTTCGATGAAGGGGGTGGAGATGCTCATGGGCGGAAATCCGCAGTGAAATCCGGCGAAGGGAAGAATCTTCTTTTTGTGAACAAAAAGAAGCAAAAAAACTTTGGCACGAAGCTCGCCGCGGCTAGTGCGCCCACGCGGACACGCCGACGATCGTTCAGCCATTTAGTAAAGTTTTTTTGCTTCTTTTTGTTCACAAAAAGAAGACCTTCCCTTCCCTTATCTGATGCCATCGCCCTCACTCCGCCACCACCGGCTGTGGTTGCGATTGGCGCAACTTGAGCCGCGCCGTCAGCCGCTCGAACGCTAGGTAGATCGAAGGCGTGGTGTAAAGCGTAATCAACTGGCTGAGCAGAAGCCCGCCGATGATCGTGATCCCGAGCGGCGCGCGCAGTTCGGAGCCCGCGCCTTGCTCCACCACCAGCGGCAGCGCGCCCAGCAAGGCGGCGGCGGTGGTCATCATGATCGGCCGGTACCGCAACAGGCAGGCCTGGCGGATTGCGGCGAGAGGTTCGAGTCCTTCGTTGCGTTGGGCGTCGATCGCGAAGTCGATCATCATGATGGCGTTCTTTTTCACGATGCCCATCAGCAGCACGATGCCGACCAGCGCCACCAACGACAGATCGTTGCCGGTGACCAGCAGCGCCAGCAGCGCGCCGATGCCGGCGGACGGCAAGGTGGAAATAATCGTGATCGGGTGGATCAGGCTCTCATACAGCACCCCCAGCACGATGTAGATTACTACTACCGCCGCCATGATGAGGTAGGGCTCGCTCACCAGCGATTTTTCGAACTCCGCCGCGTCGCCGGCGTAGGAGCCGACGATGGTCGCGGGCATGCCGAGGTCGGCCTCGGTCTTGGTCACCGCCGCGATCGCAGAACCCAGCGACGAACCGTCGGCGACGTTGAACGACAGCGTGATCGCCGGGAACTGGTCCATATGGTTCACCGTCAGCGGCACGTCGCGCTGCTCGATCGAAGCGACCTGGGTGAGCGGCACTTGGGCCAGCCCGGTTTGGGTCGCCGTGCTCACCGATGAGGCGGCGCCCGCGTTGGAAGAGGGCACCCGCAGCAGCGACAGCGCCTCGGGGCCGGTTTGCCATTGCGGTGCGGTCTCGAGCACCACGCGATACTGGTTGCTCGAGGCATAGATGGTCGAGACCTGACGCTGGCCGTAGGCGTCGTAGAGCACGTCCTCGATCGACTGCATGGTGACGCCGAGCCGCCGCGCCGCCGCGCGATCGATGTCGATGTAGGTGCCGAGACCCTCGGTCTGCTGATCGGTGGCGACGTCTTTCAGTTGCGGCAGCGCGCTCAAAGCCGCCACCAGCCGGGGCGCCCACTGGTTCAGTTCGGTGGTGTTGGTATCGGTGAGGGTGTACTGGTATTCGGTGCGGCTGACCCGGGTGCTGATCTGGATGTCCTGCACCGGGCGCATGAACTCGCGCATGCCCGGCACCACCGCCATTTCCTGTTGCAGCCGCGCCGCCACCGCGGTGACCCCGTCACGCTGGCCGAGCGGTTTCAGCGTCACCGTCAGCCGACCGACATTGGGCGTGCTGTTGATGCTGCCGACGCCGATGAAGCTCACCACGCCGGCGACATCCTTGTCCCGGAGCGCAATCGCGGCCAGCTCCTGCTGCAGATCCTTCAGATGCGGGATCGAAACATCCTGTGCCGCCTCGGTCACCACCGCGATCATGCCGGTGTCCTGCAACGGCAGGAAGCCTTTGGGAATGTAGATATAGAGGCCGATGGTGCCGACCAGCGTTCCCACCGCGATCAGCAGCATCTTGCCCTGATGCTTGAACGACCATTCCAGGCTGCGGGCGTAGAGACCGAGGGTCCAGTTGAAGCCGTGCTCGAACACGCGCGCGACCGGACCCGGGTGCTCGTCTTCCACCGGGCGCAGGATGCGGCCGCACATCATCGGGGTGAGGGTCAGCGACACGATCGCGGAGACCACGACCGAGACCGCAAGGGTCACCGAAAATTCCTTGAACAACCGCCCGACCACGCCGGTCATGAACAGCAGCGGGATGAACACCGCCACCAGCGAGACCGTCAGCGACACGATGGTGAAGCCGATCTGGCGCGAGCCGCGATAGGCGGCGGTGAGCGGCGGCACGCCGCTTTCGATCAGCCGCACCACGTTTTCGATCATCACGATGGCGTCGTCGACCACGAAGCCGGTGGCGATGGTAAGCGCCATCAGCGACAGGTTATCGAGCGAATAGCCGCACATCGCCATGATCGCGAAGGTGCCGATCAAGGACAAGGGCAGCGCCACCGCCGGGATGATGGTGGCGCGGATCGAACGCAGGAACAGGAAGATCACCATCACCACCAGGCCGGTGGCGAGCGTGAGGGTGAACTCCACGTCGCGCACCGACTCGCGGATCATGTCGGTGCGGTCGTTCATCACCGTAAGCTTGATCCCGTACGGCAGGCTGCGCTGCAACGCCGGCAGCGCGGCACGCAGCCGCTCGACGGTCTCGACGATGTTTTCGCCGGGCTGGCGCTGGACGTCGAGCAGCACCGCCGGCTTGCCGTCGTACCAGCCGCCGACGCGGTTGTTTTCCACTCCGTTCACCACGGTGCCGACGTCGCGCAGCCGCACCGGCGAGCCGTTGCGCCACGCCAGCACCAGATCCGGGTAGGCGTCCGAGGTCATCAGCTGATCGTTGGCCGACAGCGTGATCGCCTGGCGCTCGCCGTCGAAACCGCCCTTGGCGCTGTCGGAGTTGGTGGCGGAAATCGCCGAACGGACGTCCTCCATCGACATGTTGTAGGAGGCGAGCCGGGTCGGATCGATCTGCACCCGGATCGCGGGCTTGAGGCTCCCCATCACGCTGACCCGGCCGACGCCTTCGATCTGGCTCAGCTTGGGCTGCAACAAAGTGTCGGCGGCGTCGGCGACCTGGTCGAGCGGCAGGCTGTCGGAGGTCAGCGCCAGGCTGATGATCGCGGTGTCGGCGGGGTTCACCTTGGAATAGGTCGGCGGGTAGGGCAGCGAGCTCGGCATCTGGCCTTGCGCCGAGGTGATCGCCGCCTGCACATCCTCGGCCGCGTCGTCGATGTTCCGGCTGAGCGCGAATTGCAGGGTGATCTGGCTGGTGCCCTCGGCGCTGATCGAAGACATCGAGGACAGCCCGGCGATCTGGCCGAACTGGCGTTCAAGCGAACCGGTAATCAGATCGGCCATGGTCTGGGCGGAAGCGCCGGGATATTCGGTGCTGACCACCAGGGTGGGGAAATCCACCTGCGGCAGGGACGACAGCGAGAGTTTGTTGTAGCCGAACAGCCCGCCCAACAGCACCGCGAACGCGAGTAGCGAAGTTGCGATCGGCCGGGAGATGAAGGGCGCGGAAATGTTCATGACTGATTGTCCTCGTCGGCCGCCACCGTGGCGGCGGGCAGGATCTGGACGCGAGCGTTGTCGGTCAGCCGCGATACCCCGTCGGTCACCACCACGTCGCCGGGGTTAAGCCCGCTGGTGACTTCGGCGATGGTCTCGGTGCTGTAGCCGGTGGTGATGGTGCGGCGGATCACCTGGTTATTGGCCTGCACCACGTAGACGTAGCTGCCGTCGGGCCCGCGCTGGATCGCGGCGGGCGGCACCACCAGCGCATTCTTGTCGGTGCGCAGCCGCAGCCGGACGGTGACGAAGCCGCCCGGCCAGAGCTGCGAGTTCTGGTTCGGGAAGGTCGCCTTCACCTTGATCGTGCCGGTGGTGCTCTCGACCTCGTTGTCGATCACCGACAGCACGCCTGCGTCCAGCACGGTCGAGGCGGCTGCAAGGCCAAGCCCGGTGGCGTCGGTGGTGTTGGTCTGCGGCAGCGCCAATACCTCGGGCGGCCCTGAAGCCATTGCCGCCGACACCGATGACAGCAGCTGCTGCGGCAAGGTGAACATCACGCTGATCGGATGGATCTGGGTGATCACGGTGAGCGGCGTGGTTTCGGCCGAGCTGACCTGGTTGCCGACGTCGACCTGGCGCACGCCGGTGCGGCCGGCGATCGGCGCGGTGATGTTGGTGTAGCTGAGATTGAGTGCTGCGGCATCGATCTGGGCCTGATCCTGCGCCACCTGGGCGACGTCTTGGGCCACCAGCGCACGCTGGGTGTCGGCGGTCTGGGCCGAGGTGTAATCCTTGGCCAACAGCTTGGTGTAGCGCGCGAGGTCGAGGCGGGCGTTGGCGAGCAGCGATTCGTCCTCCGCCTTCTTGGCGCGGTCCTGATCGAGGATGGCTTGGTAGGGGCGCGGGTCGATCTTGGCCAGCACGTCGCCGGCCTTCACGTCCTGGCCCTCCTTGAACAGCACCTGGATCATCTGGCCCGAAACCAGCGGCGTGATGTCGACGGTGTTGTACGCCTGCACCGTGCCGATCGCCTCGACGTAGACCGGCACGTCCTGGGAGGTCGCGGTCGCCGCCACCACCGGGATGGTGGTGGCGGAATTGTCGATCGCGCTGATCGCGCCGCCGCCGGGGGCGCCGGGGAAACCACCGCCGGGCCGCCCGCCGCCGCCCGGCCCGCCGCCTTGGCGCATCCCGGGCGGGCCACCACCTGGCGCACCGCCGCCAGGGAATCCGCCGCCCGCCACCGGATTTGGCTTGAACACGAAATAGGCGCCGACGCCGGCCAGGACCAAGACGATGAGAGGGACAATAATGTAGCTACGGCGCATAGAATTAGCCTTTCATCGCGGCGACATCGGTTTCGCTCCAACCGCCGCCCAAAGCCTTGAATAGAGTGATCAGCGCGTTGAACCGCGACAACCGCACCTGGACCAGGGTGAGCTGGTTCGAGCGCAGGGTGTTTTCGGTGTCCAGCACCGTGGTGATATCGACCGTGCCCGCCTCCATCTGCTCATGCGCGATGTCGTTGGCGCGAGCGGAGATATCGTAGGCGACCTGCTGCAACCGCTCTTGTTCGGTAGTATAGCGCAATCCGATCAGCGCGTCCTCCACGTCGGTGAGAGCTTGCAGCACCGCCTTGTGATAAGCGGCGGCATACTGGTCATATTGGCCGTGGGCGGATTCGAGCTGCCCGAACAATTCACCGTTGTCGAAGATGGTCTGGGCAAAGCTCGCCCCCACCGATGAGCTGAGCGCGCCCGGCACCAGCAGCTTGTTCAGCGCCTGGCTCTGGAAACCGCTCTGCGCGGTCAGGCTGAAATCGGGGAAGAACGACGCGCGAGCCACGCCGATGTTCTGGTTGGCGGCGCGCAACTGGGCCTCGGCATCGGCGACATCGGGACGGCGCGCGAGCAGCACCGACGGCAGCCCCGCGCTCACCGCGGGCACCGCAAGCGACGTCAGCGTGCCGGGGTTGACCTTCAACTCCTCCGGCGTCTCGCCGACCAGAATGCCGAGCGCGACCAGTTCCTGCTCCAGCGCGCTCTGATCCGCCGGAATGGCGGCTTCCTGTTCCGCCACGGTGGCCTGCTGTTGCGCGACATCGAGCGCGGTGGCGGTTCCGGCGTCGAGCCGGCCCTGATAGACATCGAGCGTCTGCTGGGCAAGATCGAGGTTGCTCTTCGCCACCGCGAGTTCGTCGGCGTCGGCCATCGCCTGGAAATAGGCGGTGGCGACCGAGGTCTCGACGGTGAGCGCGACATTGGCCTGCGAATAGCGCGACGCGAGCGCGGTAAGATCGGCATCTGCCGCCGACGCGCGATTCTTGCCCCAGAAATCCAGCTCGTACGACAGCGAGGCGGTCAGGCCGTAGCTGCGCGTGTCGCTGGTTGAGCTGCTGGAACTGGTCGAACCGGCGGGGCCGAGCCCGCCAAGCCCGAGCGCACCCAACTGCGCCTGCTGGGTGGATTGCCGCCAGCTCTGGTTGCCGCCGAGCGAAAGACCGGGCAGCAGCGGCGATCCGGCCTCGCGCGCCGCGCCGTCGGCCTGCTTCACCTGGGCGATCGCCACCAGTATGTCGTCATTATGGACCCGCGCAAGATCCTCCAGCCGATCCAGTTGCGGATCGCCAAATCCGCGCCACCAATCTTCGCGCGGCCAGGCGTCCGCCGCGATCAGGTTATGGGCGGCGGCGGCCGGCGCCGCGTCGTAATTTTGTGGCATATTCACCGCCGGCCGCCGGAACTTCGGCACGAAACTGCATCCCGCGAGCAAGCAGATTGCCGCGCCTAAGCACATCACCTGCCGGACCGCGTGGTATCGTCTTACCGCGTGGTATCGTCTTATTGTCATTCGCGTTGTTCTGCCGATTTCCCTGCGGACAATGTTGTCCTTGTGTGGCCAATATCCCGGCTAATTGTAACTGGAGCATTGCTTGCGCCGGTATAGTCGTTTCAGCGTGTAAGTCCTATCGCCGATTGAATCGGCGATTGCCACGGTCGCGCGCGCAAGCTTCAAGATTGTCATCTTGTCAACCAATTCGCCCTATAAACGTTGCGGTAGCGGGGGCGGACGGGAAATGAGCGGCAGCTCCAAGGCATTAGTTCCGCGTCCGGATCGACCGGCGGCGGCTCCCGCCGCCGGCGACGCTGACAGCGCGTTGGCGCTGATCGCCGGATTGCATCGTCCGGACCTGACCGCGCCCAGAGCCGATGCCGGCCAAGGGCATTCCGCCTTTGCGGTGTTGGATAAGCGTGGTCATGCCAGCGATCTGATGGCGATTGCGGTCGAGCGTGGCGTTCAGCCGCGCGCGGCGATCATCTCGGCGCTCGCCAGCAACCCGGTGGCGGGCATACTGGGGCCGGTCGCGCATGGAATCTACGCTCCCGCGGGGCACGCCCCGGCGATGTATGTGATCTGCACCGCCGCGCCCGGCCCATCGCTGTCCGCTCTGATGAAACGCCCACACGGGCCTGCGGGCGGACAGATGAGCGATCTCGAAATGATCGACACCGTGCTCCGCCCGGTGGCTCACGCGCTCGACGCGCTCGCCCAGCGCGGCTTCACCCACCGCGGGATCCGGCCCGATAATATTTTCTTCGCCGGGCGCGGGCAACCGGTGGTGCTCGGCGCGGCGTGGGCGGGCCCGCCCGGAGCGCTGCAGCCCGCGATTTTCGAACCGCCCTATCTCGCCCGCTGCCATCGATTTGGTCGCGGCGAAGGGGTAATCGCCGACGATGTCTACGCGCTTGGCGTCACCTTGCTGGTGCTGGCACTGGGCGAGGCGCCGCTGCGCGGGCTGGACGACGAGACTATCCTGCGCCGTAAGCTACAACACGGTAGCTACGCGACCCTGGTCGAAGAAGCGCGGCTGGGCCCCGCGCTGTCCGACCTGCTACGCGGCATGCTGGCCGAAGACCCGGAACACCGTCCGGCGCCGGTATTGCTCACCGACCCGGCGGCGGCGCGCTCCCGCCGGGTCGCAGCCCGGCCGCCCCGCCGAGCCCAGCGTCCGCTCGAGATCGGCGGCCTCGAAGCCTGGAACGCACGTTCGCTCGCGCACGCGATGACGAGCTTCCCCGAACCCGCGATCCAGGCGATCAAGACCGGCGTGGTCGACCGCTGGCTGCGCCGCATGCTGGGTGACGCGGTTCTGGCGCACCGCCTCGACCAAGCCATGACCGCACGCGACTATGACGGGGCGGACGGACCGCACGCCGACCAGCTCCGTCTTGCGCGCGCGACCGCGTCGCTCGATCCGCTCGCTCCGTTCCATTGGCGCGGTCTCGCGTGCTGGCCCGACGCTCTGGGGTCGGTGCTTGCGTCCGCGATCAGCGATCGTGAGACCACCAGCCGGATTATCGAAATCGCCGAGACCGAAGCGGTTGGAATCTGGGCCGAGGCCCGCCCGGAGCGCTGTGATGCGCAGCTGCTGCGTCCCGAGGCGCGCCAGCTGCGCGTGCTGGTGCAAACCCGCGGCTTGGCTGGCGAGCTACCGCGCCTGCTCTATGGCCTCAATCCCGCGCTGCCTTGCCAGTCGCCGTTGCTCGACGGCGCGATCGTGACTCGGTTGGCACCATTGCTCGTAGCGCTTGAAAAGACCGCGTCGCGACCCGAACGGCGCCAAGGGCTCCCGGCCGACCGGCACGTGATCAGTTTCATTGCGGCGCACGGCGAGCACCGGCTCGATCCGCAGTTGGCGGCTTTTCCGGATTGCGCCGCGACCGAGCTGCCGATTGCGCTGCTGCGGCTGTTCGCTGCCATCCAGGCGACCAGCGATCTGCCGCGGCTGCCGCATCTGGCGGCGTGGCTCGCCGCGCTGTGTGTCGATCGTGTGGAGCTTTGGCTGGGGCAGCACAATCGTGAGCGCCTGGCGAGTGGACTCAAGGAATGCGCCGAGGCGGGCGCGCTTTCGGCGATGCTGCTGCTGCTGGAAGACCGCGCCGGCCGGGCCGACGACCGCGCCGGTGCCGAGCGTGCTGCGGCTGCGATACGCGAGATCGACCGCGAACTGGCTGAGATCGCGGCGAGCAGCGAAGCCCGCGCCGGACGTGCCCGCAGGGTGGCGCACGAGGCAATCGGCGCGCTCGCGCTCGCCGGCACGGTGGGCGCGATCATCCTGCTGGCGCTGAGCTGATGGCGAAGGCGACAGCGCCGGCGGCGAAGTCCGGCGGCGGTATCACTGCCGTGCAGGGGCTGGTTGTGGGCGCCGCTTTGGTCGGCGCGCCTTCGTTGTTTTTGTTGCTGGCCGTATTGCTCGCGCCGGGGCTGTTGTGTCTGTTCGCCGAGCGCACGCCCGGCCGTCCGGAAGCGCGCGCGAGTCTACTCGCCGGTCTTGCCTTCGCGGTCGGGCCGGCGTGGCAGTTATGGCTTGCGGGTCTCGGGTTCGGTCACGCGCTAGGTTTGCTCGCCGACCCCGCCACCTTGGCGCGCGCCTGGTGCGCCGGCGGCTGCGGCTGGCTCGGCTGTGAGTTGGCGCCCTTGGCGATCGCAACAGGGCTCGAGTTGCAATCGGAACGCCGGCGCAAGAAACTGACGGAGCAGCGCGCGGGCCTGATCAAGGAATGGAACCTGAAAAGCGACCCGCCGGCCTAATTGGACGAAGTTTTTTTGCTTCTTTTTGTTCACAAAAAGAAGCAAGAGAAGTCTTCTTTTTTGAAAAAAAGAAGCAAAAAACTTTTATTAATTAAGCTGGGAAGGGGCCTTCGAATACCAACTCGTCCAGGGCTTTGCGCGCGGTTGGGACTTCGCGGGATTGAAAATCGGCGGGCAAATCTTCCAGCTTGCCGGGCTTACCCAACGCAATGAACGCCTGCAACTCGTAATCCGCCGGCACCTTCAGCGCAACGCGAGCCTGGTCGCGGAAAAAGCCACCCATCGCGCGCGTGTTGTAACCCAACTTGTGAGCCTGCAGCGCGAGATTCGACCAAGCGGCACCCGCATCGAAACCGTGACTCTCGGAGGTCAGGATCTGGCCGTCACGCTCCATCTTGGTGTGCGACAACGCCACGATCAACACCCCCGCCTTCAGCGCCCACATCCGATTGAACGGCATCAGCTGTTCCAGAAATAGCTTGAAATTCTCCGTGCCAGGCTTGGCATAAAGAAAGCGCCACGGTTGCAGATTGCTCGACGACGGCGCCCAGCGCGCCGCTTCGAAAATTGTCTTGAGGTCGCCGTCAGGTACCGCCTCGCCGGTAAAGCTTCGGCGCGACCAGCGGTTTAGGAATTGCGGATCAATCGGGTGGTCGGCTTGGCGGGGAAATTCGGCGTTCATTGCAAAATCCTATCGTGACGGTCCGCGATCTTTGGCAAAGATCATCGGGCCTTGCAACGGCGCAATGCTCAATCGGCGCCCCGCTCGATCGGCACGTCGCTCATATGCGTGACCAGACGCGGCAACGTGGCGCGCTTGCCGTGACTGAGCGCGTGACGCAGACGGTCGAGGTAAAGATAAACCACCGGCGTGGTATAGAGCGTCAGAATCTGGCTCAGCGCCAGCCCGCCCACCATCGCATAACCCAGCGGCTGGCGCAGCTCCGATCCCGCGCCGTGGCTCAGCATCAAGGGGAGCCCCGACAGCAGCGCCGCCATGGTGGTCATCAAGATCGGCCGGAACCGCAGCAGACAGGCCTTACGGATCGCCTCCTGCGGTAGGAGCCCTTCGAGGCGCTCGGCGGTGATGGCGAAATCGACCATCATGATGCCGTTCTTTTTCACGATGCCGATCAGCAGAATCACACCGATGATCGCGATCACCGAGAGCTCCTGCCCCGCCGCCATCAGCATCAGCAACGCGCCCACGCCGGCGGACGGCAGCGTCGAGAGAATCGTGAGCGGCAGGATGAAGCTCTCGTACAGCATGCCGAGGATGATGTAGACCGCGATCAACGCCGCCGCGATCAGATAGGGCTGTGAGCCGAGCGAGTCCTGGAACGCCTGCGCCGTGCCCTGGAACGAGCCCTGCAGCGCGAGCGGCACCGCCATCTTGCGCATCGCCGCCTCGACCTGATTAACCGCGTCGCCCAGTGCTGCGCCCTGCGCGACATTGAAGGAGATCGTCACCGAGGTGAATTGACTTTGGTGGTTGATCGCGAGCGGCTGGGCGCTGCCGGTATCGAGCTTCACCACCGACGAAAGCGGCACGGCGGTGCCGTTGCTGGCGTCGACATAAAGCTTGTCGAGCGTGGCAAGGTCGCCGATTTCCGCCGCCGGCAACGTCAGCACGACATGGTAGGTGTTGGTCTCGGTCGCGAACTGCGCCACTTGCCGCTGCCCGAACGCATCGTACAGCACATCGTCGATCGCTTGCGTGGTGACCCCGAGCGCGCTGGCTCGCGCGCGGTCGATGGTAAGCTCGGCCGCGGCGCCGTTGAGTTCCTCGTCGGTCGCCACGTCGCGCAACGCCGGCAGCGATTGCATCTTGGAGAGTATCCTGGGCGCCCAGGCGTAGAGCTGGTCGGTGTCGGCGTCCTCCAAAGTGAATTGGTAGAGCGTCCGCGACATCCGTCCGCCGACCCTGACATCCTGCGCGGCCTGCATATAAGCCACGATGCCCTCGACCTTGGCGAGCTTGGGCCGCAGCCGGGCGATGATTGCCTGGGCTTTGGCGTGCCGCTGGGCGAACGGCTTTAATGTGATCATGATGCGGCCGTTGTTCATCGGCGTATTGCCGATGTAGGAACTTACGTTATCGACGTCCGGGTCGTGCGCGATGATCGCGGCTGCGGCCTGCTGACGCTGTTTCATTTCGGTGAATGAAATATCCTGGTTGGCGTCGGTCGTGGTCATGATCAGGCCGTTGTCTTGCTCGGGGAAAAATCCTTTCGGAATAACCACGTAAAGATACACACTGAGCGACATGGTGGCGAAGAAGACCATCAGCGTGATGAAATGGAACCGCAACGCCACATCCAGAGTGCGGCGGTAGAATCCCAGCACGGCATCGAACACCCGCTCGACCGCGCGATAGAGCGCGCCGTGTTTGGTTTCGTGGCGCAGGAACAGCGAACACATCATCGGCGTGAGCGTGAGCGACACCGCCGCGGAAATCACCACCGCGAAGCTCACCGTCACCGCGAATTCGCGGAACAGGCGCCCGACGATCCCGCCCATCAGCAGCAACGGAATGAACACCGCAATCAGCGACATGGTGATCGACACGATGGTAAAGCCGATCTCGCCCGCGCCCTGGAGTGCCGCCTGTCGCGGCTCCATGCCCGCTTCCAGGTGGCGGAAGATGTTCTCCAGCATCACGATGGCGTCGTCGACCACGAACCCGACCGAAATTGTCAGCGCCATCAGCGAAAGATTGTCGAGGCTGTAGCCCAGCAGATACATCGCGCCGAACGTGCCAGTGATCGCGAGCGGCACCGCGATGCCCGGAATGATGGTCGCCCAGACATTGCGCAGGAACAGGAAGATCACCATCACCACCAGCGCGATGGTCAGCATCAGGGTGAATTCGACCTCTTTCACCGAGGCCCGGATGGTTTGGGTTTTATCCTCGAGCACTCTAACCTTGATCGCCGGCGAGATCGACGCCTGGAGCACCGGGATCAGCCGCTTTACATCGTCGACGGTGCTGATGACGTTGGCGCCGGCTTGCTTGAACAGCAGCAGAACCACCGCGGGCTGAGTGCCCGCCCAGCCCGCCATTTCCACATTTTCGGCGCCATCGAGCGCCTGGCCGATGTCGCGGATGCGCACCGGGGCGCCGTTGCGCCACGCCACGATCACGTTCTCGTAATCGGCCGCCTGGGTAAGCTGATCATTGGCAAAAATCGTGTAGGAACGCCGCGGGCCGTCGATCGAGCCCTTCGGCGCGTCGACCGAAACACTGGTGAGCGCGGTGCGTACATTATCGATCGAGAGCCCCATCGCCGCCAGCCGCGCCGGATCGGCCTCGATCCGGATCGCCGGCTTCTGCTGGCCGGCGATGATAACCTGCGAGATCCCGGTCACCTGCGAAATCCGCTGACTGACCACGGTCTCAGCCGCGTCGTCGACCTTGGTGAGCGGCAGTGTCGACGAGGTCAGCGCGATCACCATGATCGGCGAGTCCGCCGGGTTCACCTTGCGGTAGGTCGGCGCGGAGGGGAGATCAGTCGGCAATTGGCCGCTCGCCGCGTTGATCGCCGCCTGCACGTCGCCGGCCGCGGCATCGATGTCGCGGTTTAAATCGAATTGCAGGGTGATCTGGGTCGATCCCTGGCTGCTGGTCGACGTCATCTCGGTGACATCGGAAATCTGGGAAAATTCGGTCTCGAGCGGCTGTGCCACGGTCGACGCCATGGTCGCCGGACTCGCGCCGGGAAAGCTCGCCGAGACCTGGATGGTCGGGAAATCGACCTGCGGCAGGGCTGCCACCGGAAGCAGCGGATAGGCCGCGATACCCGCGAGTAGTACCGCCGCCATCAGCAGCGCGGTCGCGACCGGCCGGTTGATGAAAGGTGTGGATATGCTCATGCGATCTCAGCCCGCCTGCCCGGTATCGGCGCTGATCTGAACCGTCGCCCCGTCGGAAAGCCGCGATGTGCCGTTGGTAACGATGGATTCCCCCTCCGCCACGCCCTTCGCGATCACCGCCGTTATACCGTCATCCGGCCCCAGGGTCACGTAACGAACCGAAACCTTGTTATCGGCGCCGATCACGTAAAGGAAGGGACCATCCGGGCTGCGCTGCACCGCCGCCGACGGCACAGTGAGCGCGTTCTTCACGGTTGAGACCAACAACCGCACGTTTACGAACTGGCCCGGCCACAAATGATTGTCGAGGTTTGGGAAGCTCGCCTTGAGCTTGATCGTGCCGGTCGAGGTGTCGATCTGGTTGTCGGCGGTGACCAGCGTGCCGGTGGCAAGCAGGGTCTGATTGTCGGCGCTCATCGCTACCACCCGCGCAGGCTGGCTGCCGCCGAGCACGCCGGTAACTGCCGGCATCTGGTCCTGCGGCAGGGTGAACAGCACGCTGATCGGGTGGATCTGGGCCACGGTGGTGAGCGGAGTAGTGTCGGTCGCCGACACCAGATTGCCCAGATCGACCTGGCGCAGCCCGACGCGGCCGGAAAGCGGCGCGGTGATGCGGGTGAATTCGAGATTGAGTTTGGCTGCTGCGATCGTGGCGTCGTCGCCGGCGACCGCGGCGGCGTCCTCCGCTACGGTGGCGTTCTGGGTGTCGAGCGCCTGCTCCGCGACGTCTCGGCTTTTCACCAGATAGGCGTCGCGCTTCTGATCCCGCTCCGCGTTCAACAGCATCGCCTGATCCGATTGCCGCTTGGCGATCGCCTGATCCAGCACCGCCTGATAGGGGCGCGGATCGATCTCGGCCAGCAGATCGCCCTGCTTTACCTCCCCGCCCTCGGTAAAGGCGATCTTGTCGATGATCCCACCGACCTGGGCGCGCACCTCGGCCAGCTGATTGGCCGCCACGGTGCCAATCCCGGTGGCATAGATCGGCATGTCGCGCACCGCCACTTGGCCGGCCGTGACCGGCACGACCGCCTGCGCAAGGCACGCCACTGGCGCAAGCACCACAGTCACGCAGACAGTGACATTGGCCAACGCCCGTAGGAAAGCTGCTCGCATCGTGTTTCCGCCCGCCCGGGTCATATAGGTAGGAGCTAAAACGCCGGCATCGGCTCCGCGGTTCCGTAACCCAATTAGTCCCGCCCGGAAAGTCATCTCAACAAAAACCAGCCCATTCAAATTGTGACATTATCTTTCAACTGCAGTGGTCCGTGCTGCCGCGGCCGGATCGGATCGCGCCGGTAGAACGACAGATCGCGCCCAACGTGGTCTGAACTTGTGCCGGCCGAGATCAGCGGCGCAACCGACGCGGCCGCAATGCTGCGTCCCATCGGGGGAGCGGCCGCACCCATGCGGATCGGCCCGGCCTCGAACCGGAAGGGCAGCGCGAATGGGGTCGGGTTCACCATCGCGGCGGGCAAATCGCCGATCGCCGGGCTGGTTTCGACCGCCTGCCGCTGTTCGCCCGGCCAGGCGTTCATCACCAATCGCGCGTAGGCGATTCCCAGCGCCGGCGTCTGGGAATGGTAATCGGCCGCCGCTTCGGGCCACGACCCGGTCTGATCGTGCAGCTGGCGCAGGAACCGGGCGCCGTAATCGGCATTCGCCACCGGATCGAACGCCTGGTCGAGCGACGCGAACGCGCGCGGATGCTGCAGCAGATTAATTTGCAGACAACCCACGTCGATCGACCGCACCCCGCGCGCCTGCGCCGCCCGCACCGCGCCGAGCGCCTGCTGCTCATCGGGGAAGAAATGGCCCTCACCGTTGATGTCCACCGCCCAGGGCCAGGGTGATACCAGGCCGGTAGCCGGATCGGCGCGTCCGCTTTCGACGTGTCCGATCGCGGCCAGCAGCCCGCTCGGGATCGCTTCGGTCGCTTCAGCCGCGCTGATCGCTTCGCGGCAGCCCGCCGCCTGGGCCTGGCCGGCCGCCAGCAGGAGTAACAGGACGACCATTCGCATCCGTGCAATCTGCGGTTGACTTCCTTGTCAAATCACTAACTTGGTGGTCTCTGGCGCAATGCTGCGATGCAAAATCTTGGCACCTGTCCTACACCGCATCGCGGTAAAAAAGCCACTAGGCCGCTGCGGTGGCCTTGGACGTTTCCTCCCTAAACTTGCGGCGCCTGTTGGCGCCGTTTCTTTTGGGCCGGCGCTTGGTGGCGGTTCGAAGTGATCGTAAATAAAATCATGGTATTGGGCGAAGTTAGGAGTCTTCTTTTTGTGAACAAAAAGAAGCAAAAAAACTTTACTAATTTAGTCAGTTGCGAAGCTTCCCAGGACACGCAGGGACCACACGCAGGGACCAATTGAATAAAAGTTTTTTGCTGCTTTTTTTCAAAAAAGCAGACTCTTCGCCTTCACTCGGGCGAGGCCGGATCGCAGGTCTCGCTCAGGTAGCGCACCATCGCCACCACCAACTCGCTGCATTCCGCGCGCAGCCGGGCGAAGCTCTCGTTGGGTTCGATCGCGGATTCGTCCATATAGAGCCGTCGCGCCAATTCCAGCTGCAGCACGTGGACACCATGCGCCGGGTCGCCGTAATGGCGAGTGACGTAGCCGCCGGCGTAAGGCGCATTCCGCCGTACCAGATAGCCCCGCGCCCGCAGTTCGGCTTCGCACCATGCGACCAGATCGGGGCGGCACGAGGTGCCGAACAGATCGCCCAGGATATAATCCGGCGAGGGCTCGGTGCCAAATCCCGGCAGGCTGGGCATCGAATGGCAATCGATCAGCACGCACCAGCCGAATTGGCTGCGGGTGCGATCGATCAACTCCGCCAGCGCACGATGATAGGGGCGCCAGCCCCGTTCCAGCCGCTCTTCCGCCTCCGCCAGTCGCAGCTTCCGGCGATAGATCGGCGCGCCGGAAGCAGCTACGCGCGGGATCGCGCCCAGGCCGGCCGCCACCCGCGCGCTGCCGAAGGCGACCTGCGGCGGCAGTTTTTCGGCGAACATGGCGGGATCGAGCTCCCACTCGTCGCGGTTCACATCCATCCAGGCGCGCGGAAAATTGGCGCACAGCAGCGGCACGCCGTGCCTGGGGGCGTCCTGGAACAGCAGATCGACGTAGGCGTCTTCGGTCTTGCGCAGTTGCTGCTTGTCGAGCCGGGACGCGGCCAGGAAATCCGCCCGGTAGTCGCGCCCGGCATGGGGCGAGGCCAGTATCAGCGGCGAGCGCGCTTGCGTGCCGGACCATAATGTCACCGGGGGCGGTTCGCTGATATCCAGGCCGGCGAGTTGATCCATCTAACCAATCAAAAAACAAGGCGCCGGGCAAAATCGCGCCGGAACGAAAACCGGAAACGGCTGCGACAGAGGGCTTGCGCGCCCTGCGTCAAGTCACTAGGAAGTCCGCCACCGAAGCAGGATCGTGGGCGCATAGCTCAGCGGTAGAGCACCACCTTGACACGGTGGGGGTCACAGGTTCAATCCCTGTTGCGCCCACCACGATCGCCAATAACGGACCGTTTCCCCGCTAACTTGTCGGCCCCCGATCGCTCTATCGTTTCGGGCTCGCTTTTTCGTCGTCGCCCAGCGTGGCGATATTCACCACCAGCCCGCAATGCAGGATCGCTTCGACCCGGTTGCGGGCACCGAGCAGGCGATAGATCTGCGCGAGGTGTGACTTTACCGTGTCCCCCCGCAGATTGAGCACGCGGGCAATCTCCTTGACCGAGCGGCCGGTGGCGAGCAGGCGCATCACCTCGGACTGGCGCAGGGTGAGCCCCGGGATACGCAGCGTGCCGAGCGACGCCTGGCTGGGATCATAGCTCTTGCCGTAGTCGCGGCTGAACTGGCTGATGTCGATCAAGGCAATGGAAACCCCCACCACCTCGTCGGCCGCGTCGCGGACCGGCTGGTATGACGCGACCAGGACGCGGCTATCGCCTTTGCCGCCGGGTCCCTGCCAGCGCGACTCGAAGCTGCTGATCGCCTCGCCGTTCAAAGCACGCCGCAGGTAGGGCTCGATCTGGCTATAGAGATGCGGCACCATTTCGGCGATGGTATGGCCCAGGTGCGCCGACGCCGGCGCGCCGTGCAATTCGGCGAGACGGTGGTTCAGCGCCTGATAGCGCAGACCGGTGTCGACCAATCCGAGCCCTACCGGACCGCTGTTGTAAAGCGCGCGCAACTGGCCGACGCTCTGGGTCGGCATCGCCTCGAGCAGGCGTACCGGGTCCACCGCGGTGGGGCCAAGCATGAGATCCGGGCACCACGCGCAGCCGGCGTCCGATAGTTTCGCGCTGGTCTCGACGGCGGGGAGCGGGCGTCCGAACAGCCAGCCCTGACCGACGTCGCAGCCAAGGTTGATCAGCATATTCGCGTGGTCGAGCGTTTCCACGCCTTCGGCGACCATCGCCATGCCCAAATTGTGACCGAGGCCGATCACCGACGAGATCACCTTGCGGCTTTCGTGCCGGGTCAGCATCTCGCAGACGAAGCTGGCGTCGACCTTGAGCCGGTCGAACGGCAGCATCAGCAGCTGCCGCATATTGGCGTAGCCGATGCCGAAGTCGTCGAGCGCCAGCTTGGCGCCCAGCGCCCGCAGTTCGATGACGACTTCGCGCGCCAAGCTGAAATCGCCGATCAGCACCGCTTCGGTGATCTCGAAGACCAGCCGATTGAACGGCAAACCGCTGCCTTCCAGGGCGGCGGCGAGCCGGTCTGGCAGTTTGCGGTCGCACAGATCGACCGGGGAGATATTGAAAGACAGCGTGAGATCTTCCGGCCAACCGGCGGCAGCGGTCGCCGCGCGACGGAGCAGCCGTTCGGTCAGCGGACCGATCAACCGGGTACGTTCCGCTAGAGGAATGAACTCGGTGGGATGCACGACTTGGGTCGGGTGACGCCAGCGCGCCAAGACTTCGAAGCCGCAAAGCCGGCCGGTTCGCAGTTCGACCAAAGGCTGGAAGTAAGGTTCGATCTCGTCGGCTTCGATCGCGCGGGCGAGATCGGCGCCGAGTCCGCCGTGTGACATTGCGACAACTGATCCGGGCCAAGAGATCATGACGGGGTGCTGCTCCAAGCAAGGTTGATCTTCATCGGGTTCTCTTTTCGTGTTCAGGGGGACATTTACTTGCATGGTAATTGTATGCATCATAGTTCCATGCTGTTGGCCCCGAATGTAGGGATAATAAGTGAGTGCGCAAGTGCGACTCGATGGCAGGTCCATGCATATTTTCGGCAGCAGGCTTCGAACCTGCTCGCGCTCACGCCGATCAAACCGACCGGAGCCAAGGAAACCATTCATTGTTTTGACGACGGCCGCTGCTGGTATGAAACCCGAGGGCGGAGTTCGCCCTGGGCCAGCTCCGAGTGCGCCAAGCCACTTGCAGGGCTCAGATATGCATCCTATCTCTGCAGCATCAAAATTAATTGTAGGTACAAGTGCATGGCAATGCGTGCAACAATTCCCCAGGACAGTTCCATGCATTTGTGGGAGAACAGGATCGAGCGCAGCCGCGGTCCGCTCTACCTGGCGATCGCCGACGCGATCGAGAGCGCAATCGGCGCGCGGGAACTGTGCCCCGGCGACCGTCTGCCGCCGCACCGCGAACTCGCGGTGATACTCAAGATCGACCCCACCACGGTCACCCGCGGCTACGCCGAGGCGCGCCGTCGCGGCATGATCGATGCCGCCGCCGGCCGTGGCAGCTTCGTTCGCGGCGGTGTCTGGACCACCGATTTCAGCGGCGAGCTCTCGTCGGTCGTGGACCTCAGCATGAATCTGCCGCCTTTGCCGGTCGACCCATCGCTGCGCGACATGCTGCGCGAGGGGCTGGACGGATTGCTGAGCCAAGCCGATCTCGCCAATTTGATGACCTATCACGTCGGCGCCGGCTCGCCGCGCGACCGCGACGCGGGGGCGACGTGGCTGCGACCGTTGCTGGGCGAGATCGACCCGGCGCGCGTGTTGGTTTGCGCCGGCGCGCAATGCGGGTTCACCGCGCTCCTCACTTTGCTCACCAAGCCGGGCGACACGCTCCTGACCGGGGCGCTGACCTACCCGCGGTTCCGCGCCGCGGCAACGCAATTTGGCGTACGGGTGGTACCGGTAGCGATGGACCACGACGGGTTTGTGCCGAAGGAGCTCGACGCCGCATGCCGGGCTTTTTCGCCCAAGGCGATCTACGGGATTCCGACTATCCACAATCCGACCACGATGACGATGTCGGCCGAGCGTCGGCAAGCGATCGCGGAAGTCGTGCTGCGCCATCGCGTGCCGCTCATCGAAGATGACGCCTACGGAAAACTGCCCAGCCACCCGCACCCGGCGATCGCGACGATGGTGCCCGAGCTTACGTATTATATCGGCACGCTATCGAAATGCCTCACGCCGGGGCTGCGCATCGCCTACCTGGTAGCACCAGGCAAACCCCAAGCGGAACGGCTCGAGGCGGCGATCCGGGCCACCTCGCTGATGCCCTCGCCGCTGATGAGTGCGCTCGTGAGCGGCTGGATTCACCAGGGTGCGGCGGATGCGCTGTGCCAGGGGGTGCGCGCCGCAATCGTGGCACGGCAGGCGATCGCCCGCGAATTGCTGCCCGCGGGCAGCTTCGCCGCCGACCCGGAGGGCCCGCACCTGTGGCTGACCCTCCCGCCATCCTGGCACCGCGTCGCCTTCATCGCCTACGTGCGCGGCATGGGCCTGGCGCTAAGCCCGAGCGATTCGTTCACAGTCGCGGAGACGCCGCCGAACGCGGTGCGTATCGGTCTGGGCGCTGCCGAAAGCGACGCGAGAGTGCGTAGCGCCCTAGCCTCGATCGCAACGGTCCTGCGCTCTGAGACACCCGAGGAACTGCGTGAGACGGTCTAGTCGGCGGGCTTAAGGAAGGGAAGAAAAGTCTTCTTTTCTTGAAAGAAAAGAAGCAAAAGAACTTTGAACGTTTGGGGTCGGTGGGACGACAGTGAGACCTTGCCCTGGAGGGAACCGGGCGGAGAGGTCGGGTTTGCCCACTGCCTTCGCCTGCTCGGATGTCTCAGGGGCGCGGCAAGGCCGGGCCCTGCGAATGGGCTTCGAC
>Ga0302310_10000485_pt1 | contig 37361 bp, 28 predicted proteins | sample III_Palsa_N1_2_FD_200451 | JGI IMG/M metagenome (GOLD analysis project Ga0302310, IMG submission 200451) | Peat permafrost microbial communities from Stordalen Mire near Abisko, Sweden - III_Palsa_N1_2 | ecosystem: Environmental > Terrestrial > Soil > Palsa > Peat permafrost | place: Sweden...
GACTCATCGACCACAAGCGTGTGACCACACACTGGGCCGTGGCGGAACAACTGGCCGAAGCCTATCCAAAGGTCATTGTCGAGGCCGATGCCATCCACCTGCGTGACGGCAGGCTGCGCACAGCGGCTGGTGTGACGGCAGGCCTGGATCTGGCGCTTGCCCTGGTCGAGGAAGACCTCGGCAATGTCATCGCCAAACGTGTCGCATCACAACTGGTGATGTTCTTCCGCCGGCCCGGTGGCCAGGCGCAATTCAGCCGCGCGGGTGAACTGGAAGTCACTGGACGCGCCGCGCTGCAGGAGCTGCAGCGATGGGTTGCGGCACATCCCGAACAGGACCACACAGTGGCCGCGCTGGCGACGCGCATGCGCGTCAGTCCCAGGCATTTCGCGCGGTTATTCCGACAGGAGATCGGCACGACTCCCGGCGCGTGGGTCGAAGCGATACGGCTCGCCGCCGCGCGCGAGCTGCTCGAGGGTGAACATGGCGCGCCGAAGCAGGTTGCCGCGCGATGTGGCTTCGCCGATGTCGACAGTTTTCGCCGTGCATTCAACCGCGTATTCGGTCTGACACCTGCGCAGTACCGAAAATCCTACGCGGTGTGAGAGTGACGCGCTGAATTGCTGACGTTCCAGGAGCATTTGGCTAGAAGCGCTCACGTGTAGACACCGCGACCATTTCGATCGCGGGCTCTCTTGGAAGAGTCCGCGTTAGCCGGGTAGGACCCATCCTTGGCCGAAGCGGCCACGCGACATGATGCTCACCTATCGGTATGTCTGTCAGCTCGGCGGCATCACGTTATTACCTCTCAGGTAATTGAGGCGTGGAAGGTGTAAGCGCACATTGACAGTCACTCGGGTACGTATGGATCCGAGAGACGCGCTCCTCCATACCATTCCATTTCGCTCGAGAGATAAAGTCATGTCCAATTTCCCCATCTATACATTCAAGTCCGCTCCGGAAGCATCCAAACCGGGCCTGGAAGCGCTCCAATCCGCGTTTGGATTCCTTCCCAACATTGCTGGTGCGATGTCGACGTCGCCGGTTCTGATCAATAGCCTTGTTGGTCTCTTCGGAAATGTTCACGGCGGTAGTTTTAACGAGCCGCAAATTCAGACGGTCTTGCTTACGAATGCCGTCACAAATGGTTGTACGTGGGCCGTAGCCTTTCACACCTTCCTTGCACTCAAGAACGATGTCGCCAAGGGAGACGTACAGGCTATTCGCGATGGCGATCTGCCCAAGGACGCCAAACTTGCTGCGTTGTCCAGACTCGCGAAAACCTTGATCGAAAAGCGTGGCTGCCTTAACGCGCATGATAAAGAAACGTTTTTTCAGGAAGGTTTCAGTCCTGAACACCTGCTGGAAGTGATAGCGATCGTCGCCGCGTCCACCATCACCAACTACACCGGCAGTGTGACGCAGCCGTCTCTGGAATCGGAGTTCCAGCCGCATACGTGGTCTGCTTATTAAGCGCCAATAGCTGAAACATCGATTCGGTGAGATGGACTTTCATGCATCCACATGACTCTTGTTTCATCGACTAGGCGCATCACGGAATGTAGCGATTGATACATCCGCGAACGTACTGAGTACTGCGGATTATTTCCCACTGGGAAAGCCAGAGATCTTTGACCTTCAATACTTAGCAATTGGCGCTGCATTTGTCGCAGATTGCCTTCCAGAGCGTGATGTATTTCAGGAGATTTTTATGACCAAACAACTTACGGTTGTCCTTGTACATGGAGCCTTTATCGACGCTTCGGCGTGGAACGGAGTCAGCGGTCGGTTGCAAGATATGGGGTATACCACCCTCGCTCCCGCGTTACCGCTGCGCAGTTTCAACTCCGATGCCGAATATCTCTCAGCTTACCTAACCACGATTGAGGGGCCTCTGATACTGGTCGGTCACTCCTATGGCGGTTCGATTATTTCGCATCCCGCCATGGGCAACGATCACGTTAAAGCGTTGGTGTTCGTCGCAGCGTTTGCGCCAGACACCGGCGAAAGCATGGGGGAACTCAATGGACGCTTTCCGGGCAGCAAGTTAGGTGAGACCACTACCGTTTTGCGAGAGTATCCTGGTGGCAATGACCTCTATCTTCGACCGGAACATTTTGGTGACGTATACGCGGCGGACCTTTCAGCCCCTGTAGTCGCATTGATGGCTGCCGGTCAGCGGCCCCTAAACGTCACCGCATTGAGCGAAACATTTGATGGTGCGCCCACTTGGAAGCATGTCCGCTCATGGACTGTTGTCGCTAAGGCTGATTACTCCCTTCCCGCGGATGCTCAACGGTTTATGGCCAAACGTGCCGGTTCGGTGGTTACCGAGGTTGAAGCGTCTCATGCAGTGCCAGTATCGCAGCCTGGAGCCGTAGCTGACGTCATTGAAGCAGCAGCACGCACTGTTAGCTGATCACCGCATGGCACGGACCATATGCAGGACCTTCACGATCAGTCGTGATCGTATTCTCCACGAGCGTACGTTCTCTGTCATTGACGAGCAAAGGGCCAATAAACCATATGATGCGCGTATTACTTGTAGATGGTGAGCCGCTAGCGTTGCACCACGTCGCCATGGAGCTACGCTCGTTGCCTGACGTTGATATCGTGGGTTTCGCCCGCGACGGCGATGCAGCCCTGGATGAGCTGCGACGGCTTAGTCCGGATCTCATCATCCTGGACGTTGAAATGCCTGGCCGCGGTGGCCTCTCGGTCGCAGCCGAACTTCTGCGAAAGAACGATCCGGATATCGTTTTCGTTTCAGCCGTGGATCGGCACGTGGCGATGGCGTTCGAGATCGAAGCCATCGATTATTTGACTAAGTTGCTGCGACCCAATCGCCTGAAACAGGCGATCGAGCGTGTCCGTCGGCGACAAGCCGAGAAGGCAGTGCACGCCGCCTTCATCGCCGACTGCGCCCAATGCGATGCGCCGCCCACGATGCATATACCGGATCGGAATGGCGGTCACGATCTTCCAGTCTCAGAAATTGTCTGGATCGAGGCCTTGGGCGACTACGCGTTGATCCATACCAATGTGCTCACTACATCTTTCGTAGCACAATGGCCAAACTGACAAAACAACCACCGAGCACACTCTTACGTGTTCATCGTTCTGCGCCAGTGGTGCTCGCACACGTCCGCCGCTGGGCCAATGCGGGCAAGGGCGCACATAGGTTGCTCCTTTCAGACGGATCGGAAATCACCGTCGGTCCGAGTCATTTGCAGTAAATCAGAAATGCGCTTCGTTCGCTTGATCGGTAGCGCCTACGCTCCGTGCGTGTAATTCATCCAATGAAAATTGGCACGCATAACCGGCACTCGACCAGTCGCCGGCTGCATCGTTTCACTACCCATGCGGAGGCTATAGATATGAAGTCCGTCAATCCCTACGGAAACACTAAATCTGAGTCAGGTGCGGGAAGCTGCGCGCGGCGACTCGTGTTTGTTGCTGCCTTGGCTACCGTGTCGAGTGCGAGCGCGTTTGCGCAGTCTTCTTCCATCACCAAAGTGCCGGAGAGCAGCAGTGCACGTTTAGCGATCGAACCGCTGACCGTGATCGGGCCCAAGGGATCGGGGTATCTCGCCGACCCGATGCCCGTGCATCTAGCTCCCGGGAGCGACAGCCGTGTCCAAATCATGTCCGGGACCACTCACGCGATCATTGACTGCACGTATCCGATATCTCCAGGCTGCTTCAGCTGGACACCGTTATCTGTTGCCGTGGGTGGTGACCTTCAGTCGAAGATCGACGCGGCGGGAGCTACCGTCACCAATTTTCAGAACGTCGACCTGTTTCAGGATGACAGCGGTAAGTGGCATGCCGCTGTCACGATTGATGTGATCTCCAAGAGCCATCCACAGCACTGGACGGTTGTCGCCCATGCTCACCCAACTCAGCTAGTGGAATCGGGTTTGGCACCTCTCGGATGGTCCGCCGATACGCTGCTCTCTGGTTCGTTTTCTGATCCTGCAGCGGGCAATTACGATGCGAAATACTACGAGGATGGCCGACAGCTTTACCTGCTTTACGTCAAAAACTACGTGCCAGAGCCGAAGCTCAGGAATGAGATTGTCATTCAGCCGATGACCTCTCCAACCCAGCCGGCTTCAGTGGAACCCACGGTACTGCTTACACCCGGTGATAAAGATGGTGGCTTGGTGTCGGAGTGGTATGCCAACACCCAAGCCAAACTCGTCGAAGCGCCCAACATCGCGCGCATCAATGGGAAATATGCGTTGATTTATTCCACGGGTGCTTATCTCACGTCGGGCTACAAGGCCGGCGTGGCATGGTCCGATACACTTTTGCCAGCACCCGGTCACCACTACCGTAAAGTGCTTCAGCCCGACGTACTCGGCGTTTGGGGAACACTTGGCGGGCTCGAAGTGCGCTATTTGGTGCAATCCCAGAAACCGCGCTGGCCCAACTTTACCGACGATCAGGTCATCGGTCCGGGCGTTGCTGCCGCTGTGCAAAGTCCGACCTCGGTCTGGTGGCTCTACTTCAACGGCTTTGCATCCAATGACATGCCCGTGGGCAACAATGGACAGGTCGAGGGTAGCCATCGTCGTCCTTACGGCTTGCAATTGCGCGAGGCCGTCCCGCTGGACGAGACCGTAGCAAATGCGTCAGATGCAGAGCTCGCTACGTGGCTCCAGCCCAAGACCAATTAGCGTTGCCGCCGCACTCGCTAAGCATCGAGGTCGCACACATCCCTTTCACCCAAAAAGGTGATTGGGGATGTGTCGGATAGCTAGCATCAATGTTTAAAGACATACGCTGCCCATTCAAAAACTTGCGAGTTAGTCAGGTATGCGACGAAGGGCGACTCTCTGCGACGAAGATTTCATTCGGAGCATGGCATGTGCCTTAAAGTAAATCCGCATGATCTGTCGTGAGCCGCTTGAAGAAGACGTCACACTTGCGCGAACCGGCCAGAAGACGCCGCGCATCAGTGCCATTTGAAAGACGCTCTAGTTCTTTTCCTTCTCGTTGCCTCTCATGCAAACGCCGATGTTGGAGTGAATGAGAGGCAGCTTCTTCGCGACGGCCTGCGATCAGCGAAAATCTTACCTATCGATTGGAAGAGAGGGACGTTGATTGAAACGGATGTACTCGTCATCGGATGCGGCCCTGCAGGACTCATGGCAGCTATAGCATCGGCACGGCAAGGTGTACGGGTGCTTGCAGTGACTAAGCATCGTCAGCTGGTACCCACGCCGCGTGCGCACGTCACCAATCAGCGCTTATTCGAAATTCTTCGCGACTTCGGCATCGAAGTTGAAGCAATGGCGCGCGCTACACCTTATATTCAGCGAACGCTGGAATAATTCATCCGTTTGAGATCGTCCAGGAGGCTTGGACCGTTAGGCTCCCATCCCAGAGCCTTGCGTGTCCATGCGCTCGACGCCAAAAGATCCAGGCTGACGAATGCGCCAAGCCATCCGAAATGATCTGCCGCTTCGCTCGGGGAAATGGACTTCACCGGCACGCCCAGTCCGGCACCGATGACCTGCGCAATATCGCGGGCTCGAACGCCTTCTTCGGCAACCGCGTGATAGCGCGCACCCGGCTCGCATTTTTCAATCGCCAGCCGGTAGAGCAGGGCCACGTCGAGTACGTGTGCAGCTGGCCATCTGTTGAGTCCCTCGCCGACATAAGCCGCGACACCCTTGGCGCGAGCTACGTCGACCGCCGGACTAACAAGGCCCTGCTTGACCGTGTCGTGCACCTGCGGAAGCCGCATCACCGATACGGCGACACCGGCATCCAGCATCTCGTTGCCGGCAACTTCCGACGCGGACCGCGGGTTGGGGTGCTCGATATTGAAGACATCCTCGGTGGCAGGTTTGCCCGGCACGGAACTGCCCATGCCCGTGCCGGACGTAATCAGCAGCGGACGGCTCGAACCCGCCAGCACTGAGCCCATCGCCTTGATCGCCTGGCTATCTTTCTCGCAGTTCGCGACGAAGTTCGAAAAATCGTGATCAAACGCGGTGTGGATTACTGCGTCTGCGTTGGCAGCGCCACTGCGCAGGCTATCCAGATCTTCCAGTTGGCCGCGATGCACCTCGACACCGGCAGCAATAAGCGCGCGTGCACCGTCATCCGATCGTGTCATGCCGAGCACGTGATGGCCGGCAGCGAGCAACTCCGGCACGATTCGGGAGCCGATAAAACCAGTCGCGCCAGTCAGGAATATGCGCATGAGGGAGTCTCCGAGGGTGGTGTTGAATCGAGCTTAGTCTTATCCTCATACTGGTAAAGTAGTGACATTATCATGGTATAGAAACCAACAGGATTGGCATGTCCACACCGCTTGGTAACCCGCTCGGCACTTATTTGAAAGATCGGCGTACCCGGCTCGATCCGGCCGCCTTTGGCTTCGCTACCGGACGCCGGCGGACGCCGGGCCTACGCAGGGAGGAGGTTGCACAGCGCGCCAGCATCAGTCCGACTTGGTACGCCTGGCTGGAGCAGGGACGGGGCGGCGCACCGTCGGCGGATGTGCTTGAGCGCATCGCCAAAGGGCTGATGCTGACCGAGCCGGAACGCGAACATCTCTTCATGCTCGGCCTTGGCCACCCACCCGAGGTTCGTTACAAGGCCGCCGAAGGTGTTAGTCCCCGGTTGCAGCGTGTGCTCGATGCGTTGGAGGTCAGTCCGGCGATCGTCAAGACGCCCCTGTGGGATGTCGTCGCCTGGAACCGTGCCGCGGCGGCCATGCTCACGGACTACGGCGCGTTGCCTCCCGCCGAGCGAAATATCCTTCGACTGATATTTTCCAGTTCACAGGTACGCGCCGTGCAGGAAGACTGGCAAAGCTTGACCCGTTTCGTCGTGGGCGCTTTTCGCGCAGATGCGGCTCGCGCCGGTGCGACGGCCGAGATTGCCCAGTTCGTTGAGGAGTTGTCCAGGCTGAGTCCCGAGTTCGAAGCGCTGTGGCTGGCCAATGACGTTAACGCGTATGGAGAGGGCCTGAAGCGTCTGCATCACGCAAAACTGGGTCTCCTGGAGCTTGAATTTTCGGCCTTCGCCGTCGATGGCCGACCGGACTTGGGTATGGTCGTGTACAACCCGGTGACCAGCGCGGACGCGGACCGGATTCGTGCCTATATCAAATCACGGGCGGCGTCGGGTTAGAGGTTCGCCTTCGCTGACCTTATGCCCGTCTTTGTAGCGGCCCAAGGTAAAGAATTCGATGCCGATAGAAGGCCGTGCATCGAGTACATCGTCGGCCGACATTCCTCGGGCAACTCGCCACCTGCGGTGCAGGCAATAATGCCGTCTCGCAGTCTGGGGTAAACCAGTCTGCGCATTCGACTCAGGGTTTCGAGCTGAAGAAAGTTGCGTTGAAGATCGTACTCAATACCGATTCAGCGGCGGCGTTCGGCAGTTCGTTCGGCATGGTGATATTGAAATAAAGCACGCCGTCGATCAGGCCCATGGACGCGAGCGCAAGATTCTTGGCATCAGCGGGAACGGGCAAGCCCATGCGTTCGCAGAACTGCGCAATGAAATAAGCAATCACGTCGCGTTTTTCCAGGCACAGCGCATTCAGACGTTGGCGGAATTTTGCGTCGCGCACCGCATGCAGGCGTGCTTCGGCCCAGACGATGTAACTGGTGTGGTCGCCGTAGCACTGGCCATAGAACTGCGTCAGCTGTTTTTGCAGGTCGTCGTTGGAAAGGTTGGCGTCCAGCAGTTGCTGCAGGTCTTCCTGGATGCTCATGTGATCGCGCTTGAGCAACTCAATGAACAGGTCGGTCTTGCTCTTGAAGTTCGAGTAGAACGCGCCGCGGGTGTAACCGGCGTGGCCGGTGATGTCTTCCACGCTTGTCGCGGTCAGCCCCTTTTTGGCAATCGCCACGGCCGCGGCGTCAAGCAGACGCACGCGGGTTTGTTCGCGACTTTCTTCCCGGGTCAATCGTTTGCGTGGCATGCGCCATGTTACCACGCCATTTGGCACATGTATTTTGATGCACAATTGCATTCAAATTCACTTGTGTATTAGAGTTCATATACGTATTCGAGGTTTGCGACGGATAGATCCGTCGTGCTCATCAGCCTCCATCCATCCCCAGGAGCGGCCAGTGCAACAACAAGAATTCCCCACGCCACGCGGTCTAAGGCGAAACCCTGGATGGTTGTCTGGGATCGTGGCGATGTCGCTGATACTGCTGACGGGCTGCGGTAATAAGGCGCCTGAAGTCGATCAAATCGCTCCGGTAATCGCCCAGCCGGTACAGGCTGTCGATGGTGTGTCAGCGGCCCGTTTTCCCGGCGATATTCATGCGCGTTACGAAATGCCTTTGTCGTTCCGGGTGAGTGGGCAATTGACGGCGCGCTACGTCAATCCGGGCGATCTGGTGAAGAAAGGGCAGGCGCTGGCGCAACTCGATCCCGCCGATGCAGGCAATCAGCTGGCAGCTGCCAAGGCAGCGTTCGAAGCGGCTGAGCATCGGCTGATGTTCGCGAGCCAGCAGCGCGACCGCGATGAAGCGCAGTCGAAGCAGAACCTGATCAGCCAGTTGCAGCTGGAACAAACGCAAGATGCGTATGCTGCCGCGCTGGCGGCGCGCGATCAGGCAAAACAACAGTTCGAGCTGGCGCAGAATCAGTCGCACTACACCACGCTGACTGCCGATCACGACGGTGCGATTACCAGTCGACAGGCGGAAGTCGGCCAGGTGTTGGCTATCGGCCAGGCGGTGTTCGGTTTTGCTTGGTCGGGCGAGCGCGAAGTATATCTCGATGTGCCGGAAAGCCGGATCGACGGCATCGTCATCGGGCAGGTAGCCAAGGTCACATTGCCAGCGTTGCCGGGCCGTAACTTCGACGCAAAGGTGCGCGAGATAGCGCCCGCGGCGGATCCCCAGTCGCGCACTTATCTGGTCAAGCTGAGCATCGATCAACCGGGAAATGTGCTGCAGCTTGGCATGACTGCGGATGTCGCCTTGCAAGGCGGTAAACCGTCAGCCGGCATCGTAAGCATTCCGGCCACCGCCTTGTTTCACCAAGGCGAACGTCCTGCTGTGTGGGTGATTCGACCTGCCGATGCCACGCTTGAATTACGGCCTGTGACAGTTGACCGTTACGGCGAGCGCGACGTGTTGATCGCTGGCGGCCTGAAAGCAGGCGAGCGCGTGGTGATGCAGGGCGTGCATACCTTGTCCGTTGGCGAAAAGGTCGCGTCCATTGCGCCACCGCATCCCGAGGATGCGCCGCAATGAGCAACGAAGGAGGTTTCAATCTTTCCGCCTGGACCTTGCGTCATCAGTCGCTGGTATTTTTCCTGATGGGCATGATCGCGCTGTTCGGCCTCTTGTCGTACAAGCATCTCTCGCAATCGGAGGATCCACCGTTCACCTTCAAAGTGATGGTGATCCAAACCAACTGGCCAGGTGCCAGCGCGCAACAGGTGCAGGAAGAAGTCACCGATCGCATTTCGCGCAAGCTGCAGGAAACGCCGGCAATCGATTTTCTGCGCAGCTATTCCCGTCCCGGTGAGTCGCTGATCTTTTTCAACATCAAGGATTCCGCACCATCCTCCATCGTGCCGGACACCTGGTATCAAGTGCGCAAGAAGGTCGGTGATATCAGTGCGCAGTTGCCGCAGGGCGTGCAAGGTCCATTCTTCAATGACGAATTCGGCGACGTCTATACCAATATCTACGCGCTGGAAGGTGATGGCTTCACGCCGGCACAGCTGCACGACTACGCCGATCAATTGCGCGCCGAACTTCTGCATGTGCCCGGTGTTGGGAAAGTCGATTATTTCGGCGACCAGAACCAGCACATCTATATCGATATCCCGAACGCGCAGCTTGCCAAGTTGGGTATCAGCCCGCAGGCGATCGGCGATGCGATCAATCAGCAGAATGCGGTGGCTTCCACCGGCGTACTGACAACCGCTGACGACCGCGTGTTCGTGCGGCCCAGCGGTCAGTTCGATGATATGAACAAGCTGGCCGACACCTTGTTGCGTATCAATGGCAAGAGTTTCCGGCTTGGTGACATCGCGACCATCCGGCGCGGCTACGACGATCCGCCGAGCCAGCTGATGCGTTTCATGGGGCAGCCCGTGCTGGGCATCGGCGTCACCATGCAACCCGGCGGTGATGTGGTGCAGCTCGGCAAAGCACTGGATCAGGCGACCGGCACCTTGCAGAAGCGCTTGCCGGCAGGGTTGAAGCTATCGGAAGTGACCAGCATGCCGCATGCCGTGTCGCACTCGGTCGATGACTTCCTTGAATCCGTGTCCGAGGCGGTGGCGATTGTTTTGCTGGTGAGTTTGCTCAGCCTGGGTTTTCGCACCGGCATGGTGGTGGTGATTTCGATTCCGTTCGTGTTGGCCGCCACCGCGTTATGCATGGATATGTTGGGCATCGGCTTGCACAAGGTATCGCTTGGCACGCTGGTGCTGGCGCTAGGCTTGCTGGTGGATGACGCGATCATCGCGGTCGAGATGATGTCGGTGAAACTGGAGCAGGGGTGGAGCAGGGCGCGTGCTGCTGCATTCGCCTATACCAGTACGGCTTTCCCGATGTTGACGGGTACCTTTGTCACGGTCTCGGGCTTTCTGCCGATCGCCTTGGCCAAGTCGGGCACCGGCGAATACACACGTTCGATCTTCGAAGTATCGGCGATTGCATTGCTGGTCTCCTGGCTCGCGGCCGTGATCGTGATTCCGCTGCTGGGCTATCACATGCTGCCGGAACATCATGAGCGCAGCCAACCGGGACAGGAGTGGTGGGCGCGTTTGTTGCCCCAGCGTTGGCGTGATGCGCGCAACGCAAAAGCCATCCAGCCGGTGCATAACGGCGATGAGATCGAGATCTACGACACCAGGTTCTATCGGCGTTTTCGCAGTTGGCTGAACTTCTGCCTGCGCAATCGTTGGCTGGTGCTGGTATCGACGGTTGCGTTGTTCGTGGTGGCGCTGGCGGGTTTCGGGATCGTGCCAAAGCAGTTTTTCCCGAGTTCGGATCGCCCGGAGTTGCTGGTCGACCTGCGCCTGCCGGAAGGCGCCTCGTTTGCCGCGACGTTGCGCGAGACCAAGCGCTTTGAAGCAGTGATTCATGGTCGCAAGGAAGTCGCCAGTTACGTCAGCTTCGTCGGCAGCGGCGCACCACGGTTTTATCTGCCATTGGACCAACAACTGGCGCAGCCCAATTTCGCGCAGTTCGTGATTACCGCCAAGGACGTCAAGCAGCGCGAGCAACTGGCGACCTATCTGGATGGCGAGTTGGCGCGTGATTTCAGCGCAGTGCGCAGCCGTGTCAGCCGGTTGGAAAACGGGCCGCCGGTCGGCTTTCCGGTGCAGTTTCGCGTTGATGGCGACGATATCACCACGGTACGTGGCATCGCCGAGCAAGTGGCTGCCGTGATGCGTGCCGACCATGACACCAGCAACGTGCAGTTCGATTGGGATGAGCCGGCCGAGCGTTCGGTGCGCTTCGAGGTCGATCAGATCAAGGCGCGCCAATTGGGTATCAGTTCACAGGATGTGGCCAATTTTCTGGCGATGACGTTGTCAGGTACCACGGTGACGCAGTTGCGCGAGCGCGACAAACTGATCGCGGTTGATCTGCGCAGTACGAATGGCGATCGCATACACCCGGATCAGATCGAACGATTGGCGATACCTACACCGAACGGCACGGCCATTCCGCTGGCGCAGCTCGGGCATGTCCGCTATGGCCTGGAGTACGGCGTGATCTGGGAGCGCGATCGTCAAACCTCGATCACCGTGCAATCGGACACGCGCGGTGGTGCGCAAGGTCTCGATGTGACGAATGTGATCGACAAAAAGCTTGCCGATATCCGCAGCCATTTGCCGGTGGGTTATCGCATCGAGGTGGGTGGTTCAGTCGAGCAGAATGAGAAGGCGCAGAGCTCGATCAATGCACAGATGCCACTGATGTTGATCGCCGTGTTGACCCTGCTGATGTTCCAGCTGCAAAGCATCGGCCGTACCTTCATGGTGGTGCTTACGGCTCCCTTGGGGTTGATCGGTGTGATCGCCGCGCTGCTGTTGTTCCATCAGCCATTCGGGTTTGTCGCCATGCTGGGTACGATCGCGATGTTCGGCATCATCATGCGCAACTCGGTGATTCTGGTGGATCAGATCGAGCAGGATATCCATGCCGGACATCCGCGCTGGGAGGCGATCATCGGCGCCACGGTTCGTCGCTTCCGCCCGATCACGTTGACTGCCGCGGCGGCTGTGCTGGCCTTGATACCGCTATTGCGCAGCAACTTCTTCGGACCGATGGCGACTGCGCTGATGGGCGGCATTACCGTCGCGACGGTGCTTACGTTGTTCTATCTGCCGGCACTTTATGCCGCGTGGTTCCGCGTGCGCGCCGACGAACCGGCGCCGGAATCGGAGGCCTCAGCATGAAATCTGCAATCATGATTCGATCGATACGCGTGACGACCCTGGTCGCGGCCATGACCTTGGCGGGGTGCGCTTTTGCGCCGCTCGCCAAACCGCCTGCACCGCCAGCACCTGCTCACTATGCGGTACAGCCAGCGCCCACGGATAGCGCCAAAGCCGATGGCGTTGCCCAGCATTTCAGTCTGGGCGCGCGTGCGGTACCGGCATGGTGGCGCTTGTACGGCAGCGACACGCTTGATGCCTGGGTCGACGAAGGTTTGCGCAATAATCCATCACTGGCGGCAACCCAGCACACGCTGGAAGCGGCCCACCAACTGTTACGCGCGCAAGTCGGTGCCAACATGTTGCCGACGCTGGATGCGCAGGGGCAGACAACTCGACAGCGTGCCTTGGGTTTTCCTGAAATAGGTCCGCCGACCAATCTCTACGACGTTTATGCCGGACAACTCGCCCTCAGCTACAACTTCGACCTGTTCGGTGCGACACGTCATGGCATCGAACAAACAGCAGCCCAGGTCGATCAACAGTCTTACGAGTTTGATGCGGCTAAACGTGCGCTGGCGGCGAATATTGTGATCGCCGCGATCAATGCGGCATCGCTGGCGGAGCAGGTGACTGCCAGCGAGCGACTATCCACATTGGCGCATCAGCAGGCCACGCTGACCGAGCGCTCCTATGCATTGGGTGCAGCGTCACGTGAGGATGTGCTGACGCTGCAGCAGCAGGCGGCGAGCATCGATACGTCGATTCCGCCAGTACGCAGCCAAGCCGTGCGCGCACGCCATGCATTGGCCGTGTTGATGGGACGTACCCCGGATCAGGCGCCATCGAATCTGACATTGGCGGAGCTGCACTTGCCGACGGATGTTCCGGTCAGTGTGTCCTCCGACCTGCTGCAGCAGCGACCGGATGTGCTCGCCGCAGAAGCATCGGTACATGCGGCCTCGGCACAGGTTGGCGTCGCCACCGCCAACCTGTTTCCGCATATTTCGCTGTCCGCATCGCTGGGTTCCGAGGCGTTCAAGCCGGCCAATTTGTTCACCGCTGCGGGTTCGGTCTGGGGCACCGGCGTTTCGCTCACACAGCCCATTTTTCACGGTGGCGCATTGATGGCACAGCGCCGAGCCGCGATCGCGAATTACAACGCCGCGTTGTCGCAATACCAGCAGGCGGTGCTGAATGCTTTTCAGAACGTTGCCGATACGTTGACCGCATTGAATCAGGATGCACTGACGCTTCAAGCAGCGACAGACGAAGCGGCGATCGCAACGCAATCGTTTACCGACGCCGACACGCGCCATCGCCTGGGTGCGGTTTCCTATCCGGAGGCGGTGCTCAGCGAGCAACATTTGCAGAGCGCGAAGTTGACCGAGATTCAGGCCAGGGCTGCCCGCATGAGCGATACAGCAGCGCTGTTCCAGGCGATGGGAACGCCTCCGCCGACCCCAAGTAGCTTGGTTGAGCCCAGACTTGATCCGGGAAACAGCTTGGGTGGCACTGGGCATCAGAAAACGAGGTGAGCAGAGAGCTGGCCCCCACGCGCGAAGCATGGTCGAGCTGGTGGTGGATGGCATGCGTTACGGAGCGAGTACGGTAATCGTTACGCCGTGACGTCCACGGAGATAAGGCATTCCCAACTCACCGGACTTGTGTCGAATCGTAAGCGTTTTCCTTGCCAACGGTTGACGGGCGCAACCATCGACGCTGATCTTGGCATCGCGCCGCCATGGAAATTTATGCGTTATATTCGATAGCCAGGATCCAAACGATCCAGCTTTCGCAGCATGGCCGGCCAGATGAAAGCGCCGCCCATGCCTTCGGTCTGTTTACGTGTGGCATCGGCTACGCCTTCCACGATTCGTGGGTCCACCGTGCTTAACTCGCCACCGGCTTGCGCTGCGATCTGGATCTGGCAGGTTGTCTCGAACAGATACATCAGCAGGAAGGCATCCGCGATGGACGTTCCCACCGTCAGCAGGCCGTGATTGCGCAGCATGAGAAAGTTGGCGTGGCCAAGATCGGCCTGCAGTCGCGGTTTTTCGTCGTCGCGCAAAGCCACTCCTTCGTAGTCGTGATAAGCCAACGAGGCGAGTACAAAGGTCGACTGTTGAGATATCGGCAGCACGCCGGATTTCTGTGCGCTGACGGCGACACCGGCGCGGGTATGCGTGTGCAAAACGCACTGCGCATCGTCCCGCACCGCATGAATGGCGCTGTGGATGACGAAGCCGGCTGGGTTCACCGGGAAGGACGATTCGGTGAGCTTGTTGCCCTGCTGGTCGACCACGATAAGCGACGAGGCGGTGATCTCTTCGAACAGCATGCCGTAGGGGTTGATCAGGAAGCGGTGTTCGGGCCCTGGTATGCGCGCGCTGATATGGGTGAACACCAAGTCGCTCCAGCCGTAGCTGGCGACCAGCCGGTAACACGCGGCGAGGTCACAGCGTAGCTGCCATTCCTCGGCGCTGACGGAGGCTTGTAGCGAAGTGATGTCCATGGTGACTCCAGTGAATAGGTCATGCTCTGGTCACACTGCCAGCGCTTTCGTCACGGTTGTAGATGCTGCGCCGTGGCGTACTCAATACGCGGCGCAGCATCGGCTCGAATTCGGCCAACGGTAACGTTTTGGCTTTCGCATCGAAGGCAGGGCTGTCGTAGAGATCGCAGAACTCCGCGGTGTAGTCGTAATGCGCATGTTCCGCAAACTGCGCACGCATGTTGCGGTCCAGGCCGACGTGATGAAAAAAGTAGTAGCCCTGGAAAATGCCGTGGTGCTCGATCATCCACAGATTGGCATCGCTGATGAACGGCTTGAGTATCGCGGCAGCAATATCGGGGTGGTTGTTGGTGGCGAGCGTGTCGCCGATGTCATGCAGCAGGGCGCAGACGACATATTCCTCGTCGCGACTGTCTTGCAGCGCGCGGGTCGCGGTTTGCAGCGAGTGGGTGTAACGATCCACCGGGAAGCCGCCAAAGTCGCCCTCAAGCAATCGCAGGTGCGCCATGATGCGATCGGGAAGCGCCTTGGCGTAGGTGGCGAATTCGGTGGCGATGAGCTGCCAGTCGGCGGCGGTGCTGTGCTGCATGGACGAGAAAGCGGCGCGTTCGGTCATGGTGGCTCCATGAAGCTATTCAGGCAAAGAGGTTTTGTATTCGGAACGGGAAAAACTATGGCACTCCTTACGAGGCCGCTTCATTCGCCCGCCTAGTGTCGTTCTCGACATGGCGTTCGGTCCGAAACCACATCGCGCTGGCAATGAATCCGAACAGGCCGGCAAGCGCAATGCCCAGCGCCAGCCCCTTGTAGCCGCCGCCAAAAGCATCAGAGACGGCGCCCACCAACAACGGACCCCAGGCACCACCCAACAAGTACAACGCCAGCATCGCCGTACCCCAAGACAGACCTTTCAGGTGCGCAGGCACCACCGCTTGCGTGGTGGCAGCGACAGCGGGGAAAGCCATGCCGACGAACACGCTGTGAAACGGCATCATGATCGCGCAGAAAATCATCAGGCCCTTGTTGCCGACATCAAGCACCGCCAGCAAGACCAGCAGCATGAACACCGAGGCGATGGCGATGCTTGTCGCGGCCAGACACATGCGACCACCGGGCCGTTTTTTCTGCCAGCGATCCGCAAGAATGCCGCCGAGGATCGGACCGCCGAGGCCGATGATGGTGACGACGCCCATGACCAGACCGGCGATATCTTCCTTGACGTTATACGTGCGCATCAGCAGCGCCGGGAACCAGGTACCAACCGATACCTGCAATACGGCATACATGCCAAGCCCGGCATACAGCCAGCGCAACGTCGGTATTTGCATCAGCTCTTTCATGTTGCTGAGAAACGACGCATGGACGAAGTCCGAACCATCGGCCTTGGTCAGCTTGTAATCCTGCATGAAGAATGCGAGCACACCGAGAATGATTCCCGGCACGGCAAACACGTAGAACGGCGTTCGCCAGCCACCCATGTGCGCCGAGAGATAGCCGCCGCCGATCGCACCGATGATGATGCCGACCGTAATGAACATGTTGAAGATGCCGAGCTTGCGACCGCGCTGCTCTTCGGGATAGCAAGCGGAAACCAGCGCCGTACCGCCAGGTGCAAAGCCTGCTTCGCCGACGCCCACGCCGAATCGCGCAATAAGCAAGGAGAGCAGCCCACCGGCGAATCCGGTGACTAGCGTGAAGCCGCTCCAGATAAACGCCATCAGGCCAATCGTTTTTTTTCGGCTCCACACATCGATCAGGTGCGCTGCCGGCAGCGTGCAGAGAATGATGCCGATGAAATACGCCGAACCGGCAATGCCCGTTTGCGCATCGGTCAAACCCAGGTCGACTTTCATTGGCTGCAGTACCACTGACATCACCTGCCAGTCGGCGTAGCGAATCGCGTATAGCAGCGAACAAATCACCATGACGAAGGTGGCTCTGGGGCCGCCAATCTTGAATGTGCTGCTTTCCTGGATTTTCATTGCGGCCATCCGGTCATCGGTTTTTCATCTGGGCTGATCCTGCGGAGCAGCCGAAGGGCGCTACGTCAGACGTTGCATGCCGTTTCACGTTCGGAATGTCATGCGATTTGTCATGTTTGGCGCGTGTCTAGAGCGGAGTAGCCAGCTCCTTTTCCTGCAGTGCGCGCCATTCGACCTTGCCGGTCGCGCTCTTGGGCAGGCGTTCGACGAATTCGACGGCGTGTGGCACCTTGTAGGCGGCCATATGCTCACGTGCCCACGCCATCAGTTCATCGGCGCTCACGCTCTGGCCAGCGCGCGTTACCACGACGGCCTTGACGCTTTCACCGCGCTGGCGGTCACGGAAGCCGATCACGCAGGCTTCCTGCACGGCTGGGTGTCCGTATAGCAGGCTCTCGACTTCTGCCGGCCACACCTTGTAACCGGACGCATTGATCATGCGTTTGAGCCGATCGACCAGAAAGAAATAGCCTTCGTCATCGACATAGGCCAGATCGCCGGTGCGGAAATAGCGTGTGCCGCCGATATCGACAAACGCGGCTGCGGTCGCTTCGGGTTTGCCCCAGTAGCCCTGGAATACCTGCGGTCCGTTGAGCAAGATCTCGCCGATTTCGCCGTTACCGAGGACCTTTAATGTATCCGGGTCAACCACGATGGCTTTGGTGTCCTGGATCGGCATGCCAAGGCACTGCGCTTTCGCACGATGCGGTGGATTGGTATGCGTGGTCGCCATGGTTTCCGACAGGCCATAGCCTTCCACATAAGGCAGGCCCCACAGCGACTGGATTTTTTCCGCGACCGCCTTGGGCATCGCAGCACCGCCGCCGCTCAGCAGTTTCATCGAACTCAGATCGTACTGATCCAGCTCCGGCTGCGAGAGAAAATCAATCAGCATGGTCGGAATGGCCGTCCATGACGTGACCTGATGCCGGGCGATCAGCATGGCCGCACAGCGACGGTCCCAGCGCGTCATGATGACGATGGTCGAGCCGCCAAAAATCACCGCGTTGACACCCATCTGCAGTCCGGTGACGTGAAACATCGGCAGCGCTGCCAGCGCGACCTGATCCTTGGCCAGCCGGCTGAATTCGGGGCTGGCGACCGCCGGATGCATCACGCTGCGATGCGTGTGCATGCATCCCTTGGGCTTGCCGGTGGTGCCGGAGGTATACGGGATGACCGCGAGGTCATCGGGACCCACCGTACTTTCCGTGGTAATGGGTTGGTGCTGCAAGGCATCTTGCCAGCGCGTTGCGCGCGATACATCGACGCGTTGGCTCGACACCACCTCGGGAATCGGCAGGTCGGTAGCGTCGACAAGGTAATCGGCGTAACAGGCGCTCACACCATGCGCGAGTTCATGGCCGAGCAGCGGCGTGATGTTGCCCGCAAGCTCTTGTCCGAAAATGGCGACCTTGCTACCGCTGTCGGCAATAACGTGGCGCACCTCTTCGAGCAGGTTCATCGTATTGACCAGCACGACCGCTGCATCGGCACGCAGGATGGCGTAGAAGGCAATCACGAACTGCGGGCTGTTCTGCATGTAAAGCGCCACACGATCGCCTTTGGCAACGCTGGCATGCTGCTGCAGAAAACCGGCCAGCGTATCGACCTGTCGTTTCAGCTCTGCATAAGTAAGCGTGTTGCCGTAATAGGCGATCGCCGTGCGTTTTGGATAGCGCCTGGCGGCGACTTCGAGGTTGTAATACAACGAGGTTTCCGGCAATTCCACATGCAGAGGCAGGCCGGGTGGCCAGTGACTCAAGTTCTTCATCAGCGTTTCCAATGAATGTTCCGTGTGTCGGTAATGGACGTTGACTCAGTCGACTTGCTGCGGCAGCACGACCAGCTTGCCGATCGCCTGACGACCAAGCAGGGCGTCGAGCGCGTGCGATGCCTGCGAGAGCGGATAGCGTTTGGAGATCAGTGGATGGATCTTGCGTTCGTGCAGCCAGGTAAACAGCAGCGTCATGTTTTCGACGTTCAAAGCCGGCTCGCGGCGCACGAAATCACCCCAGAACACGCCGACCAGCGAGCTGCCCTTGAGCAGCAGAAGGTTGACCGGAATCTTGGGGATATCGCCGGCGGCAAAACCGACCACCAGATAGCGACCACGCCAGGCGACGCTGCGCAACGCCGGCTCGGCAAAATCTCCGCCGACCGGATCGTAGACCACATCGACGCCACGTCCTTCGGTAAGCGCCTTGATCCGCTCGCGCAGGTCTTCGCTGGTGTAATCGATGGTTTCATCCGCGCCGCGCTCGCGCGCCGCGGCGAGTTTTTCCGTCGACGATGCGGCGGCGATGACGCGCATGCCGAGCAGTTTGCCGATCTCCACCGCAGCAAGCCCAACGCCGCCGCCGGCGCCGAGCACCAGCAGCGTTTCACCGGCCTGGACCTGTGCGCGATCCTTCAAGGCATGCAACGACGTGCCATAGGTCAACACAAAACTACCTGCCAGCTCCAGGTCTTCGTCGCTGATGCTGCGAGGCAGTGGAATGACGTTGGTTGCATCGACCAACACTTCCTGCGCATACGCGCCATAGGCTGTCACACCGACCACCTTGTCGCCGACAGCGAGGCGTTTGACCTCTTCACCGATCGCAATAATTTCGCCGGACAACTCACCGCCGGGTGAAAAGGGAAAGGGCGGTTTGGCCTGGTATTTTCCGGCGACGATCAAGGCATCGGGAAAATTTACCGCCGCTACACGCGTGCGCACAACGACTTGTTTAGGGCCGGGGACCGGCGAGGGCATGTCGCGTAGCTGCAGCGATGACGGTGGTCCCCAGGCTTCACAGACGATGGCTTTCATAGCGTTCCTGTTGATAAGAGTGGGCGAGGCACGAGCCGAAAACAGTGACGACGATCAGAAGCGTCCTTCCGTCCGTTCGAAAACCTTGTCGCGCAGGGCGACCAATTTGGGGCCAAAGTCCTGCATGACTTTTTCGCGTGTCACCACCGACACGCGACCGCTACAGTTGAAAGCGAGCACGCGACTGCCGTCTTCCGACACTAGCGGTACGCCAATGGCAAATACTTCGGCGTTCCAGTCGCCCATCGAAAAGCAGAAGCCATAGCTCTGATAATCCTGTCGGGCACGCACGATACCGTCGCGAATCCTGGGCCAGAAACCGGGTTCGCATTCGCGTTCCAGATTCGCCAGGTGGGTATCGAACAAGGCCCGTGGTCGGGCGGCGAGGTCGGCACGTCCAAGCGCGGTAGAACCGTGCGGCACGCGTGCGCCAGCCGCCAGATTCATCTGGAACGTCGGATCACCCTGGCAGACCTCGAGCAGAACCATGCGGTCGTGATCGCGGTCGCCCTCGGCCAGCATCACCGCGGACTGGGTGTACTCGGCAAGCTCGCGCATCAACGGTCTCGCCACTGCCAGTACGTCGTTGCCTTTCATCAGTGCATGACCAAGCGACAGTACGGCGGTACCCAAGGCATATTTCTCCTGGGACGCGCTGTAGCTGAGGTAGCCCAGGGCCGCCAGCGTGAACGTCAGCCGCGATACCGTCGTTTTCGGCAGGCCGGTCTGGCGTGCAATATCCTGGTTGCCAAGTCGCTGGGCGCCGTATTCGAAGCAGCGCAAAATCGAAAACGAACGCGCGACAGCGGTGACGAACTGTGGATGATTTTCGTCAACGATCTGACTCAACGAGTCGATGTGGCGTTTGGGATTGCCCATGATCTACTCCGTCGGCTCGTGCAGGGTCAGGCGGCTGGACGCAGGGTGTGCCGGGCCAGCTCCAGCCGCGCGATGGTGCTGCGATGCACTTCGTCCGGGCCATCGGCAATGCGCAAGGTGCGGATGCCGGCGTAGAGATACGCCAGCGGAAAATCATCACTGACGCCGGCACCACCATGGGCCTGAATAGCCCAGTCGATGATCTGTCCGGCCATGTTTGGCGCAACGACCTTGATCATGGCGATCTGCGCGCGCGCGACCTTGTTACCGACCGTGTCCATCATGTAGGCCGCATTGAGAGTGAGCAGGCGGGCCTGATCGATCATGCAGCGCGATTCGGCGATGCGTTCGTGCCAGACCGAGTGCTCGCTGATCGGTTTGCCAAAGGCCACGCGTGATTGCACGCGTCGGCAAAGCAGTTCGAGTGCGCGTTCCGCTGCGCCAATAATGCGCATGCAGTGGTGGATGCGTCCTGGCCCCAGGCGTCCCTGGGCGATCTCGAATCCGCGCCCTTCACCAAGTAGAAGATTCTCTACCGGTACACGCACATCATGCAGCTCGATTTCCATGTGCCCGTGCGGTGCGTCGTCGTATCCGAATACAGGCAGATGACGTATCACGCGGATGCCGGCCGAGTCCGCGGGCACCAGCACCATGGATTGTTGCCGGTGGCCGGGGCCGTCCGGATCGGTTTTCCCCATCACGATATACAGCGCGCAGCGCGGATCGCCGGCGCCGGATGCGTACCACTTACGCCCGTTGATGACGTAGTCGCTACCGTCGCGCCTGATCGAACACTGGATGTTGGTTGCATCCGAAGACGCCACTTCCGGTTCGGTCATCAGGAAAGCGGAGCGCATTTCTCCCGCCAGCAATGGCTCCAGCCAGCGATCCTTTTGTGCTTCTGATCCGTAGCGCTCGATGGTCTCCATGTTGCCGGTATCCGGCGCAGAACAGTTGAAGACTTCCGGTGCCCAGGGTACGCGCCCCATGATTTCGCAGAGTGGCGCGTATTCGAGATTGGTCAGGCCTTGCGCAGCGCGAGGCGACTGCGGAAGAAATAGATTCCACAAGCCCAGTTCGCGGGCGCGAGGTTTCAGCTCCTCGATGATCCTGGTGGGAATCCATGCATTTCCTGCAGCGCGGTTCTGCTGGATCTCCCGGTGAAAAGCGACTTCGTTCGGGTAGATCCATTGGTCGAAAAACCGCGTCAATTCGGTGCGCAGGCTTTCGACTTTGGCGGTATGGGAGAAATGCATGCTGATCCAGAGAGGATTAAGTAAGTTCCGTTATGCGGAACCATGTCCTGTAAACCATTTGCATGCTAGGCCGACCAAAGATGGTTGACAAGGCCTATTTTCTGCTGCATTGCAACTTGTTTAGATCATGCTGATCTCGATAGCATGGCGATATATGGGAACTTAGTTCCGTATAACAGAACTTAGAGATTCGCTGAAATGCCCAAGGTGCATTTGTTGTTCAAGAAGGAAGAGCTCGATGCGAGCCGTTTGCAGGACAAGGTCGTCATCGTGGTGGACGTGCTGTTTGCCACGTCTACCATCGTTCATGCTTTGGGTCGTGGTGTCGCCGACATCTGGCCGGCGCGCGATGCGGAGCACGCCTCGCATATAGCAGCGGGTCTCGAGTCACCGATTCTGGCGGGCGAGCATCTCGGTATTTCAGATCCAGGTTTTGCGCCACCCATGCCGCTGGCATTGGCTGAGGTCTGTCTTGCAAGTGACACGTTGGTTTACAGCACTACGAATGGCACCGTTGCACTCATCGACGCCGCCTCGGCTGCTCACGTTTACGTTGGCGCGCTGTTGAACGGTGCGGCTCTCGTCGCGCACGTGATCCAAGCGCATCCTCAGGCGCAGGTTTTGCTGGTCTGCTCTGGCTCCGTTGATCGCTTCAATCTGGAAGATTTTTACGGGGCAGGACATATCGCAGCGCATTTCGAGCGTAGCGGAAATTATTCGATGACCGATGCAGCGATGGCCGCGCTGCTGCTCTATCGGGGTTGCAACGTCGATACGGTAATGAGCGTTTCGTACGGTGGTCGGCTGATCAGGCAATACGATCTGCAGCACGAAATCGACTGTATTACCCAACTGGACTCGCACGATATCGTGCCGGTGCTCAGCGACGGATGCCTGAGGCAAGTGGCATGAATGTGCCGATGCCCAGCTTGCGTGAAACGTCGCTGCCTTTTGATGTCCACGTGCTGGAAAGTTATCTGGCAACGCATATCGATGGCTTTCAGGGCCCGGTCGAGGTGGTGCGCTTCAAGGGTGGTCAGTCCAACCCGACATATTTGCTGTCAACTCCGGAACGGCAATACGTGATGCGCGCCAAGCCCGGCCCCGCCGCACAGTTGCTGCCTTCGGCGCATGCGCTCGAGCGCGAGTTCCGGGTGCAATCGGCCTTGGCCGACAGTGCGGTGCCGGTCACCCGGGTGTATTGCCTGTGCGAAGACGAATCGGTGATCGGTCGCGTGTTTTACGTGATGGATTTCGTCGAGGGAAGAATTTTCTGGGATCAGTCGCTACCTGGACTGACGGCGACCGAGCGCGGCGCCATCTACGATGAACTCAATCGCGTGATCGTTGCGCTTCACGCCGCCGATATCGATGCCTTGGGACTGGTGGATTATGGCAAGGCCGGCAACTATTTCATTCGCCAGATCGATCGCTGGACGCGTCAATACCGGGCCAGTGAGATCGGCACCATCGAGGCGATGGAACGGCTCATCGAATGGTTGCCGAAAAATATTCCGTACGAGGCGAATCCACAGGTGTCGCTAGTGCATGGCGACTATCGGATTGACAACGTCATCTTCCACCCGACCGAGCCACGCATTCTGGCGGTCATCGACTGGGAGCTTTCCACCATCGGACATCCGCTGGCCGACTTCGCCTACCACCTCATGAGCTGGCATGCCTCGCCGGGATTCGCGCGCGGCCTCGCCGGTCTCGACCTGTCGGCGCTGGGCATTCCTTCGGAGCGGTCCTACATCAGTACCTACGAGCATCGGATCGGGCATCCGGTAGCGGGCGACTGGAACTTCTATCTGGCCTACAACCTGTTCCGGATTGCGGCCATCGTGCAAGGCATAGCCAAACGCGTTGAGGATGGCACCGCCAGCAGCGCGCAGGCCGCCGAACACGTACGACAAGTGCGGCCGCTCGCAGAGATGGGTTGGGTAGCCGCACAAAAGGTGGTCATCTCATGAAGGTCCTACCATGGGGTAGTTCGGCCCCGGTCCGCTGCGTTCAAGTCACAGCGGCCATCAAATCATCAACGGTCGCGTTATCGCGATCCACCATAGCGACTCAGGAATAAACGATGTCTGTTAAGCATGAAACGCATGACGGCATCGCCGTCCTTATTTTGAATAACCCGCCGGTCAACGGGCTGGGACTGTCTTCGCGATTGGGTCTGGTCGAAGCGCTGACGATCGCGTTGGAGGACGAACAAGTGCGGGCCATCGTGGTCACCGGTGGCGAACGTGCGTTCTCCGGCGGTGCCGATATCCGCGAATTCAATACGCCGCAGGCCGGACAGGAACCCACCTTGCCGACCGTCATCGCCGCCTTCGAGCAAAGCAGCAAGCCGGTGGTCGCTGCCATCAATGGACTGGCACTGGGCGGCGGCCTGGAGCTGGCCTTGGGCATGAACTACCGCGTAGCCAGTGCAAGTGCGCAGATTGGCCTGCCGGAAGTAAAGCTCGGCATCCTTCCCGGTGCCGGCGGTACACAACGGTTGCCACGTGCGGTCGGGCTGGAAGTGGCCGTCAACATGATTGTCTCCGGCACACCGATATCGGCCAAGCAACTGGCGCATAGCCGGCTCTTCGATCAGGTGGTCGATGGCAACGCACTGGAAGCGGCCATCGCGTTCGCGCGCGAGGTCGCGGCCAGCGGCAAAGCGCTACCGAAAGTTCGTGACTGGAAAATCGAACACGACAACGCCGAGGGCTTTCTGGGTTTCGCCCGGACGGCCGTGACGGCGGCATCGGCGAATTATCCGGCGCCACTCAAATGCCTGGACGCGATAGAAGCCGCAGTTCTGCAACCGTTCGACAAGGGCATCAAGGTGGAACGCGAGGCGTTTGCGTTGCTGGTGCAGACGCCGGAATCCAAAGCCCTGCGTCACGCGTTTTTCAGCGAGCGCGCCGCCAGCAAGATCGCCGACGTCGGGGCCGATATCAAGCCGCGTGACATCAAGAGCGTCGGCGTGATCGGTGCGGGCACCATGGGTGGCGGCATTACCATGAACTTTCTCAATGCCGGCATCCCGGTCACGATGCTCGAAACCAAGCAGGACGCGCTCGATCGCGGCCTGGGCACGATCCGCAAGAACTACGAGAACAGCGCGAAGAAGGGCAAGCTGACTGCCGAGCAGGTGGAGCAGCGCATGGGCCTGATCAAGCCGACGCTTTCGTATGACGATCTGAAGCACGCCGATCTGATCATCGAGGCGGTATTCGAGGAATACGGCGTCAAAGAGACCGTGTTTACCCAGCTTGACGCTATCGCCAAGCCGGGCGCGATTCTCGCCAGCAATACCTCGACGCTCAATCTCGATCGTATCGCGACGTTTACCAAACGTCCGCAGGACGTGGTCGGCATGCACTTCTTCAGCCCGGCCAACGTGATGAAGCTGCTCGAAGTGGTGCGCGGCGAACAGACGGCCAAAGACGTGCTGGCCACGGTGATGGCTGTGTCGAAAAAGATTGGAAAGACAGCTGTGGTGTCCGGCGTATGCGACGGCTTCATCGGCAACCGCATGATCGAGCAGTACGGTCGACAGGCAGGCTTTCTGCTCGATGAAGGCGCGCTGCCGCAGCAGGTCGATCGTGCGGTCGAAAAGATCGGTTTTGCGATGGGCCCGTTTCGCATGGGCGATCTGGCCGGTAACGATATCGGCTGGGCGATCCGCAAGCGCCGCGCGGTTGAACAGCCCGATCTGAAATATTCGAAAACCGCCGATCTCGTCTGCGAACTCGGCCGCTTCGGCCAGAAGACCGGCGCGGGCTGGTACGACTACAAGGAGGGTGATCGCACGGCGTATCCATCGCAGGTCGTCAACGACATGGTCGTGCAGTACTCGAAGGATCTTGGCATCACGCGACGCGCCATCAGCGATGAAGAGATTGTTGAGCGCCTGGTCTACGCGCTGGTCAATGAAGGCGCACATATTCTCGAAGAAGGCATCGCGGCGAAGGCATCGGATATCGACATCGTTTATCTGTACGGCTACGGGTTTCCGTTCTGGCTAGGTGGTCCGATGTTCTATGCCGACAGCGTCGGCCTCTATAACGTGCTTGCCGCCATGCGCCGTTACGCCAAGGGCTACGAAGGGCACGCGTGGGAGCCTGCGCCGCTGCTGGTGAAACTCGCTGAAGCCGGAAAATCGTTCAACGATTGATAGTGCCTCATCAGCACCAAACATCTATGCACCGCGCAATGTCGTTCGCGCGGCGCGCAAAAAATCATATGGGGTACATCGTGAAAGAAGCCGTCATTGTTTCCACCGCACGCACCGGTCTGGCCAAGAGCTGGAAGGGCGCATTCAACATGACCCACGGAGCCACTCTCGGTGGCCACGTGGTGCAACACGCCGTTGCGCGCGCCGGTATCGACCCGGCTGAAGTCGAAGATGTGTTGATGGGTTGTGCCAATCCCGAAGGCGCAACCGGCGTCAACATTGCGCGTCAGATCGCCGTGCGTGCAGGGCTGCCTGTATCGGTGCCCGGTGCGACGGTCAACCGGTTTTGCTCGTCGGGCCTGCAGACGATTGCGATGGCGGCGGGTCGCGTACTGCTCGGCGAGGGTGACATCCATGTTGCCGGCGGCGTGGAAAGCATCTCTTGCGTCCAGACCTACATGAATCAGCACATGATCACCGAGGGCTGGTTGCTGGAACACAAGCCGGAGCTGTACTGGTCGATGCTGCAAACCGCGGAAACCGTCGCCAAGCGGTATGGCATTTCGCGCGAGCGGCAGGATCGCTACGGCGCCGAAAGCCAGCAACGCGCCGCGGCGGCTGCGGCGGCCGGCAAGTTCGACGACGAGATCGTGCCGATCACCGTTACCGCCGGCACGGCCGATCCGGCGACGCGCCAGCTGATGACAAAAGAAGTCACCGTATCCGCCGACGAGGGTATTCGCGCGGACACCACCTATGAAGGCGTGTCGAAGATCCGTAGCGCCATGCCCGGCGGCGTTATTTCCGCGGGTAATGCCAGCCAGTTTTCCGATGGCGCATCTGCCGTGGTCGTGATGGATGGCAAGCTCGCCGAGCAGCGTGGCATCAAACCGCTCGGTATTTTCCGCGGCTTCGCGGTATCCGGTTGCGAGCCCGATGAAATGGGTATCGGTCCGGTATTCGCCGTGCCCAAGCTGCTCAAGCGCGCCGGCCTCACCGTCGATGACATCGGCCTGTGGGAATTGAACGAGGCGTTTGCCGTGCAGGTGCTGTACTGCATGGACACGCTGCACATTCCGCACGATCGCATCAACGTCAACGGCGGCGCCATTGCGGTCGGCCATCCGTATGGCGTCAGCGGTGCGCGGTTGGTCGGTCATGCCTTGATTGAAGGCAAGCGTCGCGGCGTGAAGTACGCCGTAGTCACCATGTGTGTGGGCGGCGGCCAGGGCGCGGCCGGTCTTTTCGAGATCGTCTGAATCATGACTTCACTGCTTCTTTCCCGCCGTGACTTGGACTTTCTGCTGTACGAATGGTTGGACGTGCCGTCGTTGACTCGCGCCGAACGTTTTGCCGATCACAGCCGCGAAACCTTCGATGCGGCGCTGGATACCTGCGAGCGTATCGCTACCGATCTGTTCGCACCGCACAATCAGAAGGCCGATCAGAACGAGCCGCATTTCGATGGCCAAACCGTCACACTGATCGACGAAGTTAAGCCAGCGTTGCAGGCTTTCGCCGACGCCGGCCTGGTCGCCAGCGGCAGAGACTATGCGATGGGCGGCATGCAGCTGCCCACCGTGGTGAACATGGCCGGCCTGAGTTATTTCTACGCCGCCAATATCGGAACAAGTGCCTATCCGCTGTTGACGGTGGGGAATGCCAACCTGCTGCTGGCGCACGGCAACGAGGCGCAGATCGAGGCGTTTGTGAAGCCCGAACTGGACGGACGTTTCTTCGGCACCATGTGCCTGTCCGAGCCGCAGGCCGGCTCGTCGCTATCGGATATCGCCACGCGCGCCGACTACGAGGGTGAATCGGCGTTTGGTCCGCAGTACCGCGTTGTCGGCAACAAGATGTGGATCTCCGGTGGCGATCACGAGCTGTCGGAAAACATCGTGCATCTGGTGCTGGCAAAGATTCCCGGGCCCGATGGCAAGCTAATTCCGGGCGTGAAAGGCATCTCGCTTTTGCTGGTGCCGAAGTTTCTGGTCAATGCCGACGGCAGCCTCGGCGAGCGCAACGATGTGCAGCTCGCCGGCATCAACCACAAGATGGGCTATCGCGGCACGGTCAACACCTTGCTCAACTTCGGCGAAGGCACGCGCTATACGCCGGAAGGCAAGGGCGGCGCGATCGGCTATCTGGTCGGCAAAGCGCATCACGGTCTGGCCTACATGTTCCACATGATGAACGAGGCGCGCATTGGCGTAGGCCTCGGCGCGGTCGCGCTGGGCTATACCGGTTATCTGCATTCGCTGGACTACGCGCGCAACCGGCCGCAGGGTCGTGCCATCGGGCAGGCTGGCAAGGACGCGTCGAGTGCGCAGATGCGCATCGTTGGCCATGCCGACGTCAAGCGCATGCTGCTGGCGCAGAAGTCGTACGTCGAAGGCGCGCTTGCTTTCAACCTGTACTGCGCGCGGCTGGTCGATGAAGCGCAGGTTTCAAATGATCCGGAAGAGCGTGCGCAGCTGACCCTGCTGTTGGACATTCTTACACCGATCGCCAAAAGCTGGCCCTCGCAGTGGTGCCTTGCGGCGAATGATCTGGCCATCCAGATCCACGGCGGCTACGGCTACACGCGCGAGTACAAGGTCGAGCAGTTCTACCGCGACAACCGGCTCAATCCGATCCACGAAGGTACGCACGGTATCCAGGGGTTGGATCTATTGGGCCGCAAGGTGGTGATGCAGGATGGTGCGGCGTTCAAGCTGTTTGCAGCGCGCGTGATGTCGGTGGTTTCAAGCGCCAGGAAGCATGAGGCGCTCAGTGCCTATGCGGACGAACTTGAATCCTCTCTCAAGCGTCTGTCCGAAGTGACGCAGAAGCTATGGTCGGCTGGCGATCCGCAGGTGACTCTTGCCAATGCCAGCGTCTATCTCGAAGCCTTTGGCCACATCGCGATCGCCTGGATCTGGCTGGAGCAGGCGCTGACGGCACACGGGCACGATGGTGATTTCTACGACGGCAAGCGCAGTGCCGCACGCTACTTTTTTCGTTGGGAGCTGCCCAAGGTTACCGCGCAGCTCGATCTACTCGCCAGCCTGGATCGCACCACGCTGGATATGCAGGACGCGTGGTTCTAAGCGAGCCGCTTCAGGCCAACTCGAGGTTGCAAAACATGACAAAGGCGACATCTTTATTTGACCTTTCGGGCAGGACGGCTCTCATCACCGGCGGCTCGCGCGGGCTTGGACTGCAGATGGCCGAAGCACTCGGCAACTTTGGCGCCAGAATCGTGCTGTCGGCGCGTAAGGCGGATGAGTTGCAGCAGGCGCATGCGCAGTTGACGCAGTCGGGCATCGATGCGGACTGGGTCGCAGCGGACGGCTCGAAGGACGCTGACATTGCGATGCTCGCCGACGCTGCGTTGGAAAAACTCGGCCACGTCGACATCCTTATCAATAATGCAGGCGCCAGCTGGGGTGCGGCGGCTGAAGACCATCCGGTGGAAGCGTGGGACAAGGTTTTCAACATCAATATGCGCGGCATGTTTTTGCTGACCCAGCAGGTCGGCAAGCGCTCGATGATTCCGCGCAGGTACGGCCGCATCATCAACATCGCATCCATTGCGGGCTTGCGCGGCAACCCGACGGGCACGATGCAGACCATTGCCTACAACACCAGCAAGGGTGCCGTGATCAATTTCACGCGCACGCTGGCCGGCGAGTGGGGCCAACACAACATCACGGTCAACGCGCTTGCGCCGGGTTTCTTTCCATCAAGGATGTCGCAGAAATTGATCGACACGCTGGGCGAGGAGGCGATGGTCGCTCACGTGCCCCTTGGCCGGCTTGGTGACGACGAAGATCTGAAAGGGGCAGCGTTGCTCTTTTCGTCGGATGCGGGCAAGCACATTACCGGCCAGATCCTGGCCGTTGACGGCGGCACCAGCGCGGTCTGACCGCAGCAAACTAACGAGGCGTCACACGTGCAAATCATCAACAATCTCGACGAGCTCGCCACATGGATCGGTCGCGAAGTCGGGTGCAGCGAATGGATCGCGATCGACCAGGCACGCATCCAGCAGTTTGCCGATGCCACTGGCGACCAGCAATGGATCCACATTGATGCAGAACGTGCCGCGCGCGAGTCACCGTACAAAAGCACGATCGCGCATGGCTACCTGACCCTGTCGCTGCTGCCGATGATTTTTGAGTCGTGCGTGCGCATTGACGGCATCGGCATGGCGATCAACTACGGGCTGGATCGCGTACGTTTTCCCGCGCCGGTTTTGACTGGTCGGCGTGTGCGTGGCCACTTGACGCTTGACCGGCTGGATCCGATTACCGGCGGTGTGCAAGCGCATTGGTCGGCGACCATCGACGTGGAGAACGGCGACAAGCCAGTCTGCGTGGCGCAGATGTTGACGCGCTATTACCCATCGGCACATGCCTGATGACCCACTTCCACACCACGCACTCAGCGGAGTTTTAATGGACCTCGATTTCAATATCGACGAGCAGGCGTTTCGCGACGAAGTACGCAAGTTCCTCGCCGCTGAGCTACCGGATGACATTCGCGATCGCATGCATCGTGGCGACCATAGCCATATTCGCACCGACATCCAGCAATGGCAGAAGATCCTGCATGCGAAAGGTTGGGGTGCGCCGGCATGGCCAGTAGCCTTCGGCGGCACAGGCTGGAGCAAGACACAGCAGTACATTTTCGAGAACGAATGCGCGCTGGCCGATGCACCGGCGCAGCTGGCCTTCGGCGTGAAGATGGTTGCGCCGGTGATCATGCGTTTTGGCACACCGGAGCAGCAGCAAACGTTTCTTCCGCGCATCCTCGCCGCGGATGACTGGTGGTGCCAGGGATATTCGGAACCGGGCTCCGGCTCGGATCTCGCCTCCCTGAAAATGAAGGCCGAGCGCGATGGTGACGAGTACGTGCTCAACGGGCAGAAGGTCTGGAACACGCTCGGTCAATACGCGGACTGGATCTTCTGCCTGGTGCGCACCGATGCCACCGGCAAACCGCAGAAAGGTATTTCCTTTCTGCTGATCGACATGAAGACGCCGGGCATCACGGTACGGCCTACGCGTTTGCTGGACGGCACGTTCGAGGTCAACGAAATCTGGTTCGACAACGTACGCGTGCCAGTCACCAATCGTATTGGTGAGGAGAATCAGGGCTGGACCTACGCCAAGTTTTTGCTCGGCCACGAGCGCACCAATATCGCCGGCATCGGCGCCAGCAAACGTGAGCTTCGGCGGTTGAAGCAGATGGCGGCGAGCCAGCCCAAAGATGGCGTCACGATGTTGCAGGATCCGGTATTCGCCACGCGCATTGCGCAGGTCGAGATGGAACTACGCGCGCTGGAGATCACCAATATGCGGGTGATTTTTGCCGAAGCCAAAAAGCAGGCGCCGGGGCCAGAAGCCTCCATGCTGAAAATTCGCGGCACCGAAATTCTGCAACGTATCTCCGAACTGCAGGTCGACCTGCTCGGTGCGGACGCGCTTGCCCATGGTGGCGACGGCGACGAAGCGGCGCGTTCCGCAAAGGCCTATCTCAACCTGCGCAAGCTCAGCATCTTTGGCGGGTCGAACGAGATCCAGCGCAACATCATCGCCCACATGATTCTGGGCCTGTAGGAGTCAACGATGGATTTCTCATTCACCGACGAACAGCAGATGCTGCTGGACACCACCCGCCGCTTCATCGCCGAGCGCTACGACTTCGAGTTTCGCAAGCGCGTTCGTGATTCGCACGACGGCTGGTCGCGCGAAACGTGGACTCAGCTGGCTGATCTTGGCCTGCTCGCGCTTACCATTCCCGAACAGGACGGCGGTATTGGCGCCGGCCCGGTGGGCGCCATGCTGGTCTGCAACGCCATCGGCGAGGGCATGCTGCTGGAGCCATTCCTGTCCAGCGCGATCGTGGCGAGCCAGGCCATCGTTGACATGGGCTCACAGCAGCAGCGTGAACAATGGCTGCCGCAACTGGCCGCGGGCGAACTGATCGCGGTGCTGGCGCATGACGAAAGCTCGACACGCAACGACCCGTTGAACATCCAGACGTCCGCCGTCATGGATGCCAATGGATGGCTACTCAACGGTAGAAAATCGGCGGTCTATCACGCACCTGCCGCCAACCTTTTGTTGGTGTCGGCGCGGACGGAAGATGACGAGCTCGGGTTGTTCGTCGTGCCTGCGGACACAGCCGGCGTGCGACTCATTCCCTGCGTGACCGTGGATGAACAGCGCGCTGCGGTAGCTGTATTTGAAGACGTTCGGATTGATGCAGGAGCAAGGCTAGGTGGTCGCGCCGACGAGGCATTGCTGGCCGTACTCGACTACGGTCTGGCCGCACTGTGTGCGGAAGCATTTGGCGCGATGGAAAAAATTCTGGCGGCAACGATTGAATACAGTCGCGCCCGTGTGCAGTTCGGTGCGCCTATCGGCAGCTTCCAGGCGCTGCAACATCGCATGGCCGAGATGCTTATGTATCTCGAACAGGCGCGCTCGATGTCGTACCTCGCAACCTCGCACTGCACCAATTCTGATCCGCTTGAGCGTCGCGCTGCGCTATCGGCCGCCAAGGCTTTGATGGGGCAGGCGGCGCGTTTCATCGGTCAGCAGGCGGTGCAATTGCATGGCGGCATGGGTATGACAGATGAACTGAATGTCAGTCATTACTTCAAGCGTTTGCTCGCATTCGAGCTGCGATGCGGTACCACGGATCAGCATCTGGAAAATTATCGAAAGCAGTTGGCCGTGGTGTGATGTTTTCGCTCGGATGCAGGTGCTGGGAGAGTCATTTTTTTCGAACCTGATTCAACAAAATAAATCAGGTAATTCGTCTACCTACTCACCTGGATGCGCGACTTTGTGCGCTGCAAAAACAGCGCTGAAAACGCTGAAATTCAAGTTCCGTTTTCAAAAAATGCGCGTGCTAGTTTCCGCCGCGATACACATTTTCCGCATCGCCAAGAACTGATTTCGATCGAACGAAAGCAGCAGCCGTTTTCCGTACAGGGGAGTTGCACGGAAACCGCCATTTGGTAACGCGGTGGTTGGCAAACAAGGGAGAGAAAAAATGGCAACACACATTTATCGCAGGCGAATTCTGGCGTGGTCGGTGGTTGCAGCACTGAGTGCGGCGACCGTGATTCCCGCCGTCGCACAGGATGCTCCGGCCAGCAGCACCGCTGACGCAACCAAGCCTGCTGATAGCAAAACAACGACCAAACTGAGCGAGATCAAGGTCACCGCGCAGAAGCGTGTCGAATATCTGCAGGACGTGCCGATCACCATGGCAACGCTGAACAAGCAGCAGATCCACGATGCCGGCGTGCACACCGTGCAGGATCTGCAGATGCTGGTACCCGACCTGACCGTGACTAGCGATGACTCTTCGGCCAATAGCAGCGCGCGCATTCGCGGCGTCGGTACGCTCGGTGACAACGCGGGTCTGGAGTCGGCGGTGGGCACCGTAATCGATGATGTGCCGCGTGCGCGCACTGCGCTGGGCTTTGGCGACCTCGGGCCGATCAACCAGATCGACGTGCTGAAGGGGCCGCAAGGAACGCTGTTTGGCAAAAACACATCCGCCGGCGTGATCAGCGTGACTACGGATCGCCCGAGCTTTACCGAACAGGGCTATACCGATTTCACTGTGGGCAACTACAACGCCGTTGGCGTGGATGCCTATTACAGCAATGCCTTGAGCAAGGATGTCGCGTTCAGCATCTACGCCGTCGACCGTCAGCATGACGGTTATGAAGACGTGTTCGTCAACAACGGCCCGCGCACGCAGACCAGCGATGTGGACCAGGACTTCCACTCGATTCGTGGACAGCTGTTGATTCGACCGACCAACAACGTTGATATCAACATCATCGGCGACTACACCAAGCACAACGAGAACTGCTGTGATGCGGTCACCTTGTATCGTGACCCTGGCGTGGCACAGCTCATTGATACCTTCGCCGGTGGCCCTGGCTTGGGCATTATTCCTGTGGCTGATCCATCCCGCCGCCTGGCGTATGCCAACGACAGTTCTGCCCAGAAAATAGTCGATGAGGGCGTATCGACCGAAGTCAACTGGACCACGCCGTGGTGGAACAATGCGGTGCTTACGTCGATCACCGCTGTGCGCAAATACACGCTGCAGGGTGCAGGCGACCTGGATTTCAGTGGCGCGGATCTCGCCGATCATGATTTCGGCCCGGACAACGGCGAACGCTTCAACACCTTCAGCCAGGAACTTCGCCTGGGTGGCTCGACCGACCGCGTTGACTGGACGGCTGGCGTGTATTTCGACAACGACCGCATTCAGCGCAGCGAATCCATTACCGAGAATTCGCAGTACGAAGGTTATCTGTCGACAGCGCTCGTGGATGGTATTGGCGCGGCGCTGCCGCCGGGTCTGTTCAATACGGCAAACCCGCAGACGTTTCTGTCACAGATTTCCGGCTTGCCCTATGGCCAGACGTATTCCGGCATTGCCTCGCAGGATCAGTTCAATCAGACCTCGAAGAGCCAGGCCGCGTTCGGCAACGCGACTTTCCACGTAACGGATGCGTTTTCGATCACCGGCGGCGTGCGTTACACCCACGAAGAGAAGACCACCGACTTCATCTATCACACGCCCAACGGAGGCCTTGGTTGCGCCGCGGCGCTGACCACCAACGGTGTCGCCAATGCACTGGAAGAGCGTGGCATACCCGGCTTCGTTGTGCCGCTGATCGCGCCAACCGTGATCGGCAACATGTGCCTTCCCTGGGAGAATCCGCTGTTCGGCGGTATGACCTCCTCGAACAAGTTCACCGAAAACGAATGGTCCGGCACGCTCAAGGCGGCCTATCGCTGGAATGAAAACATCTTGACCTACGTGTCGGGCGCGCGCGGCTACAACGCTGGCGGCTACAACCTCACGCGAACGCAGTCGTCCAACGGAACGACTAGCGGTGGCTCGGGCATCATCCCGCTCACCAATACGTTTTTCCCGGGCGAGTTCGTCAACAGCTTCGAACTGGGTGCCAAGACGACCTGGGCCGACGGCAACTTGCTGATCGATGCGGCGCTGTTTCATTCGAAGTTTACTAACTATCAGCTCAACACCTTCAGCGGCATCGGCTTCGTGGTGGACTCGATTCCGAAACTGACGACGCAAGGCCTGGATACCAACCTTGATTGGCAGACGCCGATTACTGGCCTGTCGTTGCAGGGCGCAGCGACCTATACCAAGGCGAGGTACGGCACCGAGTTGCTTGCCGATCCCGTGCTGGTGGACCTGCCAGGCAGCGTTGGCAGCTTCGCACCCAAGTGGACCGGTACCGCAGGCATTGCCTATCAGTGGAATTTGAGCGACAGGCTGTTCGCGCGCTTTGCAATCAACGCGAAGTACACGTCGGAATACAACGCTGGCACGACGCCGAATCCGCTGACTGACCAACAGGCATTCACCTTGGTGGACGCGCGTCTGACGATCGGCCAGATCGGCAAGCACTGGAGTGTCGAGCTGTGGGGTAAAAACCTGACCAACCGTACCTACATCCAGGGTGCGTTTAGTCCGGCCTTGCAAACAGGCTCCATCAACGGCTTTCTCGGTGATCCCCGTACCTATGGCATGACGCTACGCGCCGCGTTGTAATGTAAAGCGGGGCCGACCTGAATCGGCTCCGCTTGACTGTTTCGGCAAACTCTCGATGGCAGGCTTTTCATCACAAAGGCGTTATTGATAAGCGGCCGCGTAATGGTTCACCAGCAGGATCAGCGATGAGCGTCATGCCAAAGAAAACACGTCATTTGCTTGACCCCGAACTGGCCGCTGTTGAGCAACTGCCGGTCATATCGCTCACCCAGGAAACGCTGATGGCGGTACGCACGGCACGCGCGCAACAGATGGAAGCGTTGATGCCATCGTGGCCAGCTTTCCCCGATGTCGACGTCAGTGAGCGGTATGTGTCTGCTGGCGGTGGTGCGCCCGACGTTAGGGTGCTCGTTTACCGGCCCAAAGCTGCGGATGGCGTGTTGCCCGTGCTGTTATGGATGCACGGTGGTGGCTACGTTGGCGGCAGTGCCAGCTGGGAAGGCTTTCTGATCAATCCGATGGTCAGTGCCATTGGCTGTTGCATTGTGTCGGTCGATTATCGTCTGGCTCCAGAGACGCCGTTTCCAGGACCGATCGACGACTGCTATGCAGTGCTGAAATGGCTGCATGACGATGCATCGGCGTTGCGCATCGACCCGGAGCGCATTGCCATCGGCGGGATAAGCGCCGGCGGCGGTCTGGCTGCATCGCTCGGTTTACTCGCTCGCGATCGCGGCGAAGTCCACGTGAAATTTCAGGCGTTGCTGCAGCCCATGCTGGACGATCGCCATGCCACGGCCGACTACGAGCATCCGTTCGCCGGTGAATACCTCTGGCGCAAGGAGTACAACCATTTCGGTTGGTCCGCGCTGCTTGGCCATGAGCCGGGGATCGAAGGCGTATCACCTTACGCATCGGCGTCGCGAGCCGAGTCACTGGAGGGCTCGCCCCCGACGTTCATCAACGTGGGAGCGATTGATCTTTTCGTCGAAGAGAACATCGAGTACGCACGTCGGTTGATCCGCGATGGCGTGCCTACCGAGCTGCACGTTTATCCCGGCGCGTGCCATGCCTTCCAGGGAGTGGCGCCAGGATCTGCGTTAGCCAAAGCGAATGATCGTGATGTGATTTCGGCACTGCGTCGCGCACTGGTTCCTGTCACTCGATGATGCCCACCAGAAGATCGAAAGCTGGAAATGCGACTACGTATCCTTTCGTCCGCATTCGCCGCTCGCTGACAGCACGCCAGCGTTGTTCGCAGAGACAATACGGTTGACTCGGCCAGTGCCGAATTCTTCACTTTAGGCTGCTACTGAAGGCTGGGGGGCATCGGATGTACCACGTTCCCGAGCGACGGCAACTCAGCGGGAAACCAGCGAGCCTACTTCACAAAAAAACGGCATCGCTGCAAGCCGTTGACCTAAATGATGGCCAGGACGGAATCGAACCGCTGACAAGGGCAATTTAGTTCTTGCGTTTTGCTATCGCGATTTACAGAGAGTTTCCGTACCAGAGTCCGTACAACGAAAAAGGCCACCCGATGAGGTGGCCTAAATCGTTGATTCTATTGGTGGGCGATGCAAGGATCGAACTTGCTACACCTGCCGTGTGAAGAGTGACTAATTCTATCTTTGATTCATAGAGTTAGCGCATCCTGAAGAACTCCCATTCACAGTGAGCCCATCCCCGAATACGTAGCACCTTAAAGTAGAGCTATCGGCGGTTGGTGAGTCTTGCAAAAGGTCTTCGCGAACTGCGCTGGCGGGATATCTGCTAGGGACGAGTGCGGGCGAAAATCAT
>Ga0302310_10000487_pt1 | contig 37265 bp, 36 predicted proteins | sample III_Palsa_N1_2_FD_200451 | JGI IMG/M metagenome (GOLD analysis project Ga0302310, IMG submission 200451) | Peat permafrost microbial communities from Stordalen Mire near Abisko, Sweden - III_Palsa_N1_2 | ecosystem: Environmental > Terrestrial > Soil > Palsa > Peat permafrost | place: Sweden...
TCCTTGAGCGCGTCACCGCGCCCCAGCAACTCATCGTACAGTTCCTGCCGAGGTTTGCGCATTCCCACCATCACCACCGAGCGACAGGGAAGATGTTTCTCTGCGCCGCTATACACGTCCGCCAACCTCAAAATGCTGCCGTCGAAGGCTGAGAGGCGCTGCAAAGTATGGATGGGCACAGCGGCTTTGGCCAAGGCACGATGCACCAGGGGCAGCTCATTGGTCATGAACGTCCAAGCCGAGGCATTTCCAGCGGGCGTTACGTAGGTCACGTTGCCCACTTGAGATGCCAAGCGCTCCGCGATAGCGCCGCCCATGTAGTAGTTGTCGAAATCGAAAACGACCACCGGTCCCTCGGGGATGGTACCCGCGGCCAGGTCGTCGGGCGTATAGACTCCTGGCACGTCGAGTTCGCCCACCGGAAACTCCAAGGTGGAGAACAACATTTTCGTCCAGCGCGCTCCCGTCGCCAGCACCACGTGGGTGTGCTCCAGCCCGAGAATGTCGTCGGCCCCGAGGTCGCTGCCGGGATAGAGATTCACGTTAGGACGCTGACGCAACTGGCCCAAGCGCCACTCGGCGACGCGATTCCAGGTGGCGAGACCCGGCAGCCGGGTCTCGAAGCGCAGCCGGCCGCCGAACTCCTTGGCCGCATCGGCGATGGTCACTTGGTAGCCGCGGCGCGCCAGGGTCACCGCGCATTCCAGGCCTGCGGGTCCGCCACCCACTACCAGCACGGAAGATTCGCTGGCCGGCGGTTCGAATCGCTCGGGATGCCAGCCGCGCCGCCACTCTTCCCCGGCCGTCGGGTTCTGAGTGCAGCGCACGGGAACGCCATCGTGCCAGCTGGAAATGCAAATGTTGCAGCCGATGCACTCGCGGATCTCGTGCTCCCGGCCTTCGTCGATTTTGCGTGGCAGGAAGGGATCCGCGATGGAAGGCCGTGCCCCGCCAATCAAATCCAATATGCCGCGCTTGACCTGGGACACCATGACGTCGGGCGAGGTAAACCGCCCCACTCCGACGACTGGTTTCTTGGTCAGTTGCTTGACGAAACTAATAATGGGTTCGTGACTGCCCTCGGGCGAGAAGCGCGAAGGTGCGCAGTCCGTCGGGCTGGAATCCATCTTGACGTCCCACAAATCGGGTATGTCGCGGAGCAGAGTGACGACTTCATGCGCCTCGGACGGCGCATCGGTGCCGGGCTTGCCACGCAATTCCTCCAAGCTGATCCGCAGAGCAACGCCGCATTTGTCTCCTACGGCGTCCCGCGTGACCTCGAGCAACTCCCGCACCAAGCGCACGCGATTCTGAATCGAGCCGCCATAGGCGTCGGTGCGGTGATTGTATTCGGGCAGCAAAAATTCGTAGGGCAGGTAGCCCATGCCGGCGTACACGTACACAATGTCGAAGCCCGCCTGCATGGCGCGCCGCGCGCCGGCGGCCTGCCATTTCAGGAGATCACGGATGTCGCCGGCGTCCATGGTGCGCGGCCGCAGATTCCCCATGAAACCTAGGTGCGTCGACAGCCAGGGCATACCCGAGGGGGACAGCGGCGCGAGGCGGCTGGTGCGGTTCAGAGTGCAGGCTCCGCCGTGCCACAGTTCGATGCCCGCCAGCGAACCATGCTCGTGAACCGCATCCGTCATCAGGGCATGGGCGCGAATGTCACGGTCGTCCCAGAGAGAGGCGAAGGGCAGCGGCGAATCATCGGAGCTGGGATGTATCGACACGGCGCCGGTGCATACCACGCCCCAGCCACCTTCGGCTTTGACGCCGCGGAAGTTCGCGCGCACCTGGGGCAGCGCATTGGTCATGCCGCTGGCATGCGGTACCTGGTAAAAGCGATTGGGCGCGGTAACCGGTCCGATGCGTACCGGTTCGAATAAAACATCAAAGCGCGGATTGCGCGCCATGGGGTATCCCTCGATTGCGGCCGGTGAAGTAGGGGGCGAGCGTAATTGATCGGTCGTACAGTAGCAACATGCACGCGCGCGAAGCATGTGCGGTGCGTGAAGCGGGCCCGATACCGTGGATTTATGAGTGGCGCCGAAGGCGAGTGCTTCGGCGCCGGGGGTGATCGATCGGCGCGGCGGCCGATCGATCACCTGAGACGTCGGATGGCGACGTCAGGGCGGGCTCAAGCGGCGCGAAACGCCTTGTATTCGAGACTCAATGCGCTGGCCACCGCTTCGTGCGTGAGCTTGCCGTCATGCACATTGAGGCCGCGCGCCAAGCCGGCATCGAGCTCCAGAGCCCGCTTCCAGCCGTTGCCGGCGAGTGACTTGATATAGGGCAGCGTCGCATTGGTCAACGCGAAGGTGGACGTGCGCGGCACCGCACCGGGCATATTGGTGACGCAGTAATGAATGACTCCATCCAATACGAACGTCGGCTCGGAGTGCGTGGTGGGACGGCTGGTTTCGAAACAGCCGCCTTGATCGATGGCGATATCGACCAGCACCGTGCCGGGCTTCATGCTCTTCACCATGGCGCGGGTCACCAGTTTGGGAGCTGCCGCGCCGGCGATCAGGACCGCACCCACGACGAGGTCGGCGTCGCGCACCAGTTCTTCGATGGCATGCGCGGTCGAATAAACCGTCTTCAGCTGATTACCGTAAATGGCCGAGAGCTCGCGCAGACGCTTCACCGAGCGGTCCACCACGGTCACGTCGGCGCGCAGGCCCACCGCCATTTCGGCGGCGTGGGTGCCGGAGACTCCGCCGCCCAACACGACGACTTTGGCAGGAGCGACACCGGGAACGCCTCCCAGCAACACACCGAAGCCGCCGTTCGCCTTCTGCAGACAATTCGCGCCCACCTGTACCGACATGCGTCCCGCGACTTCGCTCATGGGCGTGAGCAAAGGCAGTGAGCCGTCGGAGGCGGTAACCGTTTCATAGGCGATGGCAGTGGCTTTGGAGGCGATGAGGGCCTCGGCCTGTTCGCGGTCCGCGGCCAAATGCAGGTACGTGAACAGCACCTGCCCCTGGCGCAGCAAACGGCATTCGGCCAGTTGGGGTTCCTTCACCTTCACGACGAGGTCGGAATTCGCAAAGACGTCCTCGGCCTTGGCGGCAACCTTGGCGCCCGCAGCCTGGTAGTGCGAGTCCTCGAAGCCAATACCGGCGCCGGCGCCGGTCTGGACCAGGACCTCGTGTCCTGCATCGACCAACTCTCGCACGCCTGCGGGCACGAGCCCAACCCGATATTCGTGAATTTTGATTTCTTTCGGGACGCCAATTTTCATGGTTATAAGCTCCGCGGGTGTCGGGTTGGATTTGCTAGCTTAGTCCGCGCCTCAGATGAAACCTTGCAAAAACTGGGCCTGGATGAGTAATTAATGGCAGAATCTGCAACAGAATCGCGATAATGCGCAATAAACTGTTTGGCCTCGCGGCATCCTCACGCGGAGTTACTTATGGAATCGGATGTGCGGTTGAAACTCGATCGGTATGACCGCGCCATCGTTCGGGCACTGCAACTCGACGGGCGCATGACCAACAGCCAGCTTGCCGAGGGCGTCAGCTTGTCCGAGTCGGCCTGCCTCCGGCGGGTCAGAGCCTTGGAGGAAGCCGGATTCATCGAGGGCTATACCGCGCTCATCAATCAGCAGAAGGCGGGGTGCCCGGTGAACGTGTTCGTAAATATCACCCTCGAGCGGCAGGAACAGGCGCACCTGCACGCGTTCGAAGAGGCGGCCCGTCGCGTGCCGGAGGTCATGGAGTGTTACCTCATGTCCGGCGAATACGATTATTTATTACGCGTGGTGCTCGCCGACACGGCCGACTTCGAGAGACTCCACAGCCAGCATCTCACTCGGTTGCCGAACGTGGCGCGGGTGCAGTCCAGTTTTGCGTTGCGCACGGTCCAGAAGTCACGCGAATTGCCCGTGCGCTGATGCCGGGCGCTGCCCGCTGATGCCGGGCGCTGCGCGCTGATGCAGGTTTGTACCCTGCTGTTAGGGTTTGGGCTTGAGCAGCAGGGAGAAATTAATCTTCACCGCATCGGCCACCCACTCGGTGCTCTTCCAATCGCCCTGACCCACGCCGAAGTCGAGACGCTTGAGTTTGGCTGTGCCGTCGAGCTTGGCCTGGGGCCCGGTCGAGACGAACTGAAAATCGATGGGCACATCCTTGGTGACACCGCGCAGAGTCAACGAGCCGGTGGCGCTGAAGCCGGTGGCCGTCTTCGTGATGGTCTTGGTGACGTAGTGGGCCGTGGGAAAGTGCGCCACGTCGAAAATGTCGGATCCGCGAATGGTCTGATCGCGATCCTTGTCCTTCGAATCCACCGAGGTGAGATCGATTTGCACATCGAAGTGCGCGTTCGCCAGAGCATCCGGAGCGAAGTCGATGGCGGCGGTGTATTTATGGAAGCCGCCCGTGAATTCCGCTCCGGCCTGGACGCCGACGAATTCCAGCTTGCTGCCGGCGGAGTCCGCAACGTAGCCGGCGGCGTGCGCTCCGGCGGACAGGAACGCGGCGCTCAGAAGGGATGCGGACAGAAGGGATGCGGACATTTTTGTGCGGGAAGTCATGGGGTTTTCTCCGAAGGGAGCTGCCCGGCTTTGGTCAGAGGCAGCATGCGAAGGAACACATCGTCTTTGTTCCAGAAGTGATGCTTCAGGGCGGCCAAGATGTGTAGAACGGCAATGGCAAAGAGCGCGTAGCTCAAGATTTCGTGAGTGGTTTTCAGAAAATCGAAGGCCGCCTCATTGGGACCAATCAGATTGGGCCAGGTGAACTTACCGAACCAACTGACCGAGTAGTTCTTGGCGGAGGACATCAGCCAGCCCGACAGCGGCATGGCGAACAACAGGACATAGAACGCGACGTGAGTGGTTCGCGCCGCCAGACGCTCGAGCGGCGACATTTCCGCCGGCAGCTCGGGTGGCCGATTCCAGAAGCGCCACACCAGTCGTACCACGACCAGCATGAGCACCGTCATGCCGAAGCTCTTGTGCCGGGCCAGCAGTGCCAGCTTATGCACACCCAAAGGTAAATCATCCGCTGACCAGGCCAACGCAAACTGCGTGACGATCAACGCGGCGATGAGCCAATGAAGTAGCTGCGCGACGGGCGTATATCGGCCGGGCGGCGGGCTATTTGGCATCGAGACACTCCTGGCGCAGACTGCAGCCCGTTAGTTTAGCAAGACAGCGTGGAATTCACTGTGTTCAAAATAGGTCTAAGCACATGCGCGGCCCTTCTCCTGGCAGGCTGCGGCGCTCCGCAGACGCGTCCTGCGCAGAATGCGCCCGGAGAACCGGCGCCGTCGCCGGCCGTGGGCGCATTGCCGTCACCGCCTTCGGGCGTGCCCGTCTACCGCATCGACGGCGGCCATTCGGAACTTCGTTTGTTGGTGTATCGCGCCGGACCCATGGCGAAATTCGGACACAATCATGTCATGGTCAATGACGCCGTGAGCGGTTGGGTGGCTGCAGCGGATGGCGTCTCAGGTGCTTCCCTGTCGTTGAGTATTCCCGTTGCGGCGTTCGTCGTGGACGATGCGGCGGCCCGAGCAGCAGAGGGAGCCGACTTCTCCGAAGAGGTGGCAGGCGAGGCGCGCGAGGGCACTCGGCATAATATGTTGAGCGAACCCTGTCTCGATGGCGACCGCTACCCCAGCATCACCCTGACCAGCCGCTCCGTGACGATGGTTGACGGCAAACCGGTGGCCACCTTCGCGGTCAACGTCGCCGGCCATGAGTCCACGCTGGTGGTGCCGTTCATGCTGACGAGGACGTCGGATCGCGTATCGGGCTCCGGTACCTTCGTGCTGGGCCAGTCCGATTTGGGGCTCGTCCCCTTCAGCATTCTACTGGGCGCGCTCAAGGTGCAGAATGACATCACGGTCAAATTCAACCTGGTTGCCGTGAAACCTTAAGTCGCGGTCGAGCCTGGTCGACAGGCATGCCCATCGACCGGCGAGCTTAGTCGAGCGGCGCGGTCAGCAATACTCGAGTGCCTTCGGGTGCCATCAAGAGGGCGGCCGGTTGATATCGCAGCGGCGCCGGCACTCGTCCCTGGGGCGTGACGCCTGCGGCGGCCAACCTGGCCAGAGCGCCTTTGACGTCATCGACCTCGAAACAGAGCGTGGGCTCTCGAACATGCGCGGGGTCGTATAAGCCGATGTTGATGGAATCGCTGGTGCATGACACATGCGGCAGCGGCGCATCGGGTTCGTCCATGCCAATGAAGCCGACCCGCTCCCAGTGCTCCTTCGCCGCTTCCCGATTCGGCGTGGGCAGCCCGATCTCGCTGAAATAGCCGCAAAGGGTGCGCTCGGTGGCTTTGCGTTTACTGGGGGAGAAGGTGCGGGCTTCGACCATGCGCAACAAATGGCCTGAGGGATCGAGCCAACCTACTTCGTTGAAGACATCGCCGGCGAGGCGCCGGAATTCGAAACTCAGGCCGAGTTGCTCGAGGCCGTCCAAGTGCTTGAGCAGGTCGGGCCTCACGAAGGTCACCGACGGCACGAAACTGTCGCTCTGGTGCAACCCTAAGCAAACTCTGCCGTCGGTCACCACCGCGTAGGGATGGGTCCAGGCTTCGCCCACTTCAGCCTCGGAAAATCCGAGGCTAACGTAGAAATCCAACGACGCCCGGATGTCCGGCGTGACAAGGGAAAGCTCGAGGAATTTTCCCAACACTGTGCCGTCAGGCTCCTAGCTCACTCCGCCCACGCAGACATACTTCAATTCGGTGTAGTCCATGATGCCGTACTTCGACCCTTCGCGGCCGGCGCCGGATTCCTTCACGCCGCCGAAGGGTGCGACCTCGGTGGAAATGATGCCCGTATTCAAGCCGACGATGCCGTATTCGATGGCCTCGGACACCCGCCAACTGCGGGCCAGATCTCGCGTGTACAAATACGCGGCGAGACCGAACTCGGTGTCGTTGGCCATGGCGATGGCTTCGGCCTCGGTGTCGAATTTGAAGAGCGGTGCGAGGGGGCCGAAGGTCTCTTCGCGCGCCACCATCATTTGTGAGGTGACGGCGGTGAGAATGGTGGGCTCGAAGAAGGTGCCGCCCAAGGCATGGCGCTTGCCGCCCAGCGCGACTTTGGCGCCTTTCTTGACGGCGTCGGCGATATGCTCTTCGACCTTGGCGACGGCTTTGGCGTCGATTAGGGGGCCCTGGTCCGTGGGGCCGGCGAGGCCGTCGCCGACCCGCAATTTGCCGACCGCCTCGACCAGTTTCTTGGAGAACTCGTCGTAGACACCGGCCTGCACCAACAGGCGATTGGCGCACACGCAGGTCTGACCCGTGTTGCGATACTTGCTGGCGAGGGCGCCTTGAACGGCGGCGTCAAGATCCGCGTCGTCAAACACGATGAAGGGCGCGTTGCCGCCCAATTCCAGCGACAATTTTTTTACGGTGCTCGCGCACTGAACGATGAGCTTTTTGCCGATCTCGGTGGACCCGGTAAAGGTCAGCTTGCGCACGGTCGGATTGCTGGTCATTTCGCCGCCGATGGCGGTCGCGGAACCCGTGATTACATTGAACACGCCCTTAGGGATACCCGCGCGCTCGGCGAGTTCTGCGAGCGCCAATGCCGAGAAGGGGGTTTGCGTCGCGGGTTTGAGCACCATGGTGCAGCCGGCTGCCAACGCGGGACCCGCCTTGCGAGTGATCATCGCGGCGGGAAAATTCCAGGGCGTAATGGCGGCGACCACGCCTACCGGTTGGCGCAGCACCAGGATGCGTTTGTCGGCCTGGTGGCCGGGAATAATGTCGCCGTACAGGCGTTTGCCTTCTTCCGCGAACCACTCGATGAAGGAAGCGGCGTAGGCGATTTCGCCTTTAGACTCCGCCAGAGGTTTGCCCTGTTCGGCCGTCATCAGGACTGCGAGGTCTTCTTGATTCGCCATCATGAGATCGAACCAGCGGCGCAGAATGATGGCGCGATCCTTTGCCGTGCGCGCTGACCATGCCGGCATGGCGGCGGCGGCGGCCGCGATTGCGCGCCGAGTTTCTGTGGTACCCATGTTGGGAATGGCACCCAACTTGGCGCCGGTCGCGGGGTTGTGCACCGGCAGCGATTCACCGCCGTCCGCGCCCACCCAGGAGCCGTCGATGTAGCCAGATTCCTTCAACAATCGCGGGTCTTGCAGTTTCATAAGGGTTCAACCGATATGTGTGTGAAAAAAATCCAAACTGCGCTCGAAGGCTAGTTTGGCGCTGGCAGGTTCAAAGCTCGCGCGATCGGTGCAGTTGAAGCCATGCCCGGCGGGATACAGGTAATAAATGCCCTGTGGATAGGCAGCCTCGATCTCCTTCACCGTCGACAGCGGGATGTGGGAATCCTTTTCGCCGAAGTGAAATATCATGGGGGCCCGCGGCTTTTCTGCAAGGTGCTGCTGAGTGCCTCCGCCGTAGTAGGAAACGGCCGCGTCCACGGGCAGACGCGCGGCCGCCACGTAACTCAACAAGCCGCCCCAGCAGTAGCCCACCACGCCCACCTTCCCGCCGGTTTTGACCTGGGTGACGGCTGCTTGAATGTCCAGCATCACCTGATCGAGGTTCGTGGCCGTCTTGAAGGCCAATCCCTTGGCGCTATCGCTGTACGGCACATCGACATCGCGCTCTACCCGGTCGAATAGCGCGGGGGCGATGGCGAGGTACCCTCGAGCCGCATACTGGTCCGCCACATCGCGAATATGGCGAGTGACGCCGAAGATTTCCTGGATCACGACAATGCCGCCGCGTGCCTTGCCCGCAGGCTCCGCCAAATAGGCCGACAGGCGATGTCCATCCGACGCAGTCAGATCAATTTTGTGGCCCATCGCTTCATCCTTCACTCGGGTTTCAAACGGGGGCGCTGAGGATAGCGCGCCCAGGAGCCTGTGTCAGTCTAGCGTCATCAACGCTCGAGAATGGCCGTGACCCCCATGCCGCCCGCCGTGCAAACGGAAATCAGGCCGCGTTTCGCTTTGTTGTCATCCAGAATTTTCGCCAGAGTGGCGACGATGCGTGCGCCGGTGGCGGCAAAGGGATGGCCGATGGCGATGCTGCCGCCCTTGATGTTGAGTTTGGAGCGGTCGATGGTGCCTAGCACCCCCGTCTGCCTAAGTTTGTCCCGGCAGAATGCCGGATCGGTCCAGGCCTTGAGCGTACATAACACCTGTCCGGCAAAGGCCTCATGAATTTCGTAGAAATCGAAGTCCTGCAGCTTGAGGCCGGCGTCGTTCAACATCCGCGGCACCGCGAAGGCGGGTGCCATGAGTAGACCTTCCTTTTTATCGATGTAGTCGACCGCGGCCACCTTGCCGTAGGTCAGGTACGCGAGTATCGGCAGATCGTGCTCGCGCGCCCATGCCTCGGATGCCAGCAGTACGGCGGCCGCGCCGTCCGTCATGGGCGTCGAATTTCCCGCGGTCAACGTGCCGCCGCCCGAGGTGTCGAAAGCCGGTCGTAGCCTGGCGAGTTTTTCGAGGCTGGTGTCGCTGCGGATGTTATTGTCCTCCGCGACGCCGAGGTAGCTGCGCACCAAGTCGGCGTAGAAGCCCGCGGTGTAGGCAGCGGCGGCTTTGCGATGGCTTTCCAAGGCGAGCTGGTCCTGGTCCTCCCGGCTGATGCCCCAGGTTTTCACCATGAGTTCGGTGCTCTCGCCCATCGACAGCCCGGTCCGGGGCTCTGCAACGCCGGGAAGCACCGGCCACAGATATCGCGGACGCAAGCCGAACCAAGGACCCAGGCGTTGTAGCGAGCTTTTGCCTCGATAGCTCTTGAGCAACAGCTGTTGAAAGCTTCTCGGAAATACCACGGGCGGGTCGCTTACCGTGTCGACGCCGGCGGCGATGCCGCTGTCGATCTGCCCCAGAGCGATCTTGTTGCCGAGGAGAATCGCCGCCTCCAAGCTGGTGCCGCAGGCGCGCTGTAAATCCACGCCAGGAGTCTCAGCCGCGAGCCCGGAGCCGAGTACAGACTCGCGCGTCAGATTCCACTGGCTGGAGTGCTTCATCACCGCTCCGGCGGCTACATCATCCAGGCGCTGCCCGCGCAGGCCGAAGCGGTCGACGACGCCCTGTAAAGCGGCCGTGAGCATTTCCTGGTTGCCTACCTGGGCATAGGCACCGTTGCCCCGTGCGAACGGAATGCGCACACCGCCCACGATGGCCACACGTCGAGCGGTTTTTCCCACCAGCATAGGTAAGCTCCCATCAGTGTTGCTGCGATGGCGAATTATGAACCTACACACCAGCTTATAATCACCGAATGATTCGTTTTTCCCAGTTGGTCTCCACCGGAGTGGCCGGACTCGTGCTGAGCGCCTGCAATGCACCGGCCGCGCCACCGGCGGCACCGGCCCATGGCTCGGTTACCCACACGGCAGATCTGCGGGTTGTCGTTGAGCGCTACTGGGCCGAGCGGGCGGCGCTGATGCCGTGGTACTCATGGGGAAGCGCCGACGGGAGCGTTGGCGACGCGCCTGAGGAGCTCATCGCACCTCAGGCGTTGGCGGATTCCTTGACTGTGGAGCGCCGCTATTTGGAGGAATTGCAAGCCATTCAGCCTTCCACTTTGACCCCCGAAGCGCAACTGACCTACGCGATATTTCGGCGGGAGTGTGAGCTGGCAATCGAAGGTGCCACCTATCCGGCGGAGCTGCTGCCCCTAACTCCTTACGACGGCATGCCCGAGCGGTTTGCCGTGATGGAGTCGGCTGCGGAGCGCTTGGCGCTGTCCAGCAATCGAGAGTATGAGAATTGGCGTTCCAGGACGGAGGGTCTGGTGCGCTGGATGAATCAGGCCGTGGTCAACTTGCGCGACGGCTTGCGTCGCGGCTACACCGTGCCGCACGTGCTGGTCGAAAAGTCGCTGACGCTGTTGGCGGCGCTGGGCGCGGACACGGATCAGAACCCGTTTTACGCCGCGATTCAGTCCTCCGGCGCCGACCCCGAGCGGCTCCGTCTGAGCGCTGCCATGCGGCAAGAGATCAAGGACCGCGTGCTGCCCTCGTATCGGGCAATGCATGATTTCCTGGAGCATGAATACCTGCCGCGATCGCGCACCAGCGTTGCGCTATCGGCATTGCCGCTGGGCGACGCGTGGTACGCGTTCCTCGCGAAGCGCTACACCGACAGCGCGGACACCGCGGCGCAACTGCATGCCCAAGGAGTTGCGGAAATCGAGCATTTGCACCAACGGGTGCAAGCGCTGCTGGGCGATACCGCCGCGCAGGGCTTTTACGAACACATGCGCGGCGATCCTCGCTATTCGTATAAGAGCGCCGCCGAGCTCATGACCGCCTACCAAGAACTCAAAGTGCAGGTCGACGCGGCAGTCCCTGCCTTGTTCCCGACGGCACCCCGTGGCGAATTCTCGATTCGCAGCGTCGAACCGTACCGCGCGGGTACGGCACCGGGCCTGTCGTATCGCCCGCGGGCGCCGAATGGCCTGAGTGCGGCCGTGCTCTACGTCAATGTCGCCCAATTGGAGGCGCATCCCGCCACGCCGTTGACGGCGGAATTCCTCAGCGAGGCCGAGCCGGGCCATCACTATCAATTCGAGTTGCAGCGTGAGCGCGCGGATTTGCCGCGGCTGCGCCGCTTCGCCGGTACCCCCGCCTTCGTGCAGGGATGGGGATTGTATGCGGCGTCGCTGGGTGAGGACCTCGGCCTGTATCGCGATACCGAGGCGAAATTCGGTGCTCTGCTCGGGCAAATGAACTGTGTAGCGGGCGTGGTGGTCGATACAGGTCTGCATGCCATGGGATGGAGTCGACGCCAGGCGATCGACTATGTTCGCGCCGAAGTGCCCAGTGATGAAGCGGTCGCCGAAGACATGGTGGATCGGGCCATTGCGCGGCCCGGCGCCGCGTTGGCCTGCAGTGCCGGATATTTGAAGATTCAAACGCTGAGGCAGCTCGCTCAGCAGAGGCTGGGCTCGCGCTTCGAACTGCGCGCTTTTCATGAACAGGTCCTGAAGGATGGGGCGATGCCGCTCGGTGCACTGGAGGCCAAGATTAAACGTTGGATCGACGCGGGCGGATCGCCGCCTACCTCAAGCACCTTGCCGGCCGCGATACCGCCGCCCGTACAAGCCAACTAGCCATGTTCATCCACCTGGCGGCGATAAAATCGGCGGCAGCGACAGGCGCGTTCATGCGCAAGTTGTCTCTGGTATGTCTGGGCTTATTGGTCAGCATGGCGGCGCTCGGCGTCGACTTGGGGCAAGATGCGGAACCGCTCGGCGACGTCGAGGTGCGGGTGGCACTGGATAGCACCGAACAAGCGGGGACTGCCAGTGCGACCGTACGCATTCACGCGCCGCCGGAGGTGGTGTGGTCGCTCATCACCAATTGCAAAGAAGCCTTGGTCATCGTGCCTGGCCTCGTCGCCTGCGATGTGGTGGATCAGGCGCCGGACGGTTCGTGGCAGAGAATTCACCACGTATTGGATTACTCTTGGTACATCAAAAAGTTGACCTACGAAGTCATGATGCGCATGGAAAAGCCCACGCGGGTGACTGCGGAAAGGGTTTCGGGCGATTTGAAGACCATGAAGGTCACGTGGGATTTGCAGAAGGTCGGCGATGATACCCTCGTGAGCTACGTGGTCGAGTTGGCTCCCGGCTTCTGGGTGCCGCACTGGCTGGTGCGCCTGGCGCTGAAACGGGATTTACCTAAAATGCTGCGTACCTTGCGGAGCCGGGCCGAGTCGGCCGCGCAACATCACTGACAGGGGGAGAGATGGTCAGGCATTGCATGGAAGTGGCGGCATTGATCCTGGTGCTGGCCTTGAGCGCTTGTGAGCGCGAACACCAGGCCGAGGCGCCGCCACCGCGCGTCATGAACGCGTTTCATCTCAATGCCTACGAAAAGGACTTCGGCTATTCGCAGGCCATTTTGGTCGACAAGACGCTGTACGTCTCCGGTTCCATGGCCGTGGATTCAAATGGGCGCCTAGTCTCTCCCGGCGACATGGCCGGGCAAATGCGCGCGGCTTATTCGAATATCCAGCGAACTCTCGCGGCGAATGGCGCGAACTTCGACGAGGTCGTGAAAGAAACCATTTATACGACGAATATGGATGAATTATTGAAAGCTACCGATCTACGTTTCGAGTATTACGACAAGGAACGCCCGCCGACCACTTCCTGGGTCCAGGTGCAGCGATTGGTGGACCCCGGCTTTCTGGTCCAGATCGAGGTGGTCGCGGAATTGCCTTGATCGCGAAAAAAGGCATGAAGTTCAAGTATCCTACCCGGCCGGCGCTGGTCCGGGATGCAAAGGGTTCAGGTGTTGCGTAACGTGGTCGACAAGAAATTCGAGCGCAGGCTGGCGGGCCTCATCAATTCCGGTGAGCGAGGCGTGCTGCGGGGCGGCCGCAAGGGCGTCGAGAAGGAGTCACTGCGCGTGTCTCCCGACGGCGAGATCGTGCAGACCCGTCATCCGCGGGATCTCGGCGCACCGCTCACCAACGAGCACATCACCACCGATTTCTCCGAATCACTGATTGAACTGGTGACGCCGCCCTTCCTCGAGAGCTGGGAGCTGCTGCAGTATTTGTGCGATATCCATCAATTCGTCTACCGCCATTTGGGTGACGAGCTGCTTTGGAATACCAGCATGCCCGCGGCCGTCAAAGGCGATGCCAGCATTCCTCTAGCGCAGTTCGGCAAGTCCAATGTCGGGCGCATGAAGACTATTTACCGTCACGGACTCGGCATGCGGTACGGCCGCATCATGCAGGCCATTTCGGGCGTGCACTTCAACTACTCGTTCTCGGATGCCTTGTGGGAAGTCCTCGCTGACGTCAATCAGTCCAAGGATGACGGTCAGGATTTCATTTCCGAGCAATACTTCGGCGTGTTGAGGAATTACCGGCGTTACGGCTGGCTGGTACTCTATTTGTTCGGCACGTCCCCCGCGGTCTCGAAGAGCTTTTTCGCCGGGCGCGACACCGATCTTAAGTCCTTGGATCGGGATACGGTGTACGAGCCCTACGGCACTTCGCTGCGCATGAGCGACATCGGTTATCGCAACAAGAATCAGGCGACCGTGAGCGTGTCGGTCAATAGCTTGAGCGAATATGTGCGCGACCTATCGCGGGCCGTCAGCACGCCGTATCCACCCTACGAAAAGTTGGGTGTGGAGGTGGACGGCGAATACCGACAGTTGAATGCCAACATCCTGCAGATCGAGAACGAATACTACAGCTACATCCGGCCGAAGCGCGTGACGCGCTCGGGCGAGCGGCCCACCAAGGCGCTGCAGCGGGCGGGCGTGCAGTACATCGAAGTCCGGGCCCTGGACGTGAGCGCGTTCGACCCGGTGGGGGTGAATCAGAACAAGCTGCGTTTTCTCGAGGCATTTCTCGGCATGCTGCTGCTGCGCGAGAGCGACCCCATCGGGCGCGGCGAGCAGGAGGCGTTGGATGCCAATCATCTCAAGGTGGCGCGGCGCGGGCGCGAACCCGGGTTGACGCTGAATCGCGAAGGGCGCACGTATCTCATGAAGGATTGGGCGCGCGAATTGTTGGATGCCATGCAGGGCGTCTGTGAAATCCTCGACCACGGCGAGCCCACCCGGCCGTATATGGCCGCACTGGACCAGCAGCGCGCCAAACTCGACGACGTCGACCGCACTCCCTCAGCCCGGCTGCTCACCGAAATGCGCCAGACCGGCGAGACGTTCTTCGAACTGGCGCAGCGCATGTCCAAGCTGCATAAGGACTATTTTCTGGGGCTATATCCACCTAACGAACGCCGCCTGGCCGAATTTGCGGGCGAGGCCGAGGAGTCGCATGAGGCGCAGGCCCGCATCGAAGCCACCGACAAAGTGGATTTCGACACGTACCTCGCTGATTATCTTGCGGATTGAAATTGACGCGGCGCGATTAGCTTAAGCGCTGCCCGGGTTTGGCATAATGGATCCCTTAACCCTTCTTTACTATTTTTGTCGATATCGTGCCGCAGATCATGGAGTCTCCGCTCTGCGGTGCGTACGGTGCGCAGGATGTTCATCACCAGTCGATCCAGTGTCGAAGACTTGCCGGATTCCGCGTATTCGCGGCAATTGAAGGCGGGTTTTCCTTGGCTGACCTTCGGCACTGAGCTGGAATCGCAGTTTCGGCAGAGCCACCTCGACGAAAACCTGCGCCATTTGCAGGCCAATATCGCGCTGGCCATTGTCATCGTGTTTGCGCTGTCAGCCGTGGAAGCCATGGTTCTCGGTTCCGAACTGAATCGCGTTCCCAGCATGATTCACATCTTGGTGATGCTGCCGGCCCTCCTGGGCGCGTTGGCCGCCAGCTTCTCGCCGCGGCGGCAACGCATTTACCCGCCGGCCGCGCTGGCGGCAGGTCTGGTGCTGGGTCTCGCCATGGTCGCCGTGCAAATGATCGCCTCCTTGGGCGGCGTGTTCTTGCTGTTTCCCTGCCTGATGTTGACCACCATTTTCATTTATTTCATGGGCGGCCTCATTTTTCATAAGGCGCTCGCCGCCAATGTCGTCGTCGTGCTCGCCTATGCGGCGGCGGGAACGGTGCTGCAGCTTCCTGCACGGAACTTTGGCTATGACGTCATCACCCTCGTGACGGCGAATATATTCTGTGCCTCCGTGGTGTACATGCATGAGAAGACTAGCCGCATGCGTTTCCTCGAAGCGGGCCTACTGCGCGAGTTGGTGGCCCGGGACGGTCTGACCGGCATTCAGAACCGCCGTATGTTCGATCAGCACATTCAACGGACCTGGAGTCAGGCGGTGCGCGACGGTCAGCGAATCGCGGTGTTGTTGGTCGATATCGATTGCTTCAAGGACTATAACGATCGCTATGGGCATCAGGCGGGCGACGAATGCCTGCGCGCCGTGGCCGTGTCCTTGAGCCAGTGCGCGCGTCGCCCGCTGGATTTCGTCGCGCGTTACGGCGGCGAAGAATTCGCGGTGGTGCTGTACGAGGCCAGCCGTGAGTACGTGGCCGAGGTGTTGACGCGAATTCAGCGATCCGTTGCCGAACTCAATATCGCGCATGAGGCGTCGCGAGTCGCGAGCCGGCTCACGGTGAGCATCGGCGCGGCGTTTATTCTCCCCGGCGCCAATCGAACCCACGAGGGTTTGGTTCAATTGGCCGACGAGGCGCTGTACGCCGCCAAGGAACAAGGCCGCAATCGCGTCGTGGTGATGGAGGCGGAATATCACACGCTGCGCACCGGACGCTTCGACAAGCGCCGCGGGCCGCGCGCCGGCTAGGCGGCATCGCGAACACCTAGGCCGCGAGGGTTTAGGTACCGTTTCGGTAAATACTGATTTCCGGATTGCCGCCGGCTTTGCGGCAGGCCCGGAACATCCCTTCCGAATTGAATTCCATGCAGATCTCGCCTTGCCGGTCGATGGCAATGACGCCGCCCTCGCCCTGTAGGCGCACCAATTCCTGGAGAACGACTTCACGTACGGCAGTGGCGAGATCGCGGCCGCCGTAGCGCATGCGCGCACTGATGTCGTGCGCCACCGCGGCCCGGATGAATACCTCGCCGTGGCCGGTGCAGGACACGGCGCAAGAACGATTGTCCGCGTAGGTACCCGCGCCGATGAGGGGCGAGTCGCCAATACGGTGGTAGCGCTTGCCGGTCATGCCACCGGTGGAGGTGCCGGCGGCCAACCGGCCTTGGGCGTCGAGTGCCACCGCGCCGACGGTTCCCACGTGGGAAATCGTCAGCGCCGACAGACTGGTATCGCCGCTGCGAATGCGCTCCAGCTGTTTCCACCGCGCTTCCGTATGAAAATAATCCGGCGACACCCGCTCGAAGCCCTGGGCTGCCGCGAATTCCTCGGCGCCGACGCCGTTCAGGAAAACGAACTCGGATTTCTCCATGATCGCGCGCGCCAGGAGAATGGGATTTTTGATGTGGGTGACGCCGCATACCGCGCCGGCGCCCAGTGTGCCGCCGTCCATGATGGAGGCATCCAGTTCGTTCCGGCCGTCGAGGGTGAACACAGCACCGCGCCCGGCGTTGAAGGAGGGATCGTCCTCGAGCACGACAATGGTGCGGGTCACGGCCTCCACGCTGGAGCCGCCGTCCGCCAGTACCGCGTAGCCGGCGGATAGAGCCAGTTCGAGGCCCGCGCGGTAGCGCGCCTCTTGTTCACCGCTCATTTCAGATTTCGGCAAGGTGCCGGCGCCACCATGCAATGCTAAGCCGAACATTCGCTATTCCTTTCCTCTGGTCGGTGGCTCCCGGCAAGGCTATCATCATTTTCCAATGAATCCATTGTCCAAAACCGGCCCCATCAAAAGCCTGCTGATCGCCAACCGCGGCGAAATCGCCATTCGAGTCATGCGCGCCGCCGCCGAACTCGGATTACGAACCGTGGCCATTCACTCGAGCGAAGATCGCTTTTCGCTGCATCGGACCAAGGCGGACGAAAGCTACTTGGTGGGGCAGGGCAAGGGCCCGATCGAAGCCTATCTCGACATCGACGACATTATCCGTATCGCCAAGGAGGCGCGTGTCGACGCCATCCACCCGGGCTACGGATTTTTGTCGGAGAGCCCGGAATTTGCGGAAAGCTGCGCGGCGGCGGACATCATTTTCATCGGCCCCCTGCCCGACACCATGCGGCGTCTGGGAAATAAAGTTGAGGCCCGCAATCTTGCCGTCCTGGCCGGCGTGCCGGTCATGCCGGCGACGCCTCCCCTGCCCGCCGATGAGGCGCAGGTGCGGCAGATGGCCCAGGCCGTCGGCTTTCCGGTGATGCTGAAGGCGAGTTGGGGCGGCGGCGGCCGCGGCATGCGCGTCATCGAAGACGACCATGAACTCATGGAGACGGTGGCCACCGCCCGTCGCGAAGCCAAGGCGGCATTCGGCAAGGACGAGGTGTATCTCGAAAAGCTGATACGTCGCGCACGCCATGTGGAAGTGCAGATTCTCGGCGACTCGCACGGCAACTTGGTTCATTTGTATGAACGCGATTGCACGGTGCAGCGGCGCAATCAAAAGGTGGTGGAGCGCGCGCCCGCGGCCTTCTTGACCGATGTCCAGCGCCAAGATTTGTGCGAGGCGGCTCTCAAAATCGGCCGCGCCGTCAATTATCGAGCGGCGGGAACCGTGGAATTTCTGCAGGACGCGGATACGGGCAAGTTTTACTTCATCGAGGTGAATCCGCGTATCCAAGTCGAACATACGGTGACGGAGTGCGTAACCGGCATCGATTTGGTCAAGGCGCAAATTCGCATTGCCGCCGGTGCCCGCATCGGTACGCCGGAAAGCGGTGTGCCCAGGCAGGAGGATATCCACGTCACCGCGCATGCGCTGCAGTGCCGGGTGACCACCGAGGATCCCGAAAATAGCTTCGTGCCCGACTATGGCCGGGTGACTGCCTACCGCAGTCCCGCGGGATTCGGCATTCGCCTCGATGCCGGCACGGCCTACGCGGGCGCGATCATTACCCGGTACTACGATTCTTTGTTGGTGAAAGTGACGGCCTGGTCCCCGACGCCCGAGGAAACCATTGCCCGCATGCATCGCGCGTTGTGGGAATTCCGGATTCGCGGCGTGGTGACGAATCTACGCTTTCTCGACCAGCTGATCATGCACCCGCGCTTCGCGACGGCGGACTACACCACGAAGTTCATCGATCAGACGCCGGAGCTCTTTCATATTCCGCGCAAGCGCGACCGGGCGACGCGGCTGCTCAGCTTCATCGGCGATGTCGTCGTCAACGGCAATCCCGAGGTGAAGGGGCGGGCTGTGCCGAAATCGCCGGTGTTTCCGCGGCCGCCGCGCATGGCGTTGCCCGTGGCGCTGCTGCCCGGTACCAAGCAAAAATTGGACGAACTCGGACCCGATAAATTTGCGCAGTGGATGCTCGCGGAAAAGCGCGTGCTGCTCACCGATACCAGCATGCGGGACGCTCATCAGTCACTGCTGGCCACGCGATTCAGAACCCATGACCTGGCGTTGATCGCGCCGTACTACGCCGCGCTGTTGCCCGAGTTGTTCTCGGTGGAATGCTGGGGCGGCGCGACCTTCGATGTCGCGATGCGGTTTTTGAAGGAAGATCCCTGGGCCCGCCTCGCAAGATTTCGCGAAGGCATGCCCAACCTACTGTTGCAGATGTTGCTGCGGTCGGCGAACGCGGTGGGCTACACGAACTATCCCGACAACGTGGTGCGTCATTTCATCGCCAACGCGAGCGACGCGGGTGTCGATGTGTTCCGCGTCTTCGACTGCCTCAATTGGGTCGACAACATGAAGGTGGCGATCGAAGCCATCCGCAAGACCGGCCGCCTGTGTGAAGCGGCGATTTGCTACACCGGCAATTTATCCAATCCGCGCGAGACCAAGTACGACCTGAAGTACTACGTCGGCATGGCCAAGGAATTGAAGAACATGGGCGCGCAGGTGCTCGCCATCAAGGATATGGGCGGCCTATGTCAGCCGCGCGCCGCGGCCACGCTGGTCAAGGCGTTGAAAGAAGAGGTGGGCCTCCCTCTTCACTTTCATACCCATGACACCAGCGGCATCGCCGCGGCCAGCGTACTGGCGGCCATCGAGGCCGGCGCGGACGCGGTGGACGGCGCCATCGATGCCATGTCGGGTTTGACCTCTCAACCCAACTTGGGCTCCATCGTCGAGGCGTTGCGCTTCGGATCGCGCGATTCGCTGTTGGATCCCGAGAAGATGCGCACCATATCCGCCTACTGGGAACAGGTGCGCCGTGGCTACGTGGCCTTCGAAAGCGACATTCGCGCCGGGGCTTCCGAAGTGTACGTGCATGGCATGCCGGGCGGTCAATACACGAATCTTCGGGAGCAGGCTCGTTCCTTAGGGCTGGACGAGCATCGCTGGTCGGAAGTGGCCAATGCGTACGCCGAGGTCAATGACATGTTCGGCGACATCGTGAAGGTGACGCCGACCTCGAAGGTGGTCGGCGACATGGCCATCATGATGGTCACCAGCAGCCTCACCCGCGAAGCCGTTCTCGACCCGGCGGTGGAGATCGCGTTTCCAGAGTCGGTGGTGCAGCTGTTTCGCGGAGATCTCGGCCAGCCCGTCGGCGGCTTCCCGGTGGATTTGCAGAAAAAGATCCTCGGGGCTCAAAAGCCCCTGACACAAAGGCCCGGCGAGCTGATGCCGCCAGCGGATTTGGGCAACGAAAGAGCGGCCGTCGAGAAAAAGATCGGGCGGCCCGTGACCGAGCTGGAGCTCGCTTCCTATCTCATGTATCCCAAGGTGTTCGTCGACTACGCCGCGGATCGCGCGTCGTTCGGCGACGTCAGCACCTTGCCCACCGCCGTATTTTTTTACGGCATGCAGGCGGGTCAGGAAATCAACATCGATATCGAACGCGGCAAGACGTTGATCGTTCGCTACGTCACCACCAGCGACCCGAACGAGGATGGCACGCGCACGGTTTTCTTCGAACTGAACGGAGAGCCGCGCCACATTCGGGTGCCGGACCGGAGTCAAGTCGCGAAACGGCCGCCGCAGCGAAAGGTCGAGCCGGGAAATCCGAATCACGTGGGCGCGCCCATGCCAGGGACCGTCGCCACCGTCCCGGTGCACGTGGGTCAAAAGCTGGCGCGGGGTGATGTGCTGTTGACACTCGAGGCCATGAAAATGGAAACCACGGTACGCGCCGAGCGGGCGGGCACCATTGCGGAAATTCTGGTGCGACCGGGGTTGCAGGTGGATGCGAAGGATTTGTTGGTGGTCCTCGCCTGAGGACCACTCTCGGCATCAAACGGTTTCTTTCAACGCTACCTGCGGATTGGCCAGCTTGTCGAGATCGGGCCTGGCGCGGTCCGCGATGAGCTTGCGTGCCGCCATGTAATCCTTGGAGTGATTGACGGCCTCCACCGCCACCAGTTCGCCGCCCTTGAGATAGCACACCGTGAAGCTGCGCGTCGCGGGATCGCCGCGCGTTACCTGTTGGTCGTGGCCCTGGGAGAGGCCGACGATCAGTAATTTATTGTCAAATTGATCGGACCAGAACCAGGGCACACGGTCATGCGTGGTCGGCTTGTCGAGCATGTTGCGCGCGGCGGTCTTGGCTTGCTCGAAGGCGTTGTCCACGGATTCGAGACGCACCCGCATGTCATAGCGCAGCGACGGGTGATAGGTGCAGTCGCCGGCGGCGAACACAGCCGGGTCGCTGGTACGACAAAATTCATCCACCACGATGCCGTTCTCGCAGGCGAGGCCGGCCGCGGCGGCCAGCTCCATGTTGGCGAGCGCACCCACGCCCACCACCAGCAAGTCTGTTTCGTAGCTGCTGCCATCGGCGCACACCACGCGCTCGACTCGCGATGTACCCTCCAAACCCACCACGCGGGTGTTGCACACCAGCTTGACTCCTTGGGTGCGATGCTCGTGGGCGAAGTATTCCGATACATTCGCTGCCACGACACGATTCATGACCCGATCGGCCATTTCCAGGACGGTGACCGTGCAACCCATTTTTCGTGCGGTGGCGGCTGTCTCGAGACCGATATACCCGCCGCCGATCACGACGGTGCGAGAGCCGGGTTTGAGACCTTCCTGGATCTTCGGCACATCCCCGATGCCGCGTAAGTAATGCACGCCGGGCAGGTCCGCTCCTGGGCAGGTCAGTTGGCGCGACACGGCGCCCGTGCACAACAGCAGCCGGTCGTAGATGATTTCCTCGCCGTTCGCCAACGCCACGCGGCGCGCCGACAAATCCAGCTGGACGGCGCGAACCCCCAATTTGAGCTCGACTCGATGTTCGTCGTAAAAGGACTGATGCCGGAACGGCAGGCGATCCGCAGCCAACTCCCCCGACAGGAATTTTTTCGACAGCGGCGGCCGCTGGTACGGCAGGAACGGCTCGTCGCTCACGAGAACCAACCGTCCGCCGAAACCCTCGCGCCGCAGGGTGTCGATGGCCTGAGCGCCGGCTTGCCCGCCGCCTATGATGAGAATCGTGGAGCTCATGGGCTTCCTTGATGGGTCGATGCCGCATCTTAGCAGGCGCCTTTACAAACCGGGACCGCACTTGTTCGTGCTGCTCGCGCTGAAAAGTAATAGGATGGTCACGGCCAATGTAGCGGAGCCCCAAGAATGAAACTCATCACTGCCATTATCAAACCCTTCAAGCTGGACGATGTCCGTGCCGCCCTGTCCGAAATCGGGGTGTCGGGCATGACGGTGACCGAGGTCAAGGGTTTCGGCCGTCAGCGCGGCCACACGGAACTGTACCGCGGTGCTGAATATGTCGTGGACTTCGTACCGAAGACGCGCATCGAAGTGGCGGTCAAGAACGAGCTGGTCGACCAAGTCATGGAGGCCATCGTCGGGGCGTCGAAGACCGGCAAGGTGGGCGACGGCAAAATATTCGTTACCGATATTCTCCGCGTGCTGCGCATACGTACCGGCGAAAGCGACAACGCCGCCCTCTAGGGGAACGAGCGGGCCGACCGGGAGGCGGCGAGCCGCATCGGGATGGTCCGAACTCAGTCCTCTGAGGTGTTTTTGCGTCGCTTGGACCAGAGCTTGAGAAAGCCGATGCACACGGCGAAATTCAGCACCCACCACCAAAGCTGCCGGGCACTGTTCTTGCCGTCCGCCTTGGGTGCGCTGTCGGCGAGTGACAGCGTGCCGCTGAGATCCTCGTGCGTCGGACCCTGTGCAACCTGAAAGACCACCGCAGCGGAGCCCGGGAGTTCGAGGTCCGGCGTTCGCAGCGTATAGCTGCCATCCGCCTCTGCCACCGTCGGATGCACGCTGCCGCGCAGTGCCACAGATAACACCGCGTCGTGCACCGGCGCGTTATCCAGCAACCGGCTCAAGTGGATGGACATGTGATCGCTTTGGACGATACCCACGGCGAGGAAATTTGCGGATCGAGCTTCAATTCGCGAGCCCGGTGCGTCGGCCGCCGTGGTGGTCGACGCAGCCAGCGGAGCCGACCCCATCAGCAGAGCCGACCCCACCGCGCAGAGAGCTCCCAGCCAAGATCTCAAAGCATCCAGCCCACGACGCCCAAGACAGTTCCGGCAGCGCTAGCCACCAATCCAAGTACCGGAAAGAAGGTCTTGCGCGCCAAAAAATACAGCGAGCAAAGGACCAGCCCCAATTCCAGCAGCCCCTCGCCGATATCGAAGCGTAGTGCCCTCATCTCCTCGATTTTTTGCTCGGCATCCTTGGCCTGGGCCTCCGCCATGACGTCCTTGGCCTCCTCGGAGTATTTCTCTCGGGCGGCTTCCAGTTTGTGAGCGGCGGCCTCGTTTTTCGCGGGATCCGGGCCCAAGGCCTGCAGCAGGCTCAAGGCCACATCGTTGGTGCTCTCGCGAATCTTTTTCGCTTGGTAGTAAGCCCACTGGTCATTCGATTCCGTGCGGTCGATTACGGCCTTGGTATGCGCACGATGCGATGCAATAGTCACCACGGACAGCAATATACCCACCACGCCAACCAATATCCCGACGCGGCGGGTATTTGGGTCGTCGGCATGCTCCGGTTTTAGTTCGATCTCAGCCATGACGTCGCTTTATCCTCGAATAATGGATCCAAAGTTGGCACGAGATACATCGGCATCTCGCAGTGATTACTTGACCAAATGCAGGCGCGGATTCGCGCGCGAAATGCCGAGCACGCCGCTGCGCACCACCTCGACGATATCGCCGAAGGTGCCGGCATTGGCGATGAACTCGCTGATCTCGGCCTCGGTGCTGGTGAGTTCCACAATGTAGCTCGAGGGTTTGGCCGACAAGACTCGGCCGCCGACCCGGCGCAACAGCGTATTGACCGCCTCGACATGCTCGGCCGCGATTTGCAGCTTGATGAGCATGAGTTCCCGCGCCAGATGATCGCCGCTGGTCATGTCTTCGACCGCGACGATGTCGACCAGCTTCAATAATTGGGCGTTGATTTGCGAGATGACCTCATCCGAGCCGGTGGTTACCAGGGTCAGGCGGGATACCGTGGGATCGTTGGTGGGCGCCACCGACAGCGACTCGATGTTGTAGCCGCGGGAGGAAATCAGGCCGGTCACCCGGGTGAGGGCGCCGGCTTCGTTTTGTAGGAGTATGGCAATGATGTGTCGCATGGGCGCAGAGGATACGGGAGGGCGGCACTTGGGCGCCAGGGCGAGAACTGCTAGGCTTTGCAGGTGAAAGACCGTTACGACATGTTGAATCAAGGGGCTCACCCGTTGGCCGGCGCCACGATGACGGGTGCGGATATGCTCGTCCAGGTGTTGGCCGACGAAGGCGTGGACACCGTATTCGGCTACAGCGGCGGCGCCATTTTGCCGATTTACGACGCGGTATTTCGCTACAACCAGGAGCATGCCGCCGCCATGCCTCTCATCGTGCCCGCCAACGAGCAGGGCGCGGGCTTCATGGCCGCGGGCTTCGCGCGGGCCAGCGGCCGGGTCGGCGTGGCGCTGGTCACCTCGGGGCCGGGTGCCACCAATATGGTAACTCCGGTGCGGGACAGCATGGCCGACTCCGTCCCCATCGTGGTGATTTGCGGCCAGGTGCCCACCACGGCCATCGGTACGGATGCATTCCAGGAAGCGCCGGTGCCCAGCATCATGGGCGCCGTGGCCAAGCACGTGTTCCTCATCACTGACCCCACGAAGTTGGAGGCGACGGTACGCACGGCTTTCGAGATTGCACGTACGGGGCGGCCCGGACCGGTGGTGCTCGATGTGCCCAAGGATGTGCAGAATTGGAAGGGTGTTTTCCACGGCTCGGGCCGTCTACCCATTCCGGGCTATCGCCAGCGCATGAATCGTCTCGAGGCCAGCAAGCTGCCCGAGGCCGCCTGCGCCGACTTCTTTACCGCGTTGGGCGCCGCGAGCCGCCCCCTCATATACGCCGGCGGCGGCGTGGTGAACGGCAGCGCCTCGCATGCCATGCGCGAGTTCGTGAAGGAATTTCAGATCCCGGTGGTCACCACGTTGATGGGCATCGGCACCATCGACACCAAGAACGCCTTGTCCATGCGCATGTTGGGCATGCACGGCCAGGCATTCGCCAATTATGCGGTGGATGACTGCGATTTTCTGGCGGCCTTCGGTGCGCGCTTCGACGACCGCGTGGCGGGAAACCCCGGGAAATTCGCTGCGAAAGCGCGCTTCCTGGCGCATCTGGACATCGATGCCTCGGAGATCAACAAGGTCAAACGCGTCGACTGGAGCCATGTCGGTTTGATGTCCGATGCCTTGCAAACCCTGTTGGACTATGGCCGGCGCATGGGTTTCAAGCGCGACTTATCCGCGTGGCATCGGCATTGCGATGAACTGCGCACCACGTATGCCATGAACTACGATCGCAACAGCGAGACCATTCAGCCGTACTACGTCCTTGAAGAGATCAACCGTCTCACCCAGGGCGAAGCCATTATCGCCACGGGAGTGGGCCAACATCAGATGTGGGCCGCTCAGTACTTCGATTTCCGCAGCCCGCGCTTGTGGCTGACCTCGGGCAGCATGGGCACCATGGGTTTCGGTCTGCCCGCCGCCATCGGGGCGCAATTCGCGCAGCGCAATCGCTTGGTCATCGATGTCGACGGCGACGGCAGCATACGCATGAACATCGGCGAACTGGAAACCGCCACCACCTACGATCTGCCGATCAAGGTGCTGTTGCTCAACAACTGCGGCGACGGCATGGTCAAGCAGTGGCAGAAGCTATTTCACAAGGGCCGTCTCAGCGGCAGCGACAAGAGCCTGCATACCAAGGACTTCGTCAAAGCCGCCCAGGCCGATGGCTTCAAATATGCGGTACGGCTCGACAAGAAGGCCGACGTGACCCGGGTGGTCGAGGAGTTCATTCGCTTCCAGGGGCCCGCGTTCCTCGAAGTGATGATCGACCAGGACGCCGGGGTTTACCCGATGGTGGGACCGGGCCAGGCGTACGAGGACATGATCACGGGCGACCATATTCCCTCGCGCAGCAAGGTGCAGGTGAAGCCGCCCGGCGCGTCGGAAATGTTCTAGGGCGTCGGCGGGGGCGCTACCAGACCCCGACGTTGGCCATACTGGCCCAGGGCTCGGTCGGTTTGAGCGCGTCGCCGCGCTGCAGTAATTCGACCGAAATATTGTCCGGCGAGCGTACGAAGGCCATGTGGCCGTCGCGCGGCGGCCGGTTAATGGTCACTCCGTGAGCCATCAGGCGCTGTACCGTCTCGTAGATATTGTCGACGGCATAGGCGAGATGCCCGAAATTTCGCCCGCCATCGTAGGCTTGCGGATCCCAATTGTGGGTGAGTTCAACTTGCGCCGTCTCGTCGCCGGGGGCGGCAAGAAACACCAGGGTGAAGCGTCCTTGCGGGTAGTCGCGACGCGATAATTCCTTGAGGCCGAGGGCGTCCCGGTAAAAGCGCAGCGATTGCTCGATGTCCGTGACCCGGACCATGGTGTGTAAATACTTCATCGGCGTGAATTTGGAGCAAGCCGCGCTCAAAAGCAAACTGGGCGGATTCATTGTCGATTGTCGGACCGACGACCTCCGAGGAGCGGCGGTCTTCTGGGGGCCAGCCGCGCCCGGTGAGGCTCGGAAGGTCCAAATGTTGTGTGTCCGTCACAGTTTGTTGCCTATTTGACATCGCGCAATATCTTTATAGAGATATCGCGCAAAACCCTTGTTAAATATTGGATTTTTCTTTTCCGAATGTTATCCTCGAGATCAATGAAGTAGCGGTGTGCCTTTCTCCGTTACTTATGCGCAACAACTGATAGAAGGTCGAACGTTGAGCACTTTTGTGCCACGTATCTACCAAAGACGGACGTGTCGGGTTTTTACCCTCACCTGTTCCACTCGAATTCCCCGGCATGTCCGGGGATTCTTTTATTTAGGGGTGTTACTACGCAACTGCCCCCATTCCGAGGCCCACCAACGGGTTGGCCGTGGATAAAACACTCACAAACACGATTTTTCTGAAATTCGCCCGGTAAGGGCGGCCAGGTGCCCCCGGGAGTTAGCCAACGCGGCGACAGGCGGGGGGTCGCCCAGATATGGGGAGGGCGCTATACGGGTAGTCACCAATCGAGCCTGCCCATGAACTCCATACTTCACATCCCCTCTGCGGTGCACGTGGTGCCGAATGTACCGGTAGCAGGTCAAAAGCCCGTCCCGAATCAGTATTCGCTCGAGGTTAGTTACAAGCCAAATATGCCGGCGCAACGCATGCATGGCATACACGCTTCGCCGTTGGTCGCAGGCGCCCTCCAAAGTCCCTCGCTAAAGTCCTTTCACTTGGTCACGCTCAAGATTGGTAGCCCGGAGCAGACCGCATTGCCTGACAGACCGAGTCAAGTTTTGCTGGGTGTGCAACTCAAGACCGGCGAAACAGTGACAGATGTGCCCAGTGAGTGGATGCGGCTTCGGCGCCACGGCCTCTGGCTAGGCTGTGCACTGGCGCTAGGTTCGATTGGCGTCATCGTTTGTAATCTTGGGGTCTTTGCGAATCTCGTCGCGACGTGCGCCTTTTCTATGGGAGCCTTGAAAATAGTCCGGGCTCGAAGCATTCACATAAAGCCCTTCTTCGTGAACGAAGGCTGGGGTCGATTCGACGAGGTTTAGGGCGCTAGATCTTTCCCGTGGACTTCTGGCCGGATCTTTGGCCAGATTGTGCATATGCTGCCGACGCTCATTGCTCTCCGAAATCGATTGCTTTGTTTTTTTCGATTCCATCGCTGGGAGCGAGTCACTGAACCATCCACTTGGGAGTACGACACTTTTCACTTTCGGTGTACTCGCTGCGGTAAGAAGACAGCTAGCGAGCCTGTGCAGGTGTGGAACTCGAGCGACAAACGACCACGCTAGCGCTGCGAGCGTCGGCAGCTGGCCGGCTGTCTGGGTGCGTCCGGGTTTGACCCGTTGCGTCCAGTAGCGGGCGTCAGCTTCCGCGCTGCCCCGCACCTATGTTAGATCGCCTGATGAACGCGCATCGAGCGACAGACGATCAAGAACAGAAACGCCCCAATTCCGGCTGTGAACGCATATGGCCACAAGTTATAAAGGTAGCCCTTCCACCACTCGATAGGGAACCCCAGAACATATCCTGATGGAGTAGCCAGCGCCCCGAACATTGCCGCCGCCGGACGAGGAGGCCAATTCTTTACCGCTCCTATCGTTACGAGCAAGAGTATTGATGTCGTCGGCAATGACCACCACGGATTTAACTTGAGACGTTTAGCGAGGTAAATCCCTGGCGCGATAGAGATACACAAAATTACGAGGGAGAGCGGATAACCAAGCACAAGCCTCATCAGAGCGTCAGCTGGATCTCTGACTCGCCCATATGCGAAGACCCATGCCGCTGAAAGGCCCAAGGCCGCGACGGCCGCAGCCTGCATTGATTTACGCCATTGGCCCATTGCTATTCGGGGTCCTCTCAACCACTACGGGTTTTTGGAACATAACCGGTGTCATCAGCTTACCCTGGCCTGCGAACGACCGGTTCGAGGCTCTAGTCTCAGGCTCCCGGCGGACCGAGGGACCTATCGAACCTGCGCATGGTCAATGCCGCAACCGGGCCCGCGACAAGCGCAATGCTAACGCCAATCCTTACCAATGAAGGCTGGCCGTACAGGAAAATCTTGAATTCGTATGCCATGTAGAGCAGTGCCAGCGAAAGCATTGAAAGCAAAGTTCCAGCGAAAAGATACGCACGTACCGACGTCAATCCGAGTCGCCGCAAGACGTAGAAGATTGGAACCCCGCAGACCAATGCAATCCCGAGGGACACATAGGCGGACACCGCGGCGGCGATTAACGCGAAAATCGGAGCCATCGCCATGTCTTGCCAGTGAACGGAGGAGTTACTGCGAAATCCCGCAACCAGGGAAAGCAGCAAGCTCACGACGAACGCTACGGCTATCGTTGCAGCCCATGCAACTGCAATCGAACGCGGAATTAGGGTACGAAGTGACATGACAGACCTGAACTATGCCCTAGCGGACCATCACAAGTCGTGGCCAACGACGAATATTGTGAGTGACCGCAAACAGCTGCCGAGCCAGGGGCATCGAACTTCCGGTGGGTGTTACTACGCTAGCGCCGTCAACGAGTTGCACGCCGCAAAAACCCTTCCAAATACGATTTTTCTGAAATCGGCCGGGGGGCGCCCCGCAGGGGCCTCGCCTCGGCCATTTGCTGCATCCGCGCCCGGCGCAATGGCTTCTGTTTGGAAGCGTATCCCCATCGACCCGAATGTTATTCTCCGGGCTCAAGAACCGGTACAGACTCTACGTTTTGTTACCCTACAGGGTGATAGTGTCCCGCCCGGTCAGCTTCTAGTTGGCCCGTGGCGCCAAACCCGACACCGCAAAACCAAGGAGGTTAGAAATCATATGGAGCCTGAAGCGTGTCGTGCAATCCTCAAGCGCGTAGGTTGGACGCTGATAGTAATAGGGTTGATTGATGTCGGGGTGATGGTCTACTGCATTGTCAATCGGCGATCGTATTCCTCGAGTTTCAATCTTTTCGCCGTTATCGCCGGCATATTTTTGTTGCGTGGCGGATTACGTACAGCAGCCCTGGTTCGTTGGTTCTCGGTGTTCATGCTGGTAGGGTTCTTGGCGGTGGCCGTCGTCGCGCCCTTCCTTCAACCTTGGGATCTTTCACAAACCGAACTGCGCTTGAATCCTGGCACCTTCGTAATCGGTGGGATCTTCTATTTTTTTGTGCTCGGTCTATTATTTTGGGTATCACGGCAACTTGGGCTAGAGCCAGTTCAGGCTGCGATCACCAAAGCGGGTGTGAAGCGCCGCGACGTGCGATATGCGGTAGCCGCCGGCATTGGACTCGCCGTGTTATTGGGCATTTCTATTCCGCTCATCAGCAATGGCGAATCGGCGGTACGAGCCAAGTCAATTGCGCTACAGGAAGTGGGCCCCCGTTATCAGTTCCATGTGAGCTCGATTCGGATCTCTAGTGTTGGCAACAGAACCAACGCTTCCGGGGTGGTCACCGCATGGAACCATCAAGAAATACGAAGCGTCCCCTTCCATTGGGAAGATAAGTGACGAGGTACCAGGCCGGCGCGCACACGGCGCTTCTGCGGTCTGCGCCGCCGACGGCCAAGGAAGGTAGATCGACATGAATAGACGGAGTTGGGTATTGGCGGCTCTAGCTGTGTTCCTCGCCGTTGGACTATTTGGTGTCGGCGTAGTGCTTGGTCAGCGCCTAGTGTTTAGGTCGTTTAGCGTCCAGTTGCGTGGTATCCAAGCGACGCTGCTCTTTGACAGGATCGCCCAAGAAAGAGGTATTAGGTCGTTGCTCGCCCGTGGTTGCGTTCCCGAGGCAATCGGCGAACTCTTCAATAATGAACTGGCTGATAGAAAGACACTGGCTGATTTTGTTCATGCGAAACTCGATGCAGTCACGCTGGCATACATCGACAAGAGAGACCCAAAAATCCTGAACGAGTTGGAGTCGCCCGCGGGTTCTTTTACGAATACATGGCCAGGCTGCCAAAAATGAGAACACGAGCCCTGTTTTTACTGGCAGGGCCTGCCGGTTATCGACGCGGCGCGATGAGCGCGCCGCCAGCCTTCGGGCCGCGGTTTACATAATCGATTTTTCAGTTCATACAGTATTGCCGCTCGCGATGAGGGGATATATACAGTACCCCGTGAGGCGCGCTCCTTCCCCAACATTCGCGCCAAGAGATCCTGGCGGGTCGCTTTCATCTCGAGCGCCCATGTTTCGCGCATAGCTGTCGCTCGGTCGGCGCGGCCGTGTCCGAAGCACAAGCGATCGGAAAATCACAACCCCGATTCAGTGAGTTAGCCGGGAAAAACTCACATGCAGTTGTGGCTGGTGCTGCCGATCAATGGACAGGCCGCCTCTCGTGTCGGCCAGGGGGGTAGACCAACAGGAGCGCGGCGATGCACGTCAAGGTTCGGAAAATCAACAGCATGGGCAAGCCGCTCTTTTCCGGCGATCCCACTCGTCAGACCGTCTTCCCGGGCAAGCTCAAAGTCATGGAAAACCGCATTCACGCGCTAGGCCGCGTCGTCGTCACCGCCTCCATCATTGACACCATCGACGCCAATGCCGCGACCTTGATCGAGCTCTACGACGCGGTGTTGCTGTGGGCCGATGAGAAGCGCATGCGCATGCGAGGCTTCGAGGACATCGACGGGATCCAGTACGGCCAGACCTGGGAAATCGAGTTCGCCTGATGCTGCGGGTGAGTATCCACGCAGGGCCCCTGGCGTCGATTTCGCGGTCCAACCGGCTCGATTGGCTCGACATTGGGTACCAGAGGCTGGCTCCGGCGGCCGACTACAAGGTCGTCTTGTTCAAGATAGGCGAGGGCGCCCTGCTGCCCGTGGATCTCCCGAGCTACCCCAGGTGGTCCGCCAGCCTCTGGGACCTCGTTGCCCGGTCCATTGCCCGCTCGCTATTTCCCGCCGCCGCACCGAACCCAGCCCTCCAAGAGACGGTGCCGGCCGCCGTGCACGTGGAGAAAAAACGGGCGTTTGCCGAAGTCATCAGCGCGGTCATTCAGCACATGCCGAACGCAGGGCCAGCCGTGCACCGACTCGGTTCCCTGCAGATCGATGAGCACAAGACCTCGCGCTGCCGCTATCGGGCACAAATTGAGGAAGACCTACGACCGGTTCGCAAAACTGACGAGTTCTACTTCGCCCCGGGTTTCCTGCAACCCTCCGAACTCGTGCTGCGAGCGACGCTCTTTTGGTTGAGCGGCAGCATCGATGTGATGCCGCCGCGACCGCTCCTCCAAGCCCCCAAGGGCAAGATGATTGACGGCAAGGAGTGTCTGCTGATCCATCAGCTCAAAGACCCTGCCAAGACCGGGTTGGTGCGCTGGCTCTACCACCAGAGGAGGCCTCCGATCCCGAACGCCGCGGCGCCCGAAGGCATCGTCGAGTACGCCACCTTTCACGAGTTTCTTGAGAAAGCCGTATGAGTGCGGTGGTGGTCGAACCGGTCAATCGGCCGATGCGCAAGCGCTCGGGCACTGCCAAATGGCACATGTCCCGAGAGGCGGTGAGCCTGCCGCTGGAGGAACTCTACGGCATGGACGAGGAGGCGTGCTGGCGATTCTTCGTGGAGGCGCGGTTCGGCAGCAAAGACACCGTGCGGTGTCCCTACTGCGGCTCGATTGGCAGGCACTACCTGCGCATCTCGGACAAGCGCTGGAAGTGCCACGGCTGCAAGTCAACGTTTACGATCACGACCGGGACGGTCTTTGCCCAGCACAAGATTTCCCTGCGCAAGCTCCTGCTCGGGGCGCTCGCGTGGGTCAACTCTGCGGCAGGCCAGCCGGCGCTCGAGCTCAAGCGGCATATCGATACGACCTACAACACCGTCTTCACCCTCCAACACAAGCTGCGCGAGGCCCTCATGCGTGGCTACAACGTGGGCTTGCTCAACGGAGATGTCGAGATTGACGGCGCCTACCAGGCCGGCTTCAAGGCGGATGAAAAGCGAGGTCGGCCGCGGGCTCCGCCGCGCGAACCGGGGCTTACCGACGCTGAGCTCAAAGAGAAGGCGACACAGCTCACCCAGGTTGCGAGGGACAGAGAACGTAAGCGCCAGCAGAAGGACGAGGCGCCTGGCGAGAAGCGGGACCATGGCCTCGCCGCGCGCCGCTCAAAGCACACTCGGATGCTGATTTCAGTGCGCAAACGGTCCGGCATTCGGGGCCGCGGCGCCGCGGCCTCTCGCGTTGCCGTTGCCATGACCGAAGACGACCACATCGCTAAATCGGTCATCCGCGACTTCGTGGCCAGTTCGGAGAGCTACCTGAATACCGACAGCGCCACCGGCTATGCCGGGCAGAAGGATAGCTTCCTGGGCCATCGAGCGATCACCCACTCAAAAGAGCTGGTTGGTCCCGACGGAGAGAACAACAACCAGGCGGAAGAGTTCAACTTCAGGTACGACCGCGCCGAGAAGGGTATCTATCTGAACATCGAGGCGAAGTATCTGCTTGATTACGCAGTCGAGATCGCCTTCAGGTCAGATACGCGACGCTTGCCGAACGGCACCCAGCTGCAGATTGCGCTCAATATGGCGCTGTCAGTCGGGCCGTCGCAGTTCTGGCGCGGCTTCACTCATGGTAAGCATCGTACTCTAGAACCTCTGCGCCCCGTGCCGCGGCTAGCTCCCTCAAGTGGTCCGATGAAAGGACGGCACCCGATCTCAAGCGCCAACGGTCGTCCGCCCCGTTGAGCCTCGAACCGCGTACCTGCTCAACCAGTCCAGCCTTCAGGAACTTGCGTAGCTGCTTCCCGACAGAGTCGTGCCGCCAGTTGATGCGGGTCTTCTCGATCAAGAACTCGATCTGAAACCGCACCTGGATTTCGTCGGCTATCTCTGACGTCGTCACAGGGCCAGCAGCCGTCACTATCTCCAGGATCGTTTTCACCAGGGCACCCCGTGGCAAGCTATGGTGGGTGCTGTGAGCCCGGATGGGTGCAATGTCCGCTGGATCCAGGCGGCTTTCGAGCCGATGCAGCTGCGCATCCACTTCTGCTAGGGTTGTCTCGGCTTTGGAAAGCTGGTCTGCCACGGTCCCTGCGATTTCGCGCAGGCGCATGACCTCGCCGGCCGCGCGCGCACGGCGCTCCGCAAGAGTTTTCAGATAGGGGGGCGTTTTCCGCACGGTATCGGGCATCCTCGGAAGGGTATGCCCAGTGAAGAGCATCGTTTATGCCAAAATGCCCAGAAATATGTTTAAAGGCGTCGGATTCGACCCCGAGAGGGGCAGTTGCGTAGTAACACCCTATTTAGGGGGTGTTACTACGCAACTGCCCCTCTTCCTAGGCCCGCCAATGGGTTGCGGCTGACTAAAATCATCAAAAATACGATTTCTTGAATTCTAGGCCGTCGCGAGTTGGATTTTGCGCCGGGAAGGCCGCTTACCCCCAAACAGGGGCGCCGCCGCGAACCGCCGTGCGCCCCGCTTGTTCCCAGGCCAGAGTTGCTCGGCCGCCTTCGCGGGCGAGACGCGCGGTAAGATTGCTCGAATCGGCAACTACATGGATGCTTGATGAAGGATTTCGAGTTCGTGACTGCGGCAGCCAAACGGGCATACCTCGCCCTCCCTACCCATATCCAGAAGCAGTTCGGCACCGATTTGAACGCCGTGCAGCAGGGACAGGATCCCTTCTCCTCGCACAAGGTGTTATCGGAATCGGTAGGTCCGGGCGCCATTGAATTGATCGAGAACGGCAGCCCAGCCTTCCGAGCTGTCTACTGCTGCAAGTATCTGAACACTGTGTTCGTATTGCATGCGTTCGAGAAGACGACCAATGGGGTCGATCAGAAGGAGATGGACACCGCGAAAGCTCGGTACAAGGAGATGAAGCAGCGGGTTGATGCAGAACGCAAGCGCGCCAAAACAGCGGTTGCGCCGTCGCCCAGGGCTAAACGAGGCAAATAATCAGGCAGCCGGCGCCAGCACGGAAACGTCGCACTTGATCTTCATCGGCTTGCCGCGACTTGCCTTGACGACGCTCGGATAGAATCGAATCCCGAGCTTGGCCGCGAAGCCGATCAGTTTGTCGGCCGAGAACTTGTCGATCTTGCCGTTCAGAAGCTCGCTCACGCGCGGTTGCGGTACACCGAGTCGCTGACAAATATCGGCCGGCGTCGCCTTCTGGCCGCGGAAGTACTCGCGGAGCAAGAGCATAAGGTCCGCCCGAAACTTCAGATCCGCCGCTTCCACGGGATCGTCCGTGATGGCGTCGAATATGTTCGAGTACTTCAGCTGTTCCATGACTTTTTCCGATATACAGTTTTACGTATATTCAACCCATGTTATCGGCTTGTCAAGCAACCCTGCCCGCAAGGCTGGCTCAGCCTCTAGGCGCCGGTTACGCCAGGCGCTCGCAAGCGCTTTGAGCTACGTGGACGTCTTTCGCACGGTATCTGGCATCCTTGGCAGGCTATGCCAAGTAAAGGGCACCCTTTGTGCCAAAATGCCCCGAATTATGTTTAATAGTGCCGGAGCAGGCCCAAAGAGCGGGCAGTTGCGAGGCCAGCCAACGGGTTGCGGCTGACCAAAAATCATCCAAAACACGATTTCTTGAAAATCCCGAGCTGGACACCGGCGGTTTGCCTGCCTTGACACCCGTAGCGGGGCTTCAGCGCGATCGTCAGAGCCGCGTTTGACGAAATGCCAAGTTGGAGCGTCGTCGGCGGCCTGGGGAGGCCGGTTTGTGGTTGACTACTTGGCCGTGATTGAACGGCGACTCGGGCAGTCGATGGCGGCGGTCGTGACATCGAAGCGGATCGGCTTGGACGTCTTTGGGATAAGCGCAAAGGCTTCCGGGTACGTGAGCTCGGTCATGCGGGGGCATTGGGTTCCGGGCGTCGTCTCGAGTAGGGACACCCGGATGTCATCGGATTCGGTTACCGACTGAATGAGCACACCATAGCCACTGCTGGCCTTCACGCCCGAAATGGCCACGATCAGCGTCTCGCGTGATAAGTCGATTTCGGCTGGCAGCGGCGGCAAGTCGGGAGCGATGTCGGCGCTTCCCGCGGCTTGGACCGCTCCTGATTGAAGCAATCGGCCAGCTTGCCAATCGCGCCAGTCTTTCACTGAACGAATCGCGAAATAGGCTGGTAGGCTGGAGCGAGGGCCGATCACCCGCAATCCAGCCTTGAATTCAACGACGACGAAGGGTCTGGCCGTGGCGAACCCCGCGGCAATCAACAAAAATAAAGGCGCTCGATGAATCAGGCGACTGACAACATCCATGTGGTCTCCCGGCCCGTTGATTGCAGTATGTCGATCTTATTCTTCGCTGGTCCTGTGAAGCAATGAACAGCGGCTAACTCGTTGTGATTTCGTCACCACGATCGTCTATTCTTCGTTCAAAATACAAAAGCCACCTTTGGGTGGCTTTTGTATTTATGGTGGATGGTGTAACTGTCGGAGCCCCGTTTGCCGAAGTGCGATGTTGGCGGGTCGTCCGCGACCCGGGAGGCGATTTAGGGACTGGCCCCGTGGTTTGGGTGCCCCAGGTTCGACCCGAAGAGTGGTCTGTAGCGACCGGCTCCTTCGCGGCATTGATTACATCTCGCGAATTATTGCCTTCCCCGGCGGCTCGTCGCGCGCACCCGTCAAACCGCCCTCCCGATAATTTGGTGCCGAAGCACAAGCAGATAGTGCACGCCGTTCTGATCCGCGATGCGCACGTAAACGTCTACGTACGATTGGGTTGGCCATTTCGGCCCGTTACCGACAGTGAAACTGCGAATCGATGGATTTGCGTCGTCGCCTTCATCCCCTTCGACCTTGTTTGTCTTCCAGACTCGATCGCCCTGAACGACCCACACCGTCTCCGCGTGAATAGTTGGTGGCACGGGCTTTTCGTTAACATCGACAAGCGAAATGGTCGCTCGCAATCTAGTAGAGTTCGCGTCGATGATTACCGGCATGAAGTTCCGCCAGATACTTGCCTGAAGTCGTAAAGTCGCTCCCTCGATCACCATTTTTTCCTTTGCGCCACGAGTGAAAGCAAGCTGCTGCGAACTCCGATCGGCAAGAGGTTCGGAGAGCCCAGGCGTACTTACCAATGCGGATTGCGCAAGGATGAGCCAAGCGCAAAAAATCACCGGCGAGCGAGGTGTTTTTTTCATAAATGATTGCTGATTTTATTCGATCTACCGGATACGGCCGCTCGTCAGAGCTTGTGCGCCACAGATCTTCAATTCGTTTCCAGTTTGGTAATCGCCGCCCTAGCGGCGTCGGCAACCGGCACTTGATTGCCGAACGTAGTTCGTTGGTGGTAAGCGCTCGAAGTCCCACACCCTGCCCGGATCAAGGATAGCCTGATACAGATGCCGCCGGTTCCAAACGGAGGACGACGGCATGGTGAGCAACGAGGATCGGGAAGCAAAAGCGACGCTCTGGCTACAGAGACTGCAGGAGGCTGCGGCATCGAAGGAGTCGCTGGTTGATTATACGCGGCGGCATGGGTTGAAACCGGGCGAAGCGTATCGATGGAAGCAGGAGTTGCGGCGCGAGGGCCGCTGGCCGGCGCATGCGTCGTCAGCGGCAAAGGCCAATCGATCGTCGAAAGGATCGAGAACGTCGCCGCCGCGATTTGCGCGGGTACGCATTGCGGCGAAGCCACCCGCCGAGTCGATGCCGACATTATCCCTACGATTGCATCTGGCGAATGGCCGTCGAGCAGAGCTGGTGCTGAACGACGAGAGTCAACTGCCGCGAGTGCTCGAACTGCTCGAGCAATCCCCATGATGCGCCCGGACGCGAACGTAGCGGTGTTCGTGTGCGTGACGCCGGTCGATATGCGCAAGCAGGCGAGCACGTTGGCGCTGATCGTCGAACAGA
>Ga0302310_10000490_pt1 | contig 37182 bp, 33 predicted proteins | sample III_Palsa_N1_2_FD_200451 | JGI IMG/M metagenome (GOLD analysis project Ga0302310, IMG submission 200451) | Peat permafrost microbial communities from Stordalen Mire near Abisko, Sweden - III_Palsa_N1_2 | ecosystem: Environmental > Terrestrial > Soil > Palsa > Peat permafrost | place: Sweden...
ATCCACTCCGCGACTCTCTTAAATGCCTGAGCCACCCCATCCACGCTCAGCCGCTCGCCAATTCTCCCCCTCCCTTCTGGCAAGTCCTTCGCCGTCCCCCGCCCAATGATTCGCCTAAAGATGGCGCCCCCAGTAACCTCAACGGCCTTGAGCCATTCATTCAAGTAGCGGACCGTCGTACGGGATAGGTAGGCGGTATTTCCCTCACCGACTTGGTCCGTCTTGGACTTCCTTATTAAAGCGCGTCCAGTGCCGTCCTGCAAAAACTCAATGTCTTCGACATCCAGGGCGATCAACTCACTCCTTCTGGCCATCGTGTCATAGGCCATACAGACGAGCGCTCTCTCACGAGTTGCCGGAAGGCTTTCACCGGCAGTCTCTAAAAAGCGTTTGATGTGTTCCCACCCGAGCGCCTTGGCTTGTCTCTGACGGACTGAGACTTGCTGATCGAGCTGCCGAAGCTCCAGCGTCACTACCTCGTCCTGGATCGGGTTCACGAGCTTGGCGATCCGGTGAGCCACGGCAACCGTGGAGAGATACCGCCGCACGGTCGCGGGTTTCTTACCGGTTTCCCGACAGTGAGACACAAACGCGGCGACGTTCTCCGATTTAGCTGGCAGCGGACTTAGACCGCTCGGCTGGCAGAACTCGAGGAAGACTTTCCAGTCGCTGCGCCACGCCTTCTGAGTGTTTACCGGATAGACGTGTTGTGCTCTTTGCCACCATTCGCGAACGCGTGCCGCGGAGCTCGCTTCTAAAAGCGTGTCGCTCTCAATCCACGGCGCGACAGATTCAGCGGCCTGAATGTCTTTCTCCATGGATCCGAGCTTACCATACAGTCTGTATAAGTACCCTTATCACTGGTTCTAAGTGCTCTAGGAACTACACTATGATCTCCTTATTATCTATCCATGGAAAAGGCACCTGCTTACGGCACAACGCGCCATCGACAGGCCAACGTGTCGTATCTGGAGATCGAGCGGGCCAGTCTGGACATCCTGGCCACCGGGCAGCGGCCATCGGTCGAGATTATTCGGAAGCACCTCGGGCGCGGCTCTCCCGCCACGATTGCCGAAGCGCTGAGACGGTTCTGGCGGGATCTGGGCGTGCGGGCCGCCGGCGATCCGGCGGCTCTGACTCGCCTACCTGTCGAGATCGCCCATCTGGCCGATGGCATCTGGCAGAAGGCGCTGACACTCGCCAGTGAGGCCGCAAAACACGAGGACAACGCGGCGCGGGAGCGTCTGACGCAGCTTCAGCTTGAAAATGATGTACGCAGCCAGTCGTTCGCTCTACGCGAGCGCGAAATGGATGCGGCAACTCGCGGGCGCGAGCAGGCGCTAAGGGAAGCCCGAGAGCAAATCGCCTTACTGATGAGAGAGCTTGGGGCCGACCGAGAGACCATGCGCGCGCAGGTGGCGCGAATCACCGAGCTCAGCGGCGAGCTTCAGGCTTACCGACAGCAACTCGGTAGAGCCGTTACCCGCGCAGTCGCTAAGCACCGTTCTCGCGTCCGTGGTGAGTCGCCAGCAAAGTCGCGGGTCAAGCGACTCTCCAAGGCCAAGACTCGGGTAAGTCCGAGCAAATTATCCAGATCCGCGCGCAAGCCCACGCTAAAGTCCAGGTGATCCAGGCCATCCACTGGTTCAACCTTATGACCTCACCGCGCTCAACTGCCCCTAGCCTTACAGGCTATCAGCGACTGATCATCGCTGTGCTCGCGTTCCTGCAATTCACCATTATTCTGGACTTCATGGTGCTCGCTCCGCTGGGCGCGATCATCATGCCGGCGCTGAAGGTGCCTCCGGCGGGATTTGGCGGCCTGGTCTCGGTCTACGCATTCAGTGCCGGTGCGGCCGGTCTTCTGGCCGCCGGATTCAGTGACCGATTTGATCGCAAGAAGCTGCTGCTGTTCTTTTATCTCGGCTTTATTGTCGGCACGCTGCTGTGCGCGCTGGCCGACTCTTATCGCTTCCTGCTGATCGCCCGCATCGTGACCGGTCTGTTTGGCGGCGTCATTGGATCAATTGTCTTTGCGATTACGACCGACCTGTTCGAATACCAACTTCGCGGTCGCGTGATGGGCATAGTGCAGGCCGCCTTCGCCGCCAGCAACGTGCTCGGACTACCCATCGGCCTTTATCTGGCGAACCGCTGGAGCTGGCATGCACCGTTCTATCTGATTGTCGTCACCAGCACCGCGGTTGGCATCCTTATCGTGCTGACGATGCGCCCCATCAATGCACATCTGCGTAATAAGCCCGACAAAAGCCCGTTGCATCACTTCGTGCATACCGTCTCAACGCCACGCTACCTGCAGGGTTTCCTGGCAACCGTGCTGCTGGCCACCGGGGGCTTCATGCTGTTGCCGTTCAGCAGCGCCTACACGGTCAACAACCTCGGCATCAATGTGGGGCGATTGCCGGTGATTTATATGGTGACCGGCATTTTCGCCATGGGATTTGGTCCGCTGATCGGCCGCCTGAGCGATGCCATTGGAAAATTCAAAGTATTCGCACTGGGCTGTGCCGCAACCATCATCATGGTGCTGATCTACACCAATCTGGGCGTGACCCCACTCAAGCTCGTAATCCTGATCAACGTGCTCTTATTTCTCGGCGTCTCCTCGCGGATGATTTCCGCCTCTGCATTGATCTCGGCCGTTCCCAGTCCAGCTGATCGCGGTTCCTACATGTCCATCAGCTCATCGCTACAACAGATCTCCGGCGGCATTGCTGCTGCGGTCGCGGGCGTGATCGTCAAGCAGGCCCCTGACGGTGTTCTTCAACACATCGACATCCTGGGCTACGTGCTGGTCGCATCCACGTTGCTGACGCTGATCATGATGTATTACATCAACCGCATGGTGGAGGCGTCCGCTGGCTTGCCGACGGTTGCTGCCAGCGGTGATTAAGGCACTGCGACCACATCAAGGCCGTAGCATCCATTGGTGAGAGTACTGATCGCAAACCTGCGACTAAGGTATGAGCACCGTCACTTGGTAGGCACCTCGCTCGCGATGTAGTGGGTGACGCGCGCGGCCTCCAATGTGAGCGCCTTGAGTCGCCCCTCCGCAGCCCGATCGGCGCTGGTCACCCGGTGATGCTGACGAACGTGCTCGAGCCAGGAATCCACCAGGAAGGTTTCCAGATAGCGCGTCTCGTGCGCCGTATCCTTAAACACACCCCAGGAATAGGCCCCATCACGCTTTCGCTCCCGCCCAACGGGCGCAAGCGCCGCTAGAAACGCCGCATGATTCTCGGGCGCGACGTGATACTCGACGGTCACCAGCACGGGACCTGCATCATTGCTGATGGCGCTGTGGAGTACCGGCTCCGGCCAGTGCATGGAGGGTGTCAGATCGGCGGCTGGCCCCGTTTGCAGTTTCCAGCGCCGGCTGAGCGCAATCGCCGCGAGGGCGCCGGCAGCGGCGATGTAGTGCGCCGGCGCCAGCCCGAGTCGTTCCGCGACCCACCCCCACAGCGCGCTGCCAATGGTCATTGTTCCAAAGAACACCGTCACGTAGGCGGCCAGCCCGCGCCCGCGGACCCATTCAGGAAGCGCCGCCTGCGCCGAGACGTTCAGCGTTGCCAGCACAATGATCCAGGACGCTCCCGCGATTAGACAGGCGAGCACCGCAACCCACTCGCGATTCGCAAATCCAAAAAGCGCCAGCGCCATAGTGGTGCCCAGCTCGCCAATGGCGACCACCGTATTTGCCTTGGCCTTCGCCTTCAGCTTAGGAAGCAAAATGGCGCCCGCGACACCGCTGGCGCCAATGGCACCGAGCAATACGCCGTAGAGGGTCGGGCCGCCATGGAGTTGATTACGCGCAAGCAGCGGCAGCAGTGCCCAATAAGCGCTTGCGAATAGGAAGAATCCGACCGCCTGTGCCAACGTGGCCCGCAGATGCAGATTGTTGCGTGCGTAGCGAACCCCGACGCGCATCGCACTCACCAGACGCTCCGCGGGCAGCGCGTTGGCGCTGCGCGAGGGCGGCTTCCACCAGAAGATGATGGCAATCACGCCCAGATTGCTCACCGCATCGAGCCAGAATGGCGCTGCTATGCCAAAGCCGAGGATGATTGCCCCCGCAAGGGCCGGCCCGATTACCCGACTGATATTTACGCCCAGGCTGTTTACGGCTACCGCCGAGGACAGCGCGGGGCGCGGCACAAGAAGCGGCACAATGGCTTGCCAGGCGGGTGTCTCCAGTGCACCCAGGGCGCCGATCCACAGGATGAACAGCAGCAGCACTGCCGGCGTGACGACCTTCAGGCTGACCGCCAGTGCGAAGAGTGCCGTGAAGATCGTCGTGAGGATCTCAAGTGCCAGGATAAAACGGCGCTTGTCGATCATGTCGGCCAGCGCGCCCGCCGGTAGCGCCAACACGAACAGCGGCAGGCTGTTCGCCCCCTGGACGAGAGAAACGATCAGCGCATTGTCGTTGAGATTCGTCATCAGCCACCCGGAGGCGGCGCTGTACATCCAGCCCCCCACATTGGAGGCGACGGTGGCAATCCACAGGTAACGGAATACCGGATAGCGCATCGCGCTCCACGCCGAGGCCACCATGGCAGGCGTTTCCGCAGGCTTGTCGAGGCGCTTATCCATGGGCGGCCTTATGCTCGCACACTTCAACTCGATCCACTCGGCGAGGTCAATTGCCAGCGCACTCAGGTCGCTTTCTATAAACGCACAGCGGCGACACCGTCTAATTTGCGCGCGCACTTTCGACGGACAGCCGATGGTTTTGCGCTCGACGACCTTGGTCGCCCGGTACCGCCCAGGTACGCACAGACGCGGTTTTGTGCAATACGCATCAGCAGAAATTGTCGTGGTAACCTGGCGCCATGAGGTGAGTAACTCATTGTTTTTGTTCTCACATTGCACTCACTTTTTGCGCCTGCGGAGAGGGTCTGGATAGCCAAGTCGCTAACGTCCAAGTGCGATGCGGAGCCAGCTGCTATAAATTACGCACTCGCTGCCGCGCCATCGGCAGCAGCATCAAGGAGCGACTATGTCTAAGAAGCCCGCGGCGGATCGCGCCGAACTGAAGCGCCGAAGGTCGGCACCCCTAGTAACGCCGACGGATCTGCGGGCCCCGGCCACGCGGGACATCGCGGCCGGCATGAACGCAATCCTCGCCGATGTATTCGCGCTGTATCTGAAGACCAAGAACTTCCATTGGCACATGAGTGGGCCGCATTTCCGCGACTATCACCTGCTGCTCGATGAGCACGCTGATCAATTGTATGCGATGACCGACCCGATTGCCGAGCGCATCCGCAAGCTCGGCGGTTCGACGCTGCGATCGATTGGACACATTGCGCGCATTCAAAGGGTCAAGGACAACGACGCCGAGTTCGTTGAGCCACTGGACATGCTCGCCGAGCTGCGCGAGAACAATCAGGACCTGGCGGCGCGTCTGCGGGAAGTACACAACGTCTGCGACGAGCATCGGGACATTGCAACAGCCAGTTTAATAGAGGTCTGGATCGACGAGACCGAGCGACGCACCTGGTTCCTGTTCGAATCGAGCCGGCGCGGGGACCCGACCGGTCACTAACGCAAGTTCAGAGAATTACCATGTCTGATTTGGGCGCATCTGTCATTGCACCCGGTGCGATCGCGCCGGAATTCACGCTGCCCTCGGGCCCCGACCAGACACTGAAGCTCTCGCAGCTGCGAGGCCGTCCGGTCGTGTTGGTGTTCTATCCTGCCGACTGGAGCCCGGTGTGCGGCGATCAGGTCGCGCTCTACAATGAACTGCTGGCCGAGTTCCAGGCCTTCGGGGCCCAGTTACTGGGCATCTCCGTTGACGGAGCCTGGTGTCACGCCGCGTTCGCAGCCGACCGCAAGTTGCAGTTTCCTTTGCTGGCGGATTTCGAGCCCAAGGGAGCCGTTGCCCGCAGGTACGGCGCATTTGAGGAAGCCGGCGGATTCTGCAAGCGGGCACTGGTCGTGATCGACGCGGCCGGTGTCGTGCGCTGGAGCTATGTCTCGCCAATCGGGGTGAATCCCGGGGCGGACGGGATTCTCTCGGCACTAGAGGCATTGCCGAAATCTGGGAGCCCTTCGCTATGAGTCACCTGACCCCTGCTGTGAGTGCCTCGGATCACCATCAGGGATCGCTCGATAGTGGCCTGGTGCTGGTCGAATACGGGGACTTCGAATGCCCCTATTGCGGCGAAGCCTACCCCCAAGTTAAAGCCGTGCAGAAAAAGCTGGGCGCGGCCCTGTGCCTTGTGTTTCGGCATTTTCCACTCAAGAGCGCGCATCCGCATGCCGAGCGCGCAGCCGAGTTTGCCGAGGCGGCGGCGACGGTCGGCCGCTTCTGGGAGATGCACAACTGGTTGTACGAGCATCAGACCTCGCTCGATGACCAAAGCCTCGTGAAGGCCTCACGGCACCTTGGCCTCGACCAGGCGCTGATCGAGGCGACGCTGGAGGGCCAGTACGCCGCGCCCGTGGGCCAGAGTTTCAGGGGTGGCGTGCGCAGCGGCGTCAATGGGACGCCGTGCTTCTTCATCAACGGCACGCGTCATGACGGTCCTTGGGACGCGGACGCGCTGCTCGAAGCGCTCGGTCGCGTTCGATAGCAGGTTGTTGATCAGGTTCGGCTCGGCTGCGATCAGCAGCAGGCCTCAATCCGCTTTCTACTGACCGTTCCGCGTGCCCCGAGCGCCGCTGGCCGCCGCTTCCTTTTCGCACGCAAATGCGCCGTGCTTGGTGCGTGCATACCACCGCTCGCCCTTGTAGTGCCAAATCATCGTCGGCAAATTGAGCCACACGACCGTGTCCTTCGGACAATGCGCCTGCGCTTGCGCCTCTGTATCAAAGGTCGTGACAGCATAGACAGGAAGCGCCAGGGCGAGTGCCAGCGCTGCGCACGCGAAAGCGCGACTGAAGAGTTTCATCGGCGGCGCCTGGTTCTGCTCGATGTTGTTTGCATGATATGCATTACGCACAGTGGTATAAGTCGATAATGAGCTCAAATCAAAAGAAGTTGCGCATCATGACGATCAAACTGCCGCTCCTGTGGCTGCTGGCTGTCTGCGCGAGCCCCGGCATGGCTGGCGTTCTTACCCTGCATGCGACCGACATTGGCGACTCCTGTCAGGATGCCTATAGTCGCGAGGCGGTGCTGGGGTCACAGCCCGCAGCAGAGGCCCAACAGATGTTTGAGACTGGCACGCTGCTGTTCACCGATAACAGCGTCCCAGGTCAGGTGACCCAGGCGCTCTACCAGTGTCGCGGGGCATATCCGGGTGCCGTGTACAGCTACTCGATTACCATCCTGACGGCTGATGAAGCGCACGCCCGAAGCCTTTACGAGGCGGCCAAGGCAGAGGTCGTCAACCAGCTTAAGGCGCCGCAACTGGATTCCGACAAGCTCAAGGCGGCCGACAAGAAAACCTTTGACAGTGTCTCGGATGGGCCACGTGCGCTAAGCAGTTGGAACGCCGCAAATGCATACACCGTGCACGTCTCATTGCAGAAGAGTTCAACTTCAGATCAATGGACCGTGATCACATCAGTCCGTCAGCAGGGGTCCGACTCGGCGCCAAAACCAGGTTAGCTCCTGGCCAATAACCTCAAATTTGCTCATCGTTTGTCCGCAGCACTTGGCAGAACGCGCGGACGAGCGGTGAGGTTGGACGCTGCTTGAGCTGCAGCAGGAACAAGGGCCGCGTCAGCAGAAAGAGCTCTGGAAATTCCAGGCTGCGGATCTCACCGATGGCGATTAGTTCGCGCACCACACGCTGCGGAAGAATGGCAACACCCAAGCCTTCTGCGACTGCGCGTGCGATGCCCTCATTGCTACCAATCTCTAGGGTGCGCATCGGGCGAATGTTGTTCTCAAGCATGATGCGTTCGGCCACTTGCTGCGTTCCGGAGCCTGCTTCGCGCACCAGCCAAACCTGTTCATCCAGATCACGCAATCGTGGCTTACTGCGCTGAAGGAATTCGACGCGCGGGTGCGCAACGACTTGCAGCGGATCGTTACGCCAGTGCTCGGAGTCGACGCGTGCATCGGTGACCGCGCCTTCAACCAGCGCCACATCGATATCACAGGCAATCAGGGCCTGGGCGATGACGTCGGTGTTACCCATGCGCACGCGCACATCAATGTCAGGCAGCACACTCGTGAGCGCTTTGAGATACGGTGCAAGCCAGTACCCCGCCACCGTCGTGCTCGCGCCAATCACCAGTCGGCCACGCTTGAGGCCCACGCGCGCACGGATTTCCTCGGTCGCTGCTTTCTCGAGCGCAAAAATGCCGCGGGCGTGATCAGCCAGTGACACCCCACCCTCCGTGAGCCGTACTCCTTTTAGCGATCCGACACCGCGCTCGATTAACAACAGATCAAGCTCCGCCTCCAGCGCCCGTACGCCCTTCGAGACCGCCGGTTGGCTGATGAAGAGCTGCTCGGCGGCGCGGGAGAAGCTGCGGCGCTCGGCGACCGCCAGAAAGATGCGCAGGAGGTGCAGATTCATTTATATAACTATGAGTTATGCTTTCGTGAAAAGTATATATTAGCCTCATATTGGCGCGGGCGTTAGTGTGGCGGCAGCTGCCCAGAGTCTTCAGCGGTTGAAAGGTGGCCATGAGCCTGTTGACGCCTTCCCCCTGCCCGGATGAACCGGCCCCCGTATCCGGTTTGATTCCCGGTCTGCTCCTGGCAGCGGCGATCGCCGGTCTTGGTCTTCTGGCTGCGCAGAGTCATTGGGCTCAGCACGCCGGCTTGAGCGCGCTCACTCTGGCAATCATCGGCGGCATATTGGCCGGCAATACCCTCTTTCCGGCGATCGCGGTCCGCTGCGCTGCCGGAGTCGACCTGTCCAAGAGTTCGATGCTGCGAGCCGGCATCATCCTGTACGGCTTTCGGATCACCTTTCAGCAAATCGCTGCGGTAGGCTGGAGCGGAATTGTGATCGCGGCCTTGATGGTGACGCTGACCTACCTGATCGCAGTCCAGATCGGTACCCGGCTGCTGGGTTTGGATCGACAGACCTCCATGCTTATCGGTGCCGGCAGTGCCATTTGTGGTGCAGCAGCTGTCATCGCCGTCGAACCGGTTGTCGGGGGACAGGCGCATAAGGTTTGCATCGCCGTTGCCACCGTCGTGATCTTCGGCACGCTCTCGATGTTCCTCTATCCGCTGCTCTACCCGCACCTCGGACTCTCAGCGCAACAGTACGGTGTGTTCGCAGGCTCAACCATTCATGAGGTGGCGCAGGTCGTCGTCGCCGGCAACAGTATCAGCGAGGGCGCGGCATCCACAGCCGTTATTGAGAAAATGCTGCGCGTTATGATGCTGGCGCCGTTTCTCGTGGTGCTGTCAGCAACACAGCAATCATCGGCTGAACGCGGGACAAAGAGCAGGAAAATCACCATCCCGTGGTTCGCGGTGCTCTTCATCGCCATCAGCGCCGTGCACTCGCTGCAATGGGTGCCGCCGAACATCGTGAGCATCCTTAATCAGATCGATACGGTGCTGCTGGCGATGGCAATGGCAGCACTCGGTCTACGTACCCACATTGGCGCTGTCCGGCAGGCCGGCTTCAAGCCGCTCGCGCTGGCAGCGATTCTGTTTGTGTTTCTGATTATTGGCGGTTATGGCGTGAATCGCGTGGCCACTCACCTGATGGGTTGATTAGCTACCGAGTGATCCGCTGGAAGCGGGGGTTCGTCAGACCACGGCAGCACGGGATAAAGCGGCGTCGGCCCAGAATGGAACTCCGGTGCCCATCTATTGCGGCGGGAATTCCGGATAGACGGGTATGTCATCATCGGTGCAGGACCAGCTCACGCGCGATTCAGAGAAGATGCGTGCCTGGGGCTTGATGGGTGCCACATCATCCAATGACCCGGCCGGGATCATCACCATATCGGCATCCTTCGCCTGACGCGGCAGACGGCTGCCACAAGTTGCGCAGAAGTTGTTGGTAAAGCGCTTGGCCTCCGGGACCTTGAAGCTTCGAATCTGCACTTCGCCACTGAGCCAGGTGAGCGTGGCCGGCTGCAGGAACAGATTCGAGGCGTGCCCTGTACCCGTCACCTTGCGACAGCGAGAGCAATGACAGTGGTAAAAGCGCTTGGGCTCGCCGGTGACCTCATACTTCACGGCACCGCACAGGCAACTGCCCTTGAGCGTGGACTGGGGCATGACTCCTCTCCGATCGATAAGCTGGAGTGCAGGATACGTCAGTGCTGCCGGGGGAGGAAACAATGGCGCCGCTTTTATGGATCTCATGATCCTCCAGCGGGGCTTGGCCACACTGAGATGCTCAAGCATCCATCAAGAGCCGGCGCGCGCGAGGCATTCCCTCAAACTTTGCCCCGACCGCAATCAGATCGGTCAGAATTGACGTCCCGGTGCCCGGTGTGGCCCGCGGCCATTCGGAGCGATGGGGCAAGCATGTTCAAGAGCAGAATATTCACGACCTGGTATTTTTCGGCCCTCGCCCTCTGGGTGCTGTTATTCGTTAACTTTGACAGTGTCGGGTTCTGGCTCGCTCACTGGTATTACGCTGCCATGATGGTGGCCGGTGCCTTCGTCGCGGGCTTTACCCCAGAAGGCGGCGGTGCGGTCGCGTTTCCGGTGCTGAATGTATTCCTGCACGTCGATCGCGTTCTGGCGCGCGATTTCAGCATGATGATTCAGAGCGTCGGCATGACCAGTGCCAGCATATTCATACTGTCTCACAAGGACACGGTCGTAAGGGCCTACAAACCCCTGTTGGTGTTCGTGCCCGTGTGTTTCGTGGGATTTCTGCTTGGCATGGCCTTGCTGCAACATATCCATGTCTATCTCATCCAGGCGTTCTTTCTGTGCCTGAGCGCGACCTTCGTGATCGCTTATTATTTCAGTAGCCATCGCGGCCCGCTGACCCATCTGGTGCTCAGCTCCGGCAGGGACCGGGTCTATCTTGCGGCGGTTCTGATTGCCGGGGGCATGATCTCCAGTTTGTTCGGGACCGGCGGCGACATCATCGTCTACACCCTCCTGGTCACGCACTTCTCGATGACTGCCAAGATTGCCACCCGCATGAGCATCGTGCTGCAGGCCTCCATCAGTATCCTGGGGTATGCCTATCGGGCATTCATCGATCACGGTCTGAGCAACTATCAGATAAAGACCTGGCTGTGCGCCTACCCGGTCGTACTTTTTATGGCGCCTTTCGGCGCTTATGCGCTCTCACGTCTGCATGTGAACTGGATGCTCAAGGCGATCATTGTGATCAATATCTTCCAGCTGATCTATTTCAACTGCACCGACCCATCGATCGAGAAGCTTGTCGCCTCTGTCGTTTTCGCCGTTGTGCTCAGCTCGATATTTGTGCTCGCGCTTCGCCACATGTCCAACAAGAACCGGGGAGCCGTCAGTATTTCCTGAGCTTGCCAGCGGCGAGACATCGAAAAAACAGCAGCGACCGGGGATCGGATCGATGGCTACCCGACCTTAGCCGCACGCCGCCACAGAAGGGTTGGCGGTCCCGATCTGCATTAAGATCCCCGGACCGCAGGTCTAGATAGGTGGTTCGGAGGGCAACGTGGCTGCAATGTGCTCGTGCTCGGGGTCCGCCATCCGGTGGGCGCGCAGCATGATGTAGATGCCGCTGCTGACGATCAGCAGCGCCCCGATCAAGGTCGCCGGGGGCTCAGTGACTGACCAGAGCAGCCAGTCAAACAAGGCGCCCCATAGCAGGGCGGTGTAATCAAACGGGGCCACGATTGATGCGGGTGCGTAAACCATCGCCCGGGTAAAAAACAGTTGGCCGATGGCCCCGGACAGACCCAGAGCCGCAATCAGCAGCCAGTCGCTGCGCAGAATGGGCTGCCAGCCGGGCCAGGCCACAACGCCGCAGAAGGCTGCCAACAGCACCAGGTACCAGATCAACAGGCTCTCGGTGGACTCGGTCTTGATCATGTGCCGGCCCAGCACGTACAGCACCGCGTAGCAGAAGGCCGAGCCCAGCGCCGCCGTGGCAACGATCGGCGTGACGCCCTGGCCTGAGGGTCTGAGCACACATACCGCACCCAGCAGCCCAACGGACACCGCCACCCAGCCACCCCGCGTCACCCGCTCCTTCAGGAACGGCACGGCGAATGCAGTGACCAGCAATGGCGCCACCATGAAGAGCGTGTAAGTGTTGGACAGCGATGCGCCATGCAGCGCATAGACGAAGCTCGCCATCATCACCATGCCAAGGACTGCGCGCACGACGTGCAGGCCCCAGCGGCGCGCGCGGATGAATCTGAGCCGACCCTGCAGCCCCAGGACAACCAGCACAACAGGCACAGAGGCCGCGCCACGCAGCGCGGCCACCTCCATCGCTGGATAATGCACCGAGAGAATTTTGAGCAGCACATCGAGCACTGAGAGGATTGCCACGGCAATCAGCATGTACACGATGCCACGGGTATGACGGGCTGACATGAGGCCTTCAGCTCCGGAGCGTGACTCGTCTGGAATCAAGGCCCGCGCGGCCCGTTGTCCTGCTCAAGATGCACTCCAAATCAGCCCCAGCGCACAACAAGTGGTGGCACGTGGAGGCCACGGTGTGGACAGCCGCGCGCACGCCGTCAGCCGCAGGATCTAACCCCCGAGGGTTCCTGTACTGCCCAAGCGACTGACTGCGCCCGCCTGCGTCTGCCGGTCCGCGCTGGCCAGCCTGCCCACTGGGGATATCATAGGGTGCGCGGTGCGCTCGATAGAACACCAAATGCGGCTGTGGATGTCGAGCTCGCGACAGTGGGCGCGTGGTTCGCTTGTGCGCGGGCCGCTGGCGCGCGCCGCCTGATTGGCCGGACTCGCTAGTCGATATCGACGACGACTTTGCCGCGGGCGTGCCCGGCCTGCAGGTAGCGCATCGCGTCGGCCACTTCCGTCAACGGGTAATGCCGATCGATGACCGGCGTCATTTTTCCAGACTGCATCAACTCGCGCAGAATCTCCATGTCACTTGTCTTATTGACGTTTGCCAGCAGCAGCACAAATTTCTGGCTGACAAAGGGCCTCAGAAAGATGGCGCGAATGGGAGCATCCAGGGCGCCGAGCCATGGGTCATCGGTGTTGCCGCCTACGATCACTACTGTGCCTGTGGGCGTGAGCGCGTGGCGATACTCCAGCAATGAGTGACTGCCCACGATGTCTATGATCACATCGTATTGCTGCCCGGCGCGGGTGAAATCTTCCTTGGTGTAATCGATGACGTGATCTGCGCCCAGGGAGCGCACCAGCTCAAGATTTCTCGTACTGCAGACCCCGGTGACTTCGGCACCGTAGGACTTGGCGATCTGCACGGCAAAGGTGCCTACACCCCCTGAGGCGCCATTGACGAGGATCTTCTCGCCAGCATGAACCGGCACCTTGTCGCGTACCGCCTGTAAGGCCGTCATACCGGCGATGGCTACCGACGCTGCCTGTTCGAAGCTCATGTTGGAAGGCATCGATACCGTTGAAGGGTCATTCTCCTTGAGGGTCACATACTCAGCCAGTGCCCCGTCGGCGCCACCGAAAACGCCGTCTCCGACTTTGTAGCGCGTGACACTCTTGCCGACGGCGACCACGGTGCCAGCGAAATCAACGCCCAGCCGGTAATTCTTGGGTGCGCGCCATCCGGCGATCATGCGCACCAGGTACGGACTGCCGCTCATGAAGTGCCATTCATACGGATTCAGCGACGCCGCGTGAACCTTGACCAGTATTTCGTTATCGGCAGGCGTGGGTTTCTCCACGTCCACGATCTGCAATACGTCGGGCGATCCGTACTGGTAGAAGACGACCGCCTTCATGCGTCTTGCCGGATCGGCAGGCACCGGAGCAGGGTGCGGGGCCGGCGGGTATCTGAAGGCGTATTCCGCCGCTGCGAATGCAATGAGCAGCAGCAATAGGACGGAGGTCCAAATCTTGCGACGTAATGTCATGTATCTGATCCCTTCCTCAGCAGGGCGAGGGCAGAAAGGCGCCCACGCTGGTGTCGGTAGACTACGCCAGGCCTGAGCGGCTCGGGCGAATTCACTCAAGCGGTTGCCGCAGCTCCTCCGCTGCGGCAACCTGGCTTCAGATCAATGACACGCCTTTGGGTGGACGCACCACGACGGTGCCGGCAATCTTGTCATGCCATGCCTGGCGGTCGCGATCCACCGCGATCCAGATGAAACCGAGCCCCAGAACCACCAGCGACAGGAAGCAGCTCAGTGCCCGGACGATGGAAGTACCCCAGTCCACGGGCCGGCCATCGAGGCGCACGACCTGCAGCCCACACAGAATGCCCCCGATCGTAGTGCCCTTGAGTTTCCACATCACTGCGCCGTAGATCGCAAGCCCGATGAGCATGACATCGTGTCCGTCGTGGTGCCTGAGTGGAGACAACACAACACCAATGATCACCGCGTCGATGAACAAGGCACCCATGCGGAGCCAGAAGCCGGCGCGTGGCAGACTCGCGGCCGCTGACACTGGCGCTGCGGCCGGCGTCGCGTAGGCCGCGGCGGCGGGGGCCTCGGCAGCGCCTGCAGACGGTTCTGCTCCAGCGGCGGGTGCACCCGTTTCTCCGGCCGGTGGTGAGGGCGGCAGCGGTGCCGGAGCGATGGGCTGCTGGGGCAACGTAGCGCCGGGGCGCGATCGGTAGATCTGCACCAGCGTAACCAGTACCGCGCCGCGGCCGAGTATCCCAAGCAGCTTGTAGCTGATGAACCCAACCACCGGCACCGTATAGAGCAGCAGCACGATGGCTCCGCCCACCAGCACGGCAGCCACGGGCGGCACAGGCTCGCGTCGACCGGCGAGGCGAATCAGGCAGCGCCCGATCCAGGCCAGCATGACGCACTTGCCAAACAACCCCGCCAACCACCAACCGAGTGCAAGGAAGGGAACCAGCGGGATGCCGATAATCGTTACGCACAGCAGTACAAACAGGACTGGCAGCAGCAGCAACGAGATCAGGGCGGTCAGTGTGACCGTGCCCGGGTGTGTTTCGAGCGTGCTCGCGCAGCGATCCACCCCGCGATGGAACAGCAGGGCCAGGAGCAGGTAGAACACCAGGAAGCCAAGCGCCAGGCTCCAGGCCCAGCCCAGGCCTGGTGCGAAGGCCAGCGGCCGACCAAGCACCAGGCAATGGCTGAACCAGGTGTGGATCCATTGCCCGCCACCAAACACAGCCGGCAACTCCACCGTACTGACATTGCCGTGAACCTGCGCCGCCGGGTCCCGGGTCAGCGTGCCGCCCACCGTCGAGAGGTCACCGCCCACATCGGCATGAGGACCGAGCTCCACATTGCCGAGGACTGCCACCACCGAATCGCCGACCTTGCCATCGATATAGACATCACCGAGCACGGCCACGGCACTGTCGCCCACGGAGCCTGTGGCGCGGGTATTGCCGAACACCGATACGATCGCCTGCGACACATCGCCCTCACTGCTGGCCGAGCCGAAGATCGCGACGACTGCATCGGTCTGCTTGCCCGCATCAAGGTGGGCGTCGTGCCCAATCGCCACCACCGAATTATCCGTATGGTCATCACCATTGATTTCGATCTTGACGATCTTGTGGCCGTGAGTGACATGCTCCCATGAATCATCGGCATCGCTTTTTGGCGGTGCCGGAACATCCTTGCCTGCAGCGGCTGCCGTTTGAGCCGGCGGACTCGCAGGCGCCGGCGCAGCCTGGAGCGGGGCTACTGGCAGCGCCATGAGTAACAGCGCAGCAGCAGGAGCCAGTAGTAATTTAGCGATGGAGATTTTCATAAAGTTCACCTTTGAAATGCCGATTGCGCGAACAGCGTCCGATAGGCGGTCGCACACAGGCCAAAAAAAACGGCGTAAAACACTGCGGCTACGCCCAGAGCAGCCACTAGCCACGTGGAAGGAATCGCATGTAAGACCACCAGGCCCAGATCTTTGGCGCCGGTCGCTACATCAAGAATCTTGTGGGTCCACTGCGTCGGCCGGACCAGGGCTGCCGGCGCAGCGAGCAGACCCGAGCCACCGCCCACCCATACGCTGACCTCGAGGCACAGGCGCGCGACCAGTACGCCGACAACCAACAGCGCAGTGCGGGCCGCCACTGGCCAGTAGATGAAGTTCTGCTGCCACCACGGCAGTGCCTGCCGGCGCAGCTCACTCAGGATGCGCCGCTCGAGATTGGCCGGCGCCCGCCGCGCCGGCTGGGCACGCAGCAGGTCGCTTACCGGCTTCTCAAGCTTGTCGTTGGATTCACTGCTCATGACATCCTCACTCTAGGCCTGCACCGTGGCGCTCACGCCGCGGCGCGCAAGAATCTTGGCGAGCGCGGCCCGACCGCGAAAAATATCGGTCTTCACCTTGGGCACCGAAACCTTAAGGTCCCGGGCGATGTCCTCGTAGGAAAGTTCCTCAAAGTGGTAGAGCACCAGCGGCACGCGCTGGTGTTCGGGCAAACTCTGCAGGCACTCTTCCACGATCTTCTCCCGGTCGACAGCTTCTAGATCCGCTACCAGATCAGCTTCGTCTTCGATCTCGACATCCGGCGCATCCTCTTCGGCATCCGCCGCACGCAGGCTCGAAAACAACCGCCAGCGGTTGCGATAGCGCGTGATGTGGTTCAGGGCCAGATTCGTCGTCACGGTTTTCAACCATCCACGTACGGTGTCGCTGTATCTGATCGACTCAAAATTCTTGTAGGCCCGCAGGAACACTTCCTGCGCAATATCCTCGGCCTGAGCGTCATCTCCGGTGAGGCGCGCCGCGATTGAAAACACCAGATCCTGGTGGGCACGCAGAAACGAGGTGAACTCGATCGACGGGCCAGTGGCTTGATTTGCTGTTTGCACTGCGGCGTTGTCACTTAGCTGTAAAACACCGCAGCGACCCGGAAGTCGCAGTTAATTGGGGCCGACTCCGCATCTTTAATCCGATTCGGAAGGCGGCTGAGCTGGCCAGTTAACTTCTTATAAAACAATGACATATGACGCGGCGAATCTGCCAGCTCGACGGCGCGCGGTCGCCAAGACCCACCTCTTACCAGTCTGAGACTCAGGATCTTGCCCCCCGGCCTGCTGCCCCGGGCGCTTGCCGATCCGGAGATCGCGATCGGGGCCTGCGCGGAGACCTTAAGGATAAACGGGCTCCGCCCCCATCCGGGGAGCTGCCGCGGACCTGCCGCAGGCGCCATTCGTTGATGGGATACTCATCCGCATCGTAGCTCACGGAGCCTGATATGCGCCGAGTTTCCAGTGCCCGGGGGACCCTGCACCGCATTCATATCGACAGCAGCGCGCTCAAGTCCAACCTGCTGGGCGATCCCACGGTCCGGGCCGTGGACGTGTATGTGCCTCCCGGCCACACGGGTAGCGGATTGCCGCTGCTCGTGGATCTGGTGGGCTTCGCCAGCAGTGGTCTCTCGCACACCAATTGGGTTGGATTTCGCGAGAACGTGCCGGAGCGGCTAGATCGGCTGATCAGCGGCGCGCAGATGTTGCCGGTCGTCGTTGCATTCCCCGACTGCTTTACTCGCCTTGGCGGCAACCAGTACATCAACTCTGCTGCTCTCGGGTCGTGGGAAGAGTTCCTGATTCTGGAAATGCTGCCAGCCGTGGAGGATCGATTCCACTGCGGTGGTGAAGGCAGGCGCGGCGTATTCGGTAAGAGCTCGGGTGGGTACGGTGCCCTGGTCCATGCGCTGCGCCATTCGGATGTCTGGTCGGCGGCAGCGTGTCACTCGGGCGATGCCGGTTTCGAGTGGTGCTATCTGCCGGATATGCCCGCGGCCCTGCAGGCACTGGCCAGGGCCGACCTCTCGATTGAAAAGTGGTGGACTGAGATGGAGGGCGCGCGCAAGCAAGCCGCTGATGCGATCGAGGTCATTAATGTACTGGCCATGGCGGCCAGCTATGATCCGGACCCAAGCCAGTTCCTCGGCATCCGCTTGCCGGTGACGCTCGATACCTGCGAACTGATCCCGGAGCGCTGGGCCAACTGGCTCAAGCATGATCCGATCGTGATGCTCGAATCCCAGGCCGAGCAACTGCGCCGGCTCAAGGCACTCTACATTGACTGCGGTGCGCGCGATCAGTACCGCCTGCTGTACGGCGCGCGCCGCTTTGTGCGCCGACTCACGCAGCTCAATATCAGTTACCGCTACGAGGAATTCGCCGATAATCACTCAAGTGTCGACTACCGGATGGATGTGAGCCTGCCGTATCTGGCGCAGGCGCTATGCTGACTGCAGAGGGTGCACGAATGCTGAGTGTCTTACTGTGAACGCACCGCTGAGCGGGCGCTGCCTTTGCGGGGCCGTGCGCTATCGCTGCCCGGCTCCAATCGCTCCGCCCACACTGTGCCACTGTGAATCCTGCCGTCGGGCCGCCGGAGCACACGTCGTTGCCTGGCTGACGGTCCCGCTTGCCGCGCTCGAGTTCACCGCCGGTGAGCCGGTGATCTATCACTCCTCCGCCTCGGTTCGCCGTGGTTTCTGCGGCCGCTGCGGTACACCGCTGACCTACTGGACTTCGAAGCGCAGCGATGAAATCGACCTTACGATTGCAACCCTGGATGCGCCCGACGGTGTCGCGCCCGTGGATCATGTCTGGATGAGCGATGCACTCGTCTGGGACCGGCCGGCAGACGGACTTCCTGAGCACCTGCACAGCCGTGGATCGGACAGCACATGAACAGCTCGTCGCAGAGCGGATCAGCCCTCGAGAACACCGCAGCGCTGGCGGTAGATTTTGCAGACGTGCTTGCTGCCCAGCAAACGCTTGCGTCCCTGGTGCAGCCCACGCCGGTGCTGCGCTCTGAAGCTGCTGATGAGCGCGCGGGAGCGCAGCTCTATTTTAAATGTGAGTCGCTCCAGCGCACCGGATCCTTCAAGTTCCGCGGCGCTTATAACGCCATATCGCGCGCCATTAAACGCTCCTCACCACCTGGGGTCGCGGCCTTCTCTTCGGGCAATCACGCCCAGGCGGTTGCCTACGCCGCCCGCCTGCTCGGCTGCAGCGCGACGATTGTCATGCCGCACGATGCGCCTGCCAGCAAGCGCTCCGCGACCGAGGGCTATGGCGCCGAAGTGATCGGGTATGACCGGTATCGCGAAGATCGCGAACTGATTACCCGGGAGCTTGCCCGCACGCGCAGACTCGAGCTTATTCCACCCTTCGATCACCCCGATGTCATCGCCGGACAGGGCACGGTCGGCCTCGAATTGTTCCAGCAGTTCCCGGATCTCGATGTGCTCGTGACACCACTGGGCGGAGGCGGATTGCTCTCGGGCTGCGCGCTCGCGGCTAAGAGCTTGAACCCCAAGTGCCGCGTGTTTGGCGTAGAGCCGGAGGCTGGCAACGATGTACAGCAAAGCCTGCGGGCCGGACGGATCATCCGCATTGAGACGCCCAAAACGATAGCCGATGGTGCGCAGACCCTGTGCGTCGGCAACTACACCTTTCCGATTCTGCGACGCCTGGTCACCGATGTCCTGACGGTCAGCGACGCCCAGCTGATCGACACGATGCGTTTTTTCCTGGAGTCCATGAAACTTGTCGTGGAACCGACCGGATGCCTTGCGGCAGCGGCCGTACTCAACGGCTTGGTCCCGGCGCGGGGTCAGAAGATCGGGATCGTGCTGTCGGGTGGCAATGTGGATTCAGCGCGCCTGCAGAGCCTGCTCAATCGGGCGGGCGCTTGAGGTGCCAGTCAGGCGGCGACCTGCTGGCGATCGATTAATTCGATCAGCGTGCCAAATGGATCGCGGATAAAAAGCGCAAATACCGGCGGCCGGCCAGGCGCGAGTGGGTTGCTCTCTGGCGCCATGGGTTCGCCGCGATTGCGCTGGATCGCCGCGATGTCTACGCCGTAGTTCACGAGGTCGGCCAGACGGGCCTGTAGATCGGCGACGGAAAAGGCAATGTGCTTGGTCCCAGAGGTTTTCAGATCCTGATTGGGCGTGCGCCGCTCTTGCGGAACCGGAGCGACTCCGGCTGCACACCACAACTCCAGTCGCAATTCGGGGCGGCGCAGGAATGCGCCATCGGCCGGAATCCCCGCCACATGAAAGCGCACTTCGGTTTCGAACCCGAGCACCGAGGTGTACCACTCAATGGCCTGATCCATGTCAGTGACGGCAATGCTGAAGTGATGCGGGGCCAGGTCTTTGAGCAGCGGCATGGCAAGATTCCTTCATTTGACGTGGCATTATAGGGGTAGCTTCGCAGCTCGCGCTTGCCACTGGTGCTGAAGATGGGCTTCCTGATTAAAGGCCTCATCGTGGGTCTGTCGATCGCCGCGCCTGTTGGGCCGATCGGTCTGCTATGTATCCGCCGCTCGCTGGCCGAGGCACGCGCCTCAGGACTGCTCAGCGGCCTGGGTGCCGCCACCGCCGATGCGGTCTATGGATCAATGGCGGGTTTCGGTCTGACAGCAGTCTCCTCGCTCCTGATCAGGCAGCGACTCTGGATTGGAACTGCTGGCGGAGTTTTTCTGTGCTATCTCGGCGTGCGGACCTTTCTCAGCCCGCCGGCCGGACAGGCGGCCAGTGCGACTCGGATGGGCCTGTTCGCCGCGTATTTCTCAACGTTCGCACTCACCCTGACCAATCCGATGACCATCCTCTCCTTCATTGCCGTCTTTGCAGGACTCGGCCTGGGTGCGAGTCCGAGTTACAGTGCAGCGACAGCCTTGGTCTTGGGGGTTTTTGCCGGTTCGGCACTGTGGTGGCTGGCACTCAGTACACTGGTCGGGGCATTGCGTGCGCGAATTGATGGGCGGACGATGCGGCTCATCAACCGGATTTCAGGAAGTCTGATTCTGGCGCTCGGCATCTACGCACTGGTCCAGGTGGAGAGCACTCGATGATCCGGATCGGATTGATCGGTGATTTTAGCGAAGGCATCTTCGCACACCGCGCGATCGCCGCCTCCCTGCCGCTTGTGGCCCAGGAGCTTGCGGTGGAACTTCGTTGGGAGTGGCTTCATACGAATGCCTTGGCAACCGGCAAAGCACTGGATCAATTCGATGGCTTATGGTGTACGCCGGGCAGCCCGTATGCGGACACCGAAGCGGCATTGCGTGCGATTCGTTTCGCGCGCGAAACACGGCGGCCGTACCTCGGCACCTGCGCTGGATTCCAGCATGCACTGATCGAGTACGCGCAGAATGTCTGGCAGCTGCCTGTTGCCGCACACGCCGAGACGGACCCGGAAGCCACTGATCCACTGATCGCACGACTCGAGTGTTCTCTGGTGGAGATTACCGAAGCCCTGGAACTGACGCCTGGCAGTCGCGTGGCCGCCATCTACGGCGCTACCCACGTCGTGGAAGGCTATCACTGCACCTACGGACTCAATCCGAAGTACGCTGCAAGGCTTGAGTCGGGGCCGTTCGTGGTCGCTGCCCGGGGCGCTACGGGACAGGTTCGGGCCGTGGAGCTGCGCGAGCACCCCTTCTATATGGCCACCTTGTTCCAGCCCGAGCGCGCCGCACTGGCAGCGCGCACGCCGCCACTGGTGCGGGCGTTCATCCAAGCCTGCGGAGCACATTAACCGATGGCGAGCATGCCCCTCCCCCAGGTATCGCGCCGGATGCTGCTGATCGGGCTCCTGGCCGTGCTCGCCTCGCCGCGCACGCGCGCCTGGAGTGCCAGTGGCCATCGGATCACCGGCGAGATCGCTACCGCGCTGCTGACTCCTGCGGCTCGCAGCCAGCTGCGCCAGCTCGTCGGGAGCGATGAGCTGTCACTGGTCGCCAACTACATGGATGAGGAGCGAGCGGCGCTCGCGCTCAGCTACCCCGGATCGCCCAGCTGGCACTACGATGATCGCCCGGCCTGCGCGGGCGACACCCCCTATGCGCAGTACTGTCCGGCGGGAAACTGCGGCACGGCACAGGTCAGCAGATGGTCAGCGGTGCTCGCAGATCGGGCCGCCGATCCGGCGCAACGCGCCTTCGCGGTGCGGCTGCTCGTGCACGTCGTATCCGATCTGCATCAGCCACTGCACTCTGCCAACAATGCGGATCAGGGCGGAAATCAGATCCTGGTGCTGCTGCCGGGGACGACTCAGCCGCAGAAACTGCACAAAGTGTGGGACGTCGATTTTGTGGATTTCGCGACACGCGGCAGCTCCGAGCCGGCGTACGCGGCCCGCTTACTGGCACAATACGCCAGCGACGTCCCGACCTGGCAGCACGGCTCGGTTATGGACTGGGCTGCCGAGACCTACGAACTTGCGCTGCAGGTGGCCTACCACCCGCTGCCGGGTTTTGCCTGCAATTGGAGCGTCTCGAAGCCCCTGGTGCTGCCAGAATCTTACGTGGCGGGCGCTGTGGCTATAATCCCGCGGCAGCTGGCCCGGGCGGGTGCCAGAATTGCCTTCGTCCTTAACAGTGCGTTGGCAGGGCCCAGCGGCGTCGCACCAGCCCGAAGCCCGTAAGCGGAGCGTAGATTTAAGTGCACCTGGACAAGCAGCTGCTGATCCTGTTGTTTCTCACCTTCATCATCAATCTGGTGGGGAGCCTCGCCTATTCAGTGCGGATCGCCGGCGTGCGCACGATGCGCATCGCTGTCTCATTTTCGATGTTCAACATCCTGGTGCTGGTCTCGCGCACCGCCAATACGTTTCAGGTCCCGTTGATGGCCAAGCGGGTCGAGCAGCATCTGTCGGCTGGACCGGCCGGCGGCATCGGCGACTTTCGCTGGCTCATTGCCGCCGCCTCCGCGGCGACGATCGTCGGCGCCCTACTGACTCCAACCTTCCAGCGCCTCTTCGCGCGCGGCGTCGATGCCTTTGCCGAGCACCGCTCGATACCGCGGCTGCTGTTCCGTGCCTTCTCACCGGTCGGAATTGCCAGCATCCGCGACTCCATCGTCATGCCGCGCGCCAATAACCTGCGCGTACTCTTCACGCACTCGCGGATCTCGATCAGCGTGATCCTGATGAATATGATTGCCACCGCGGTCTGGACCGTGGGCGTGTTCGCCTCACTGTTCGCGGCCTACTACAACCCGGTGCTGCGCACGACGGCGAGCAGCCTCTCGGGACTGATCAATGGGTTGGCGACCATCCTGCTGTTCATCGTGGTCGATCCCTACCTTTCCTTGATCACGGATGATGTGGTCAAGGGGCGGGCCACGGAATCCTACTTCCGCCGTTCGGTCGTCTGGCTGCTGGGAAGCCGGCTTGCCGGCACGCTGCTGGCGCAGTTGCTGCTGACACCGGCGGCACTGGCCATCGCCACGACTGCTCGCTGGCTGTAGGTCCGCACCCGAGCAGCGATCGGCTCAGGCTCTGCGGACCCGACTTTCCGGCTCGCGTATCGCCCCGGCTCGTGAGGCGGGGACTGAGCGCTTCTTAGCCGCTGTCGAGACAGCGACCCGATGCACCGCACCCGGTGTCGGTTCTGCACTGTCATCCAGCTTGAAATAAGAGGTCAGCTGGTTCAGCGTCTTGGCCAGGCCGTTCAACCGGGAGGCCGAGGCGCTGGCCTGTTCCACCATTGCGGCGTTCTGCTGGGTGCCCTCATCCATCTGGGTGACGGAGCGATTGATCTGCACGGCGCTGACCGCCTGTTCCTGAGTAGCCGTGGCAATTTCACCGACCAGGTCGCTGACTTTTCTGACCGATGAGACAATGTCTTCCAGATGGCGGCCCGTGTCGCTGACCAGCTTGCTGCCCTGCCCGACGCTGGTGACGCTCGCCTGGATCAGATCCTTGATTTCCTTCGCCGCCGTGCTGCTGCGGTGGGCAAGGCTGCGCACCTCGCTCGCGACGATGGCAAAGCCGCGACCCTGTTCACCGGCTCGCGCCGCTTCCACGGCCGCATTCAGCGACAGCAGATTGGTCTGAAACGCAATCGCATCGATCACCGAGATAATCTCGGCAATCTTGTTGCTCGAGGCATTGATCGTGCTCATGGCCTCGATCGCCTGCCGGGCCACTTGTCCGCCCAGGATGGCCTCATCGCGCGCGCCGGCAGCCAGCTGACTGGCCAGCTTCGCGTTGGTGGCATTCTGACTGACCGTGGCGGCCATTTCCTCCATGGTGGAGGAGGTTTCCTCGAGGCTTGCGGCCTGCTGCTCGGTACGACGACTCAGATCCTGCGTGCCGCTTAAAATCTCATCGGCCGCCGTAGAGACGGCGCCGGCGTTATCCTTCACCTCGCGCAGTACCCCGGCCATTTTATCCTGCATCGAGAGCAGTGAGACCAGCATCTGTGCATGCTCATCACGCCCCTGCACGCTCATCGTGCGGGTGTAATCACCCTCGGCGAGGCCGTGCACGATGCTCACGGCATCCTTGAGCCCACCGATCGTATGGGTCGCCACCAGCACGGTGAACGTCAGGCAGATTGCGAGGGCAACCAGCACCACGAGAATCAGCTGCAGGCGCGTCGCGCGTGCATCAGCGTAGACCGCATCAAGGCCCGAGCGGGCTGCCGTCAGCATCACGCCATGCAGTCGATCGGCCGCCGGGGCGACCTGGGCAGACTGCTCCAGGATCTCGTCAACCGGCGAGCTGATCGATCCGGAAGTCACGTTGTCATCGATGTACTTGCGAAAGCCCATGAAAGCCACGCGCAGATCCTTGAGCGCGGCCACGCCCTCGCTCTGCAGCGCGCTGTCCTTTTCGCCATGCTGCGCGGCGTTACTCAGGTCAGCGGCAACCGCATCCAGGGCGCTTTCGGCCAGGACTTCGTCGCGCACCACATCGGCGGTCAGGGCATTGGTGGCTGATCCGTTGGCGCCAATGGCGGCTGCGGCCGTGCGCAGCTCGGCCGAGTAGCGATTGAAATCCGGGATGTCGACCGTTGAGGCATGCAGTACGAAATAATTGGCCGGGTTCGAATCAAATATCAGACCCGAAGTGGAAACGAGGTAATCGCGATAGGTAAAGATCAGGTCCCGCAGCTCATTGTGCTGAGTCTGTGTGGTCTTGACACTGTTCGGGTGTTCCTCGGCCAGCTTCTGCCAGGCCTCTTTGACGTTCTGCCAGCGCCGCTGATCCTCCCCGGCCGGTGCGCCGTAGTCTGCACCTTTATCATTGTGCCCGGCCATTGCCTGTTCAAACGCCGAGGTCGCCTTTACCACCTTGGACTTGCCGGAGGGATCGCCAGCGGCACCGGCTGCGGCCCACACCTCGTGCTCGGCCAGCGGCGCCAGCAGGGATTCCATTGTCACGAAGGCTGAAAGACCGGAGATCTCATCTGCGTAGGCCCGGATCTGCGTGTGCTCGGCGCGGAAGCACACCACCGACACCAGGACCGTAGGCACGAGGCCCGCGACAACGATTGCGATCAACTTAGGCTTAAAGCCGATGTTTCCGATCCAAGACATCATCGCTCTGGCTCCCGTATGCCGTAGTTGTATGGCAGTCTTCTGTTTCAACGCGCGCCGCAGCACAACACCGCCCGATCAGCCGTCTGGTCCCTAGGCACCACACCTATAGCGAGCGCGACACGAGCGTCGAAAATCTTTGGTCACTTCGGCGGCTTCGAGCATCTCAGGCTAATGATTCAATGCATTAGCTGCGATGCAATGGAGATCGGCCCCGTGCGCAAAGACTTGACCGGGTGTGACGCTCCTTTAAGAACGGTGTGCTTGACGTCACACGAATGACCCCAGGGCCGGGCCGGCAGCTGACTTAATTCGGTGTGCTGGCGAGATGCGTGCAGGCGCGTCTGGACGGATGGCGCACCATTAAGCAGGTACTCCCGGGGGATCCGCCGGCTCCGGCGCTTGACATAAATTGCCCGCAGCGTGACTTGGGCCTCACTCCAACCCGTGCAGCGAACACACGGCTTTAGACGACTCGGTATCAGCCGATACGCCGTCAGACTGGGGTAACCGTGCGGAGACTGGATATGAAGATTTGGGTGCAGCTGATGATCGTGGCCGCCATCGGGAGCAATGCCGCCGCCGCGGATTGCCCTGCTCCTAATGTGACGGTGCAGATTCCGAGTGGCGCAACGGCTTCACGCGACGACATGGTCGCTGCCCAGAAGGCGGTCAAGGCCTATGACAATGCCGTCAAGGAATACTCTGGTTGCCTGGTGCGCGAAGCCGTCATCGGTAGCGATCGGCTCGAGAGTGTCGAGGTCGATCGGCTCAAGGTCATTGCAGCCAAGTTCAATACCGAGCTCAAGATCTTCAAAGAGAAGAATGCCGACTGAGCGCGGTGCATTCGGGGTCGGGTCCTCATGATCCGCCCCCGCCGCCGCTGATTTAATTACTCGGCGCACCGCCCGCGATCGGCTCCTGAACTCCCCCGGTTAGCCCCGGCTGTGAGCCGGCTCGAGCGCGAGCGGGTGCCGAAGGCAGCGCTCCAGTAGAATCCGGACCTCGTAACAGACCCGCTGCGGGCACGAGGCTCAGACATCATGGCCAAGATCGACCTTCGCAGGCTCCCGCCGCTCAAGGCTCTCAAGGGGTTCGAAGCCACGATGCGCCGCCAGAGCGTGCGCGAGGCGGCCGACGAGCTTTGCCTGACGCACCCGGCGATCAGTCATCAAATCCAGCTGATCGAAGCCGACCTGGGCGTGCCGCTGTTCTCGCGCGAGGGGCGCAAGATCACGCCGACGCCCGCCGGACAGTTGCTGTATCCCTATGTGCGCCGGGCGCTGGAGTCGCTAATTGAGGGCGCGGATCTGGTGCGCCAGGTCTCGAGCGACCAGCCGCTGCGGGTCCAGACCTATGTAACCGCCTCGGTGCGCTGGCTCGCGCAACGTATCCCGGGATTCGTGCGTGAACACCCGGGGTTCGAGGTACAGCTCAACACCTGCGCCTTCGAGTGGGACTTTGACGAATCCATGGGCGATGTCGGTCTGGTCTACTGCGAGGATCCACCCGATGACAACTTCTGCTGGGTGCCGCTCTTTGACTACACGCTGTTTCCGGTGTGCACACCGGCGCTGCGTGCGCGGCTGGGCTCCCAGCCCAGGCCCGAGGATCTGCTGGCACTGCCGCTGGTCGGGGTCTACACCGAGGCGCGCAGCTGGGACATCTGGTTTGAATCCGCGCAGGTGCCCTACACCTCGCGCCCGCGCACCGTCGCTGACACGCTGGCCGTCGCCCTTGAGATCGCGCTGCAGGGCGAGGCCATTGCTCTGGTGAATGGTCCGTTTGCCGACGAGGATCTGCGCGCCGGACGCCTCGTACGGCCCGTGGCGCATCAGTTGCGCTGCCCGGGCAGCTGGGGCCTGATCTGCCGCCAGGAGAAGCGCGACACCCCGCGCGTGCGTGCCTTCATGGACTACATCGTCCAGTCGGTCGCTCAAGCGCTGCGCTGAGCACACAGCGCTTGCGGTTTACTTCATGGTCGGCATTGCGAAATCCGCACGCACCGACTGCGGCTCGGGCCAGCGCTGCGTGACGATTTTCAGGCGCGTATAGAAGCGCACGCCTTCGGCACCGTAAGCATGGTGATCGCCAAACAGTGAGGAGCGCCAGCCCCCAAAGCTGTGAAAGGCCATCGGCACCGGGATCGGGACATTGATGCCCACCATGCCGACCTCGATGTCGTGCGCAAAGCTGCGTGCGATCTCGCCACTGCGCGTGAACAGAGCCGTGCCATTGGCAAACTCATGCGCATTGATCAGCCGCACGGCGCTCGCGTAATCGGGCACGCGTACCAGGCTCAGTACCGGGCCGAAGATCTCCTCGCGATAGATGCGCATATCGGTGCGCACGGCATCGAACAGCGTTGCGCCGAGGAAATAGCCCTGTTCGTGTCCGGGGACCTTAAGGTCCCGCCCATCGATCACCAGGCGCGCCCCTTCCTGGATGCCACTGTCGATATAAGCGCGCACTTTCTCAAGATGTGCCTTGGTCACCAGCGGCCCCATCTCGATCTCGGCCCCATCGGAAGGCCCAACCTTGAGCGTCTGCACGCGCTCCTGCAGCCGCGCCACGATCGCATCGGCCGTGGGTTCGCCGACCGCCACTGCGACCGAGATCGCCATGCACCGCTCACCAGCCGATCCGTAGGCCGCGCCCATCAGCGCTTCGGTCACGGCATCGAGGTCCGCATCGGGCATGATCACCATATGATTCTTCGCCCCGCCCAGGGCCTGCACCCGTTTGCCGTGCGCAGTGCCCTGCGCGTGGATATAGCGCGCGATCGGCGTCGAGCCGACAAAACTCACGGCGGCGACCAGCGGATGCTCGAGCAGTGCATCGACCGCGACTTTGTCGCCCTGGACGACATTGAAGACACCGTCCGGAAGTCCGGCTTCCTTCAGCAACGCAGCCATCAGCAGCGCTGCCGAGGGATCCCGCTCCGAGGGCTTGAGCACGAAGCTGTTACCGCAGGCGAGCGCGACCGGGTACATCCACATCGGTACCATCGCCGGAAAGTTAAAAGGCGTGATGCCCACGCACACGCCCAGCGGCTGGCGCAGGCTGAAACTGTCAACGCCGGTACCGATCGTATCGCTGTACTCGCCCTTGAGCAGCTGTGGCGCGCCGCAGGCGAACTCCACCACCTCGATGCCGCGCATGACCTCGCCTTCGGCATCACTCAGGGTCTTGCCGTGCTCGGCCGACACCAGTCGCGCCAGCGCCTTGGCATTCTGATCCAGCAACTCCTTGAAGCGGAACAGCACCCGCGCGCGGCGCAGTGCCGGCAGCCGCGCCCAGGCAGGCGCAGCCTCGTATGCCGCGCGCACCGCCAGATCCACCTCGGCGATGGTTGCCATGCCCACTTCCCGTGCCTGTCGGCCGAGCGAGGGATTGAAGACCGGGGCGCGCGGGCCTGTCGGCACGATGGCGCGGCCACCAATCCAGTGGCCCACCAGCGCCTCGGGTCTAAGCTGCGCGGCAAAAACTGTGGAAGCATTCATGGGGACAGGCTCGCTGGGATTGCGGTGCGGCGGATTTAGCTGACCGGAATGGCCCGCAGGGCGCGCCGCAGGCGCCCCACCATATCGCGTACTTCTGTTTCACTGGAGATAAACGGTGGCGCCACAGCCAGGGTATCGCCGCTGAAGCGCACCAGCAGGCCTTCATCGAGGGCCTTCTCGAACACCTTCACGCCCTTCAGCCCCGGTTGCCCGCTGATCGGAGACAGCTCAATTGCGGCCGCCAGACCGATGTTGCGCACATCGATGACATGCGGCTCGCCCTGGAGCGAATGTACGGTCTCCTCGAGGATCGGCGCGAGCATGGCAGCGCGCTCGATCAGATGCTCATCGGCCAGCACGTCGAGCGTTGCGTGGGCAGCGGCCACCGCCAGCGGATGGCCCGAGTAGGTGTAGCCGTGAAAGAACTCGATCGCGTAGTCCGGGCCTTGCATGAACGCCTGATAGATTTCATCGCGCGCAATGACACCGCCCAGGGGCACCGTGGCATTGTTCACGGCCTTGGCGAAAGTCGTCAGATCCGGTTGCACCCCGAAGAAGTCGGCACCGAAGGGCGTTCCCAGGCGGCCGAAGCCGGTGATCACTTCATCAAATATCAGCACGATGCCATGCTTGGTGCAGATCTCGCGCAGGCGCTGCAGATAACCCAGCGGCGGCACGATGACACCGGTCGACCCCTGCATCGGCTCCACAATCACGGCCGCGATGGTCGAGGCATCGTGCAATGCCACCAGCCGCTCCAGCTCCTCGGCCAGGTGCAGGCCCCAGACGGGTTGCCCGCGGCTGTAGCGCATGTGCTCCGGATTGTAGGTGTGCGGCAGGTGATCGACGCCCGGAATCATCAGCGGGGCGAACATCTTGCGGTTCGGTGCAATGCCGCCGACCGAGATGCCGCCCAGGCCCACACCGTGGTAGCCGCGCTCGCGCCCGATGATGCGGGTCCGCGAGGCTTCGCCGCGCAGGCGCTGGTAAGCAATCGCAATCTTCAGCGAGGTATCAACGGCCTCGGAGCCGGAATTGACGAAGAACACCCGATCCTGAGGGCGCCCGGCCAGCGTGGCGATGCGGCTCGCGAGCGTAAAAGCCTCGGGATGGCCCATCTGGAAGCTCGGACTGTAATCGAGGTTGGCCACCTGATGCTGAACCGCGGCGACGATCGCGGGATGAGAATGACCGAGCGGTGAACACCACAGACCCGAGAGGCAATCGAACACGCGCCGGCCATCGGCGAGCGTGTAATAGGCCCCCTTGCCGCCGGTAATCATGCGCGGATGAGTCTTGAAATAGCGGTTGTGGGTGAAGGGCATCCACCAGGAACTCAGCGCCTGCGACTTGTTGTCCGGGTGCAGGGGGGTCGCCGCATTCATAAGCTCTCCGGCGCCGCTCAGGCGCACTCTGGGAGCACTACCCTGCGCGGTGTGAGCCTGCGGCACCAGTCACGGCGCCTTCGACTTTAGGCTATAGTGTACTGGTATTTATGACAGTACAGTCAAGATCCAAGCCCCGCGCCCGTCCCTCTGTCCAGGAACGCCTGGCCGCGGAGCTTCGCGAGGACATCGCCAGCCGCGGCCTGCCGCCGGGCAGCGCGCTGCCCTCAGTACGGGCACTGGCGCGCTCGCGCGCGGTCTCGGCGTTCACCGCGGCGGCAGTCTTTGACCTGCTGGTCGCCGCCGGCATCGCCGAAGCACGCCGCGGCAGCGGCTACTTCGTCGCCGGTGCGCCGCCGGCGCGTCGCGTTGCACGCTTGCGCGAGTTTCGTGCCGACTCGGTCTGGGAGCGGCGTCACGAAGCTGAGCCTGGCCTAATCCGCGCCGATGCCGGTTGCGGCTGGCTGCCGGCCGCATGGCTGCACACCGAGGCGGTGCGCGCCGCGTTGCGCGCCCAGGCCCGAAGCTCACTGCTGAGCTTGAGCTACGGCAATCCGTATGGGCTACTCGCGCTGCGCACGCAGTTTGCAACGCTTTTGCGCGCACGCGGCGTTCAGGTGCAGGAAGAGCAGCTGCTGACCACGCAGGGCGCCACCCAGGGTCTGCATCTGGTGATCCAGGAGCTGGTGCATAGCGGCGATCGCGTGATCGTCGAAGATCCAAGCTACCCGCCACTGCTCGGGCTACTGCGCGCGCGTGGCGTCAAGCTCGAAGCCATCGCGCGCACCTCCGAAGGGCCTGATCTGTCGCATTTACGCAAGCTCCTGCGCCGCCAGCACCCGCGCTTCCTGTTTACGAACTCAGCGCTGCACAACCCCACCGGAACCAGCACCTCGCTGCCAGTGGCGCACCAGCTGCTCGAGCTGGCCGAGCGCCACGACTTCACGATCATCGAGGATGACCTGTTCGCCGAGCTCGCCCCGCGCCCCGAGGCGAGTCTCGCGGCGCTCGATCAATGCCGCCGTGTCATTCTGATCTCCAGCATCTCCAAGACCATCGCCCCGGACCTGCGCGTCGGCTACGTCGCTGCCAACACGGCGCTCATCGCGCGACTGGCCCGGGCCAAGACCGCGCTGACACTGGCCTCGAGCGAGCTGGCCGAGGAAATCGTGCTGCACGTGCTGACCCGCGGTCACTATCGCCGTCACCTCGAATCCCTGCGCCGCCGACTCGGCGCCGCGCAGCAGCAGGTACAGCAGCTGTTCGAAGCGCGCGGCGTCAGTCTGGCCCATCGTCCGGCCTCCGGCATGTTCCTGTGGGCGCGGCTGCCCTCGAGCGATTCGGTCAGCAAACTGTGGCGCGCGGCCAGTGCCCAGGGTGTGCTGCTGGCGCCAGGTGAGTTGTTCCGCCCGGATGGGCGCGCCACCCCCTACTGGCGCTTTAACGTCGCGCACTGCGCGGCCCCGGAGTTGCTGGATTTCATCGACGGCCTGCGCCGCAGCGCGTAGCGCAGGCCAGCTCGCTGTTTCTGCACGCTCGGCAAGCTGGCTTTACAGCTTCCGGTGCCCTTGCGACACTTCCCGCATGTCTGCCACTCCCGCAAGCGTTGCACGAGGACCCAAGGAACACTTCAACCTCGGTGCCTCGGAAGAATCCTTCGAGCTGCTGCGCCGCTACTTCGCCGAGTACGGCGATCTGTTCCGGGTTTATTCGCCCGAGCGCAAGAGCTACACCTACCTGATCAGCAACCCGGAAGTGGCCAAGCGCATCCTGCTCACCAACAGTGATAACTACACCAAAGGTGTCGGCACCGGCCAGATCGCCGTACTGCTGGGGCACGGCGTCATGACCAGCGAAGGGGAAGGCTGGCGGCGTCAGCGACGCATGCTGCAGCCCTCCTTCCAGCGCCGCGTCCTCGATCGCTTCAGCGACCTGATCGCCGCGGTCAATGACGATTACTCCGAGCGCTGGAGTGATCTGGCGCGCCGCGGCGCGCCGCTCAACCTCGGCGAGGTGGCGAGCGAGCTGACCCTGGAGATCATGCTACGGACCATCTTCGGGCAGGACCTGGCCTTCATCCATGAGCGCAGTGGCGAAACCCCCTTCTCGATGGTTCACCCGCAGGCCGATCGCGATCTGAAGTTCGCCTACCGCGTGCGCATGTTTGGCAAGGTGGTGCTGGAGCTGATTGCGTGGCGCCGCGCCCATCCGGCCGAGGATCGTTTCGATTTCTTGAGCATGATCATGGAGGCACGCGACAAGGCCTCCGGTGAGGGCATGACCGACAAGCAGCTCGTGGATGAAGTGCTGACACTGATCGTTGCCGGGCACGAAACCAGTGCCGCCACCATGTCCTGGGCCTGGTATGAACTCGATCGGCATCCGGACTGGCAGGAGCGCTTGAGCACAACGGCCAGCGCGCTGCCCGAGGGCCGCGCGCTGCGCATGGATGAGACTGAAGCCTGGGAGCCTGGCCAGCAGCTGGTGCAGGAGACGCTGCGGATGTATCCGCCGGTATGGACGATGTCGCGGCGCGCGATCGGCGAGGACGTGCTCGATGGCCTGTCGGTGGCGGCCGGGTCGGATCTGTTTGTCAGCCCCTACTTCACCCACCGGCATCCGGCCCACTGGGAACATGCCGAGGAGTTTGATCCCGCGCGTTTCAACGCCACGGCGAACGCCGCGCGGCATCGCTTTTCGTACCTGCCTTTCGGCGGCGGCGGACGCCGCTGCATCGGCGAAGCGCTCGCGATGCACGAGCTGGCCTCGCACTTTGCGACCATGACGCGCCGCTTCCGCTTGAGCCGGATGGATGATGAACCGCTGCAGATCGAGGCGCGCATCAATTATCGGATCCGCTCCGACCTGCTGATGCAGGTGGAGATTCGCTGAGGCCTGAGTGCGCTCTAGGAGCGCAGGCGCAGGTTCTGCGGATCGTAGAGGGGCTCGCGCGCCACGACCGCGCGCCGTCGGACACCCAGGATTTCCACCTCAAGCGCGGTACCCGCCACTGCCAGATCCGTGCGTACGTAGGCAAGCGCGATGCTCTGCTGGAGCCGGTAGCCAAAGCCACCGGAGGTCACCAGGCCCACGACCTCCTCGCCCTGATACACGATCGAGACTGCGGCGGCATCGGCGTCCGTGGCATCGACCAGCAGCGGCACGAAGCGCTCGCGCGGCCCATGCACCGCCTCGCGCTGCAGGGCTTCCTGGCCGATGAAGCCGCCGCGCTTGGCGAGTTTCACGAAGCGATCGAGCGAAGCCATGAAGGGCGTGTATTCCGTGGTCAGATCGCCTTTCCAGGCGCGGTAGCATTTCTCAAGCCGCAGGCTGTCCATCGCGTACAGGCCGTAATCACTGATACCAAAACGCTCACCGGCTTCCCACAGCAGATCGTAGACGGACAGCAGGTGCTCGACCGGCAGGTGCAGTTCCCAACCCAGCTCGCCGACATAATTCACGCGCAGCGCGAACGCCTTGGTGTAGCCAATCTCGATCGTTCGCAGTGCCAGCCACGGGAACGCCTCGTTGCCCAGATCCGCGCCCGTCAGGAGCACGAGCAATTCTCTGGAGCGCGGGCCAACGACGATCAGGGTGCCGTAGCGCGCTGAGAGATTCTCGATGTGTACCGAGCGGCCATCGGTTGGCAGATGCTCGCGCAGCCAGTGCTCATCGTGCCGCTCACCGGCCGCCGCGCTGATCAGCCAGTAGCGCTCCGGGGTAAAGCTCGTCACCGTCATCTCGGTGACGATGCCGCCTCTGGGATTGCAGAAATAGTTCAGCGCCGTCCGCCCCGGCTTTGGCACGAGGCCAGTGACCATGTGATCGATCCACGCGGCCGCATCGCGCCCGGTGATCTCGAACTTCGTGAACCCGGGCAGGTCGAGCACTGCCACCCGCTCCTGTACCGCGGCGCATTCGCGTGCCACGGCCCGATGCCAGCCGGGGCGGCGGAAGGAGAGCTCCGGAGCGCTCGCCTCATCGCCGGCGGCCGGAAAATACACGGCGCGCTCCCAGCCACCGCGGGCACCGAAGCGCGCCCCTTTGTCCTTCAGGCGCTGATAGGCAGGCGAGGTCTTGGCGGGGCGGCCGGCCGCTCGTTCCTCGGCCGGATACGCGACCCCGTATTCATTCTGGTAGGTCTCGATCGCCTTGGCGAGCGTGAATTTCTGATTGGCATAGTCCAGATAGCGGCGCGCATCGAGCGGCCACATGTCCCAGTCCGGCTGGCCACGCGCCACCCATTCGGCGATCACGCGGCCCGCGCCGCCGGCCTGCGCGATGCCAAAGGTGAAGGCGCAGCAGTGATACAGACCCGGATGCCCGGGCGCGGGGCCGATCAGCGGATTGCCATCGGGTGCATACGGGATGGGTCCGTTGATCACGGTCTTGATGCCGACCGATCCCAGGATCGGCAGGCGCTCACAGGCGGCCTCGATGTACTTCTCAAGCCGACCCAGATCATCACTGAAGAGCTGATTGGCGAACTCGGTTGGGATGCCCTCGAGCCAGTGGGCTGTAGCCTGCCACTCGTAGGGACCGAGGATCAGTCCCTGCCGTTCCTGCCTGAGGTAGTAACTGACATCCGGATCCCGCACCAGCGGCAGGCGCGCGCTGCCGCGCGCCACCAGTTCCGGAATATCCTCGGTCACCAGGTACTGGTGCGAGAGCGTCACGATGGGCAGGTATTCACCTGCCAGCGCTGCCACTTCGCCACCCCGGTATCCGGCTGCATTGATCACCGACTCGGCGCGGATCGTGCCTTTGTCAGTGAAGATGAGCCATTCGCCCGAGGCCGTGCGCTCAAGCGCCGTCACCCGGGTGCCACGGTGGATCTGCGCGCCCGCATCACGTGCGCCCTTGGCGAGAGCCTGCGTGAGCTGCGCCGGATCGATGTCGCCATCAAAGGGATCGTAAAGGCCGGCCAGCAGACCCTCGGTGCTGAGGAACGGATGGCGCTCGCGAATCTGCTTGGGATCGAGCAGCTCAAAGGCGATGCCCTGCGCGCGGGCCTGGGAAATGACATGGCGGAATTCATCGACGCGATCCTGCGTGTGCGCCAGGCGGATGCTGCCGGTGATGTGATAGTTGATCTCGTACCCGACCTCCTGGGCCAGGCGCGCATACAGCTGCGTGCTGTGGCGCTGTAGCTTGATCAGGTTCCAGGAGGTGGAGAAGTTCGGACAGTTGCCGGCCGCATGCCAGGTCGAGCCGGCGGTGAGTTCATCGCGCTCCAGCAGCACCGCATCGCTGATCCCCAGCCGCGTCAGGTGATAGAGCGCACTGCACCCGACAGCGCCGCCCCCGATGACCACCACACGCGCGTGACTCTTCATGCTTCGCCGATCTCCGTAAATGCTCTGTGCCCGCTGGCGATTACCCTGCGCCGCAGGGCTTGCGCTCAAGTCTTGATCCGCTCGCTCTTGGGGTCGTACCACGGCTGCAATTGCACGCGGGCCGCGTGCCGCTCACAGGCAACTTCCACTTCCCAGCGGCCCGACTCGAGCCACTCGCGGCTCACACCCGCCGGCGCTTCCACATAGCCCATGCCAATGGACTTGCCGAGCCGGAATCCCCAGGCACCGGATTTTACCGAGCCTACGATGGCGCCATCGCGCACGATCGGCTCCTCGTGATAGAGCAACGGTGCGGTAGCCGAATCATCGGCCAGCATCACCTGCACCAGGCGCTTGGGGAGTACGCCAGCCGCGCGCTGCTTGAGCAGCGCCTCGCGGCCCACGAAGCCGCCGGGCTTGTCCCAGGCAAGCGTGAAGCCCAAGCCCGCTTCGAGCGGCGTGTCCTCATCGCCAATATCGTGGCTCCAGCTGCGATAGCCCTTCTCCACGCGGCAGGCGGCCATCGCGTGATAACCGGCGAGCTTCAGTCCGTGCGCAGCGCCGACCTCCATCAGCCGCTCGTACACTTCGAGACAGCTTTCAGCCGGCAGATACAGCTCCCATCCCAGTTCGCCGACAAAGGTGATGCGGCTGGCGCGTACCCGCGCATAGCCGATCTCGATCTCGCGTGAAATGCCAAAGGGATGCGCGGCATTCGAGAGCTCGGCGCCCGAGACGGCGCCCAGCAGCGCGCGACTGGCCGGCCCCATGACGCCAAACATCGCGATGCCCGAAGTCACATCGGTCACGTAGCAGGGCGCGCCGGGACTGGCGGCGATGGCCTTGCGCAGCCACGCCAGATCGCGCGTCTGGCAGACCGCCGCCGTCACGACCAGGTACTCATCTAGAGTGAGCCGCGTGATCGTCAAATCCGCCTCGATCCCGCCGCGCTCGTTGAGCCACTGCGTATAGACAATTTTTCCAACCGGCACATCGACATTGGCTGTAGACAGACGGTTGAGTACCGTGCAGGCGCCCGGACCCTGTACCAGGAATTTGGCAAAGCAGGTCTGATCAAAGAGCGTTACCTGATCGCGCACCGCCAGGCACTCGGCACGACAAGCCTCGAACCAGTTCTGCCGCCCGTAGGAATACTCATAGGCTGGCAAGCTGCCCGGTGTGGCATACCAGTTCGGGCGCTCCCAGCCGGCGGTCTCTCCCATGCAGGCACCCGCGGCGAGCAGCCGGTCATGCAGTGGCGTCCGGCGCACGCCGCGCGCCGTCGTGTACTGGTAGTACGGCCAGTGCATCGCATACAGCAGGCCCAGAGTCTCGACGGTGCGATCATGCAGGTAACGGCGATTGGCCTGGAACGGCAACGCGCGGCGGATGTCAACGTCCGACAGATCCATCGGCGGCCGCCGATCGAGGATCCACTGTGCTACCACCTTGCCGACACCACCGTTGGCGGCAATGCCCACTGAATTAAATCCGGTCGCGACAAACAGATCCTTCACTTCCGGTGTCTCGCCAATGTAGTAGCGATCATCCGGCGTGAAACTCTCCGGGCCATTGAAGAACAGCTGGATGCCGACCTCCGCGAGCACCGGCACGCGGCGCACCGCGGCGTTGAGGATCGGCT
>Ga0302310_10000496_pt1 | contig 37064 bp, 36 predicted proteins | sample III_Palsa_N1_2_FD_200451 | JGI IMG/M metagenome (GOLD analysis project Ga0302310, IMG submission 200451) | Peat permafrost microbial communities from Stordalen Mire near Abisko, Sweden - III_Palsa_N1_2 | ecosystem: Environmental > Terrestrial > Soil > Palsa > Peat permafrost | place: Sweden...
GACAAATTGGGGCAAAATAGTCGCTGCTGCCCGACAGTTAGCTCATATCAGTTGCATTCGCGTCGCGAATTTGGCTTTATGTGCGACTGTGTTGCGACGCATGTGAGCCCGATTGGACCTGCTTGCTACAACACGTCGGGCTTTGCGAAACAAATGAATTAACCCTAGGGGAATATTGATATGACATTTAACACGACACTGAAGGCCACCGCCGCCGCCGCCTGCGTACTCGCGTTCGCCGGTTGCACCGACCTGAAGCCGATCCAAGCTCAGATCGACGATCTGAAGTCCCAGGTCAGCAAGCTGCAGAGCGACACGGCGAAGGCCTCTAGCGATGCCGCCGCTGCCAACAGCGCCGCCGCCGCTGCCTCTTCCGCCGCCTCCGGCGCGCAGAGCACCGCGAACCAGGCGTTGTCCACGGCCCAGTCGAACTCGACCGCCATCGAAGCGATCAACGAGAAGATCGATCGCATGTTCAAGAAGTCAGTGTCGAAGTAAATTTCGAGCATTTGATTTGAACGCAAAGACGCCGCGGCTAATCCCCGCGGCGTTTTTCTTTGTGCTTGAATCCCAGTAGCATTAACTGGACCCTCAAGAATTCCCGCATTGCACCGATATGACGTCCAATACGTCGCATCGGGGAGATCAGCAGCTCATCGACCGCGTGCCCAACAGCAAGCCCGGAGATGAGGTATGTCGGCCGATCGATCCATCAGTGGCTCTCGTTCTCGTCTGCGCCGCACAGGGCTTCCCTGCCTGCTCCTGGGCATTCCATGGGTGCTGGCCGGGTGTGGAAATTCATCGCCTGGCGACACGTATTCTCTGAGCGGCACGATCGCCGGTTTATCATCGTACGGGCTGGTGCTGGGCGTCAGCGGCGGACCCAGTACCACGCTTTTCACCACCCCCGGACAAACCCGCTTCGACTTCGGCCCGGTGCTCGCGCCGGGCGATGCCTTCACTGTCACCGTACTGCAACAACCGACTGCACAGACCTGTCACGTGACGAACGGTATGGGTGCGCAAGTCCAAGCCAACGTCAGCAACGTCGTCGTGACCTGCATAGACAGTGCGCACACGCTGAGCGGGACGATCTCGGGGTTGACTGCGGTGGGCCTGATGCTGACCGGCCAGGGCACGAGCCTCACGATCGACGCAAATGCCTCTACTTTCAGCTTCGGCGCGGTGTTGACCAGCGGATCGATCTATTCGGTGAGCGTTGCGAGCGCGCCCACAGGAATGACATGCAGTGTCGCCAACGGCGTGGGCACGGCGGGCAGCTCCAGCATCAATAACGTCGCGGTGACCTGTTCGGATAAGGCTTACACGTTGGGTGGCGCCATCACAGGGCTCGACGGCAGCGGCTTGGTTCTCGCCAACGGCACCACTCAGGTGACCGTTGCCTCGGGGTCGAGCGCCTTCATGTTGCCCGGCGTCCTTGCCTATGACAGCGCCTATGCGGTGTCGATAGTGACGCAGCCCACGGGCGTGAACTGCACGGTCAGCAATGGTAGCGGAACCATGCCGGCCGCGAATGTCGGCAACATTGCCGTGACCTGCTCGAACCTCGCCTACCCGCTCGGCGGCAGCATCACGGGCCTCTCCGTAGGCGGCTTGGTATTGGGCAATGGCAATAATCAGGTCACGCTATCCGCCAATGCCTCGAGCTTCACGCTGCCGACAGCGGTGGCCTACTCCAGCGCCTATGCCGTGACGGTGGCCACTCAGCCCGTGGGTCTGACCTGCACGGTCAGCAACGGCACGGGAACCATGCCGGCGAGCAACGTCACGAGTGTCACTGTTGCTTGTGCGGATAATGCCTATACGCTGGGCGGCGCGATCAGCGGGCTCACAACCGGCGGTTTGGTCCTCAAGAATGGTAGCGATCGTCTCACCGTGGCGGCCGGCGCAGCGCAATTCACCATGCCCACCGCGGTGGCTTATACCAGTAGCTACGCAGTCGCCGTGGCGATGCAACCGTCAGGGCTCACCTGCACGGTGACGAATGGCGCGGGCACCATGCCCGCGAGTCTCGTCACGAGCGTGCTCGTGGCCTGCGCGACGCGCGAGTGGACTTGGGAAAGCGGCCCCGCCAACACGCCGAATGCCGCCGGCATCTATGGCATCCAGGGTACGGCTGCTGCCAACAACATGCCCGGCTCACGCGACGATCCTGCTTCTTGGGCGGATACCGCCGGCAATCTCTGGTTGTACGGGGGTTACAGCTACAACGTCTCGGATACTCAGGGCGTTCAGGAGGATCTGTGGAGGTACAGCTTGAGCACCGGTGAATGGACTTGGATGGGAGGCTCCAGCACCAACCTCACGGCCGCGCCCGTCTATGGAACGCAGGGCATCGCCGCAGCCAACAATTCACCCGGAGCGCGCGAAAACGCTGCCAGCTGGAGCGATAGCGCCGGTAATCTCTGGCTGTTTGGCGGTGACGGTAACAGCATCAGTTACAGCGACCTGTGGATGTACAGCCCAGTCACGGGGCTATGGACTTGGGTGAGCGGCTCGAACGTGGGTGGTGCAGCCGGCGTGTATGGTACCCAGGGCACCGCCGCCGCCGGCAATATGCCCAGTGCACGTGCCCAGCTCGTCTCGTGGGTCGACAGTGCCGGGAACTTTTGGTTTTTTGGCGGCTATGGTCCGGGCGGCACGTTGCTGAATGATTTATGGCGATACAGTCCCGCCTCGGGACAATGGACCTGGATGAGCGGCTCGAGCACGACCGGTGCGAGCGGGATCTATGGCACCAAGGGTATTGTCGCTGCCGGCAACGTGCCTGGCGCGCGCGCCACCGCTATAAGCTGGACGGACTCGGCCGGCAATCTCTGGTTGTTCGGCGGCATTGGCTTTGACTCGAACGGCACCGGCAGCAATTTGAACGATCTATGGCGGTACAGTCCGGCCTCGGGTCAGTGGAGCTGGGTGAGCGGCGCCTCTACCGTCAATCAAAATGGCACGTATGGCGCCAAGGGCACGGCCGCGGCGGGCAATGTTCCCGGGGCTCGCCAACATGCCATCGCCTGGGCGGACAGTGTGGGCAATCTATGGTTGTTTGGCGGCGTGGGCGTGGATTCCGTGGGGAGTTACAACCCACTGAATGATCTGTGGGAATACACCCCAAGCTCAAACGAATGGACGTGGGTGAGCGGTGCCAATACCGTCTATGCAGTTGCCGTGTATGGCACGCAAGGCACGCCGGCCGCGGGTAACGTGTCGGGCGCTCTCCTGTACATGGTGCCCTTCACCGATCAACAGGGTAATTTCTGGATGTTCGGCGGTTACGGCAACGCCGCGATCACCAGCGGTACATTGAACACGCTATGGCGCTATTGATTGCCTGAACATAAACGCGCTCAGTAACGAACCAGCGCCGAGCCCCAGGTGAAGCCCCCGCCGAAGGCCTCGAGCAGCAGGAGTTGGCCTCGTTGGACGCGGCCATCGCGTATGCCCGTATCGAGCGCCAGCGGCACTGATGCCGCCGACGTGTTGCCGTGATCGCCGATGGTCACGATGACTCGTTCCATGGGCAACGCCAGCCGCTTGGCGATGGCCTCGATGATGCGAATGTTCGCCTGATGCGGTATCAGCCAATCGAGTTGATCCTTGCTGATGCCATTGGCGCTTAACGTGTCGGTGACCAACTGTCCCAACGTGTTGACGGCAACCTTGTAGACTTCGTTGCCCTTCATTTGCACGCCGGCCTTACCCTCTTTCACCAGATGGAAGCCCTTGGATACGCCGTCCGGATAGTGCAGCAAATCTTTGTACTTGCCGTCGGAATGCAGGCGCGTGCTGATGATCCCCGGCTCCTCCGAGGGCTTCAGCACCACCGCCCCCGCACCATCGGCGAATATCACGCAGGTGCCGCGGTCTTTCCAATCGACGATGCGCGTCAGGGTCTCGGCGCCGACCACCAGGGCGCACTTGGATTCACCCAGGCGTACGAATTTATCCGCGACGCTGAGGGCATACACGAAGCCGGTGCAGGCCGCTTCCAAACTGAAGGCCGGACAGCCATGAATACCCAGCCGTTCCTGCAGCAATGTGCCGACGTTGGGAAACACCAAATCCGGAGTCGTCGTGCCCACGCAGATGAGATCGATATCCGCCGCGGTCACGCCCGCCGCTTCCATGGCGCGCCGCGCCGCATGCTCGGCCAGATCGGTGGTGGTCTCGCCTTCCGCCGCGATATGCCGGCTGCGAATGCCGGTGCGGCTTTGTATCCATTCGTCGCTGGTATCGACCAACTTTTCCAAATCGGCGTTGGTCAGAATTTTTTCGGGCAGGTAGCTGCCGGTGCCGGCGATACGTGAGTACATAAATCCTTCAAGCCCCGTGCGAGGCGCCCAACCGTTCAGCGATGCGCTCCGGGACGCCGTTGCGCGCCTCCTGCACTGCCACCTCGATGGCGCGTTGAAAACCGAAAAGATCGGCGCCGCCGTGACTCTTGATGACGATGCCGTTCAAACCCACCATCGTGGCGCCATTGTAGCGATCCGGGTTCATCCGCGTGCGCAGCGCATTGAGCGCGGGCCGCGCACCCAAAGCGCCCAGCTTGCGCACGAAATTGCGTTTGAATTCCTCACGCAAAGTATCGGCAATGAGACGCGCCGCGCCCTCCATGGTCTTGAGGGCCACGTTGCCCGTAAACCCGTCGGTTACGACCACATCCACCTTGCCGGAGAAAATATCATGCCCTTCGACGAAACCGACATAGTTGAGGTCGCTGGCCGCCATCAACGCGTGCGCGGCCTGGACGATGTCGTTGCCTTTGATTTCTTCTTCACCGATGTTGAGAAGGCCCACCCGCGGCCGCTCGTGGGCGCCCTTGAGGTCGGCGGCGAGCACCGATCCCATCACGCCGAACTGACGCAGCTGTTCCGGCGTGCACGACGCATTAGCACCCAGATCCAACATATAGGTGTGGCCGCCGCGCGCCGGAATCATGGAGACGATGGCCGGCCGTTCCACCCCGGGAAGCATTTTGAGCACGAAGTGCGCCATGGCCATCAAGGCGCCGGTATTGCCGGCGCTGACGCAGGCGCTGGCCTCACCGCTCTTCACCATGTCGAGAGCGCGGCGCATCGAAGAGTCTTTCTTCCGGCGCAGCGCCTCGCGCGGGTGGTCCGTCATTTCGACAACTTCGCCGGCGAATACGCAGGAAATATTGGCGGCGGCGGGACCGGCCGCCATCTCATGCTCGAGATCGGCCTGACGGCCGATCAGGGTGAACTTTACATCGGGAAATTCGCGTGCCGTAGCCAACGCTGCGGGCACGCAGGTTGATGGCCCACGATCGCCGCTCATCGCGTCGATGGCTATGTGAAGCAGCGCAGTCACTATGCGGCTATGTTCGAGCGGAGGTCACTTCCCCGCTGCGCGAGCGGGCTATTCGTCGCTTTCGCTGGCGGCGATGTCGGCTTTGGTCTGAAGCACCTTACGACCGCGATAGAAGCCATCGCGAGAGATGCGATGACGCGAGTGCGTCTCGCCGCTCTTCGAATCGATGGATACCGCAGGAGCCGCGAGCGCGGAGTGAGAGCGATGCATACCGCGCTTGGAGGGGGTCTTTCTGCTTTTCTGAACTGCCATGGGTGCTATGTCCTATCAAGTTTTCTTCAACAAATCCTGCAACGCGCTGAACGGCCGGCGCATATCGCCAGTCTCGCCGGGCATCTCATCGCCAATTGCGTAGCTTGGCGCCCTGCCGCAAGTGTCCGGCGTATCGCACATGAACACTTGCGGCAGGGCCAACAACAATTCTTCCTCGGCCAGATCGCGCAGCGACACCTGACCGTTATTCATCCGATATAACTCTCGATCCGAATCCGCACCATCCGCTTCGTCGGAAGTTGCGAATTCCACTTCACTGCCGCTCGTCACGGCCAGGCCCCAGCCCTGCATGCAGCGCTGACATACCAGCTCCGGAGTCGCCTCGATGCTAACCTCTGCGCCGGGACGTCCCGAAGGCAGAATCGCAAAGGCGAAATTCGCGCTCAGAGTGCCGCGCGGCGACGCAAGGACATCCTTCAGTCGCGGCAGATCACCAAGCTCATACTCGCGGTCAAGCTCCGTCAGGTCCGTACTCAAGCGTACGCAATCAACGAGGTCGGGCGAGCCGGCTGCCATGGGCCGCGTATAATAGGGCCCGTGCCCACCCCTGTCAAAAATGAATCGGTTGCAAGTCGTTGTTTTTGAAGTCCCCGCCTCAGATGATCCTGGGCTCCACGTCGGTTTATCGGCGGGAATTGCTCTCACGCCTGCAAATCCCCTTCGAATGCCATTCCCCGGGGGTCGACGAAACGCCGCAGCCGGGCGAACGGGCGGCCGATCTGGTGGTTCGCCTGGCGCGTCTGAAGGCCCAGGCGGTCGCCGAACGCCATCCCGACGCTTGGGTCATTGGCTCAGATCAGGTAGCCCTACTGACCGACGCATCGCAACATGACCGCATCCTCGGCAAGCCGGGCACGCCTGCGAAGTGCTTCGAGCAGCTCCAGGCCTGCTCTGGACGGACCCTTGCCTTCATCACGGCGGTCGCCGTGGTCAACCGGCGGACGGCCGCGCTGGTCGAATTTGTCGACACCACCCGGGTTACTTACCGGCAACTCGACCCTGCCACCATTGAGCGTTACGTGGCGCGCGAGGCGCCATTGGATTGCGCGGGCGGCTTCAAGAGCGAAGCCCTGGGGATCGCCTTGTGTGAATCCATCGAGAGCAACGACCCTACCGGGCTCATCGGGCTGCCGCTGATTCGCCTGTGTGCCGTGTTGCGCGACGCGGGCTTTGATCTGCCATAAGCGGCCGCCTTCCTGCTACCCGCGGCCGCGCGATGACTTCTTCCGCGGCGGCCGCGAAGCGCTCTTCGGACCATCCGCCCTGGCGCCGCCTGTCCTCGGTCCGCTGGTCCTCGCTCCGCCAGTCCTCGCTCCGCCAGTCCTCGATCCGCCAGTCCTCGATCCGCTGGTCGTCGCCCCGACAGGCCTAGGCCGACTTGCCCTTGCCCCGCCACTCCTTGGTTCGCTGGCCCCGGCGCCATCAGCCCTCGGTTCGCTTGTCCTGGCGTCGCCAGTCCTTGGCCCGCCGGTCCTAGCTCCGCCGGTCCTCGGCCCACCGCTCTTTGCGCCGCTGCCTGCAGCCGCGCCAGCGGTCGCTCTCGGCGCCGCCCGTTTCGCCGATCGCTTCATGGGCGTAATGGCATCGATCACCGCCGACAATTCCGCCGGCAGCGGTGCGCTAACGTGGAAAGGCACTCCGGATCCCGGCCATTCGAAGGCCACCTGCTGCGCATGCAAGAAGGTGCGCCTCAGGCCATGCTGCTTCATTTCCGCATTGAGTTCGTAATCGCCGTACTTGTCGTCACCCAATAGAGGATGCCCCGCGAACGAGGCATGCACACGGATCTGGTGCGTGCGGCCGGTGGGAATATCCACTTCCATCAAGGTGGCCAGCGAACCGAAGAACTGCACGGGCTTGAACACGCTCACCGAGTCCTTGCCGGCGGGCGCCACGCGCACATGACGCTCACCGTGCTGGCGGTTGTCGGTGGCCAGCGGCGCGTCGATGCGCTTGGTACCGAGTTGCCAGCTGCCGGATACCAGAGCCAGATAGGTCTTGTGCATGCCACCGTTGCGTATCAACGCATGCAGGGCCGTCAAGGTTTGACGATCCCGAGCAATGAGCAGGCACCCACTGGTATCCCGATCCAGGCGGTGCACCAGTTCCAAGGTCTCCCTCGGGCGCGATGCGCGCAAAGCCTCGATCACCCCGTAGCTCATGCCGCTGCCGCCGTGCACTGCCACCCCAGCCGGCTTGTCGAGCACAAGCACATGCTTGTCCTGGAATATCACCGAGCCTTCGATGAGTTCGAGCAGACTGGTGGAGGGTCGTCCCGGGCCGCCCTGCCCGTCCGAGTCGCCGCCATCGAGGCGCACCGGCGGCAGCCGCACCTCGTCGCCCTCCGCAATGCGGTATTCGGCGTCCACACGTTTCCGGTTGACCCGCACCTCCCCCTTACGCAACAACCGGTAGACCCGGCTTCGCGGTACGGTCTTGAAGTGACGCATGAGGAAGTTATCAATGCGCTGACCGGCCTCGTCGGCGGTGATGGTGCGCATTTCGACGGCACTTTTCGGGCCGTGGATGCGCACTGGTTCTTCAATGGGAGTAGTCATAGTTTGCTTGTCGAGCTGAGCGATCTTCTAAGGTATTGATTACATTGACCCTGAGGGTGTGTCGTGATAATGTCGTAAAACCGTGTCGGGCGCTGAACCATTTTTAGTTCACGCCTTAATCTTGGGCCTACCTGAAGGTAAGCCAAGCGACACCGGATTCGGTGGCGACCCCATCCGTTGGGGAGCCGCATATTAGTTGGTTCTGGATTTCCAGACCATCGCTCGGCCGATGAGACAGACGCTAGAGAGCCCAGCAGAGCTTCAGTGTCTGACAAGCGGTTAACCGAGAATACAGGCCCCGGGCTTACCGTATGTTTTTTCGCGGAATTGGGTTTTGGCAGATCTGGCTTGAATTAATGCCGTTCGCGTTGGTCGCGTTCGGCACCATCCTGCTTACCGTCTCCGCCCCCTACGTTGCAATCCCGGTTTCTATTCTCAAGCTCACCTCCTCGGCTCCTACCACTCTAGTTGGGGCAAATGAAAAGAATGCTCGTCAACGCAGTTCAAGAAGAAGAACTGCGAGTTGCACTCGTCGACGGTCAGAAACTATACGACTTATCGATTGAGATACCCTCACGGGAACAGAAAAAATCCAATATCTATAAAGGCCGCATAACCCGCGTCGAGCCCAGTCTCGAAGCGGCGTTCGTCGAATATGGCGCGCTACGCCACGGCTTCCTGCCCTTGAAGGAAGTCTCGAAGGAATACTTCCGTACGCAGCCCGCCAACGGCGGCCGCATGAACATCAAGGACCTTCTGCAAGAAGGCCAGGAACTCATCGTCCAGGTCGAGAAGGAAGAGCGCGGCAACAAAGGCGCCGCCCTCACCACCTTCATCAGTCTGGCGGGCCGCTTCCTGGTGCTCATGCCGAACAATCCGCGTGCCGGCGGCGTGTCGCGCCGCATCGAGGGTGAGGATCGTGACCAGATGCGCGAGGCCATGAACGCGCTGGATATCCCCGACGGCATGGGCGCCATTGTGCGCACGGCCGGCGTCGGACGGACCACGCCCGAATTGCAATGGGATTTGAACAACCTGAAAACGGCATGGGATGCCATCGTGGCCGCCAACGACGGTCGCCCGGCGCCCTTTCTGATCTTTCAGGAGAGCGATGCGGTCACCCGCGGCCTGCGCGATTATTTCTCGGATGACGTGGGCGAGTGCCTGATCGATCAGCCTGAGGCCTTCCAGAAGGCCCAGGAGTACATGCAGCGCTTCATGCCGCCGGATGCCCAGCGCAAGTTGAAGCTGTACACGGATCCGGTCCCGCTGTTCACCCGCTATCAGATCGAAAGCCAAATCGAATCGGCGTATTCGCACAAGGTCACCCTGCCCTCCGGCGGTAGCCTGGTCATCGACCATACCGAGGCGCTGGTGTCCATCGACATCAACTCGGCACGCAGCACTCGCGGCGGCGACATCGAAGCCACGGCGCGCAACACGAACCTTGAAGCGGCCGAGGAAATCGCGCGGCAGCTCCGCCTGCGCGACATCGGCGGACTCATCGTCATCGATTTCATCGACATGGAGTCAACTGCCAATCAACGCGCCGTCGAAGACATGCTCCGCGATGCAGTCAAGATGGATCGCGCGCGCATCCAATTGGGCCGGCTGTCGCGTTTCGGACTGCTCGAGCTCTCGCGCCAACGCCTGCGTCCTGCGCTGAGCGAAACCACCCATATCAGCTGCCCCCGTTGCAGCGGCATGGGCACGATTCGCGGCGTGGAGTCCATGTCCCTGGCCTTGTTGCGATTGATCGGTGAAGAAGCGCGCAAAGAAAAGACCGGTCGGGTGATCGCCCAGGTCCCCGTCGATGTGGCGACTTACTTGATGAACGAAAAGCGCGATTGGTTGAATCAAATCGAGCAGCGCGACAAGGTGTCGCTGGTGATCGTGCCGAATCCTCACCTACAGACTCCGGCGTACACCCTGCGCCGAATTCGCGATGATGAAAAGGAACTGCCGGAGAACACCACCGTCAGCTACCAGTTGGCTGACCAACCCACCATCGATGATTCGAATATTGGCAACCGGGACAAGAAGCCGCAGGGCGAAGCGCCGCTGGTCCCGAGCATTCTGCAGACGTCCACTGCGCCCATTATTCCCATGCCGGTTCCCGAAGCACCTGTTGCAGTCGCCGCGCCTGCGGTGGAAGTGGTTCAGGAAGGCGCGTTGGTGCGGCTGTGGCGCTGGTTGTTCGGCACCAAGCCCGCGGCGGCGCCTGTCGCAGCGGCGCCCCCGACCACGCAGTCAACGCGGCCCTCCGGGCAGCGTGACTCGCGCGGCGACCGCCCTCGCAGCGGCGGTGATCGCGATCGATTCCGAGATCGGGACCGTGGCGGCCGCGATGGCCCGGGGCGCGATAGCCCGGCGCGTGATGGTCGGCGCGACGGCGCAGGCCGCAGCCAAAGCGAGGGATCACGCGATCCACGCCGCGATCGCCCGGCACGCGACAATGCGGGCCGCAGTAGCGCCCCGCGCAGTGATCAACCCCGGCCGGAAGGCACGCGAACTGATGCCCCGCGAAGCGATGCGCCTCGTGGCGACCAAGCACCTCGTGGCGACCAAGCACCTCGCGGCGACCAAGCGCCACGGCAAGACCAAGCGCCCCGGCAAGAACAAGCGCCCCGCGGTAATGAGCAGCCGCGCAATCCCGAGAGGGAAGGCGGCGAGCAGCGCCCCGCCGGCGAACGGACGGGACGCAGCCGGCGACGGCGCGGCCGCGGCCGACGTGACGGCGGCGGCGACGCCACCAACACGCAGGCCGGTGCTGGCGACGGTGGCGCAGCGGACGCTGGCGGCAACGCCAATCGCCCGGACGACGCTCCCCGTCAAGACGCTCCGCGACAGGAAAGTGCTCCTCGGCAAGACAGCGCTCCGCGCCCGGACTCGGCGCCACGACAGGACTCCGAGCCGCGGGATCCCGGTCCGCGACCCGAAGCGCCCTCGCAGGCATCTGCCCCGCCGCCTCCGAGCGCGGCACCAAGCGCCGCGCCTAGTGCTTCCCCGCCTCGCCCGGCGGAGCCTTCCCAGGCTGCCTCCGGAGGCGAGTCGAAGTACGTGGTGTGGTCCTCGGCCCCGAGCGACGTGCCGCGCAGCGGCCCCGAGGAACACTAGAACGCTGACGTGAGCTAGACGTTGCGCGCGAACCTTCAGCGGTTCGCGCGCAATCTCAAGGTCAGAGCCAAGCTGACCACCACCAACGCACCGGCGCATCCTCGCAGCGCTGCGATAGCGTAGGTTCCCACCCATAGCGCAAACGCTTGGACCGGAGGCGGGGGTCGTCTTATTACCAGAAACAATCCGGCGATAATCGCGGTCATCAGCACGTAGGCGACTATCCAGGCTTGGCGCTCGCCGGCTCGCAGCCCGCGCACGGGACGGGTATCGCCAGGACGCCCCGGCCGCAGCCCATAGGCGACGAGGATCAGCACGATCCCCAGTCCCACCAAAGAACTCACATCCTGTAATAATCGCGCGCCGATAATGTGATGACCGGCGAAATCGACCGCAGGATCATCCAACGCCGGAATCATGCGTACACCCCGAGCACCTTCGTGAGTGAATCCGTCCCATACCAAGTGCGTCACGGCGCCGATGAGCACGCCGCAGGCCGCCAACAGCCACTGCTTGAGATTGGCAATGGCCGCCGGCGCCGCTGAGCGTTGCCACCGCACATAGGCACCGTTGGGCAAGATTTCCGTAATCGCAGGTTTGACGAGCCGCTGGAAGATCCAGAAGGTTGCCAGGCCCACCGGCAGGCAGAAGGTCAACAAGCCAATGGCGCTGTGGGTCTCCACGCGGGGAGGTCGGGTCGGCAGCAACAGCCCAAAATCCGGAACCATGCTCCCGACAATGGTTGCCGAGAGAAGTCGCCAACGAGCGAGGGGTCGGGAGAACGGCAGTACTGCGGCGATATGGGATACGGTAAATGGCATCAAGACCCTTGAGCGTCGTCCGACCTCCATATTACAAAAACGGCCCGGAAGTTGTGCGCCGTGAGCGCTCTGACGGGTTGGGGGCAGGCGGACGATAAGCATAAGGCGCACGCCGCGGGTTTCGACAGGCACCTGACGAAACCGGTCGACCCGGATCGCGTGCACGAGCTTATTAGACTTATCTCGAATCGCGGCGGGTTTGAAGGTCAGGCGAACACGTTGAGGAGCGTGCCCATCATTTGATTCGCCGTATCGATCACATCGGCTGCCGCCCCGTTCAAGGCACTGGACTGCTGCAAATTGGTCAGAGCCTGCGTTGACGGGGCATTGTCTGGATTCGCGATTTGCGAGGCATCCTGCGACAGCTCTTGCTGCGCGGTCGAGATCGCCGCTAAACCGCTGCTGGTTGCAGGGAAGGATGGCAAAGCGCTGCTGATCGCGTTCATGCCCTCCCTGTCGGCCCGGTCCGAAGGAACTTTAGCCCCTGCCGACGGATTTTTCAGGAATAGGGAAAATCGCGGCGCACCATCCGCGCTCGAACGCTATGTAAAAGCGAACCCGATTCTGGCAGACTTGCTCTCTAACGTTTGCGTAACTAGTTACGCAAATAAATTCGAGGAGCCCATGCCCATCACCCCCACGACGTCGGACACCTCGCTGCGCTATTCGAGCGGGCTAGGCAATGAACTCTCCTCAGAGGCCGTCGCCGGCGCTCTGCCGCTGGGCCGCAACTCGCCGCAACGAGTGCCCTTCGGGCTCTATGCCGAGCAACTCTCAGGCACTGCGTTCACCGTGCCGCGCCACGAATCGAGGCGGTCCTGGCTGTATCGCATTCGTCCCTCGGCCCTGCACGGAGAGTTTTCCCGGATCGACAATGGCGCGCTGTGCGGGCCCTTGACAGAGCCCACGCCCAATCGTCTGCGCTGGGATCCGTTGCCGGTTCTGTCGGCAGCCACGGATTTCATTGCCGGCCTGTTCACCGTCTGTGCCACGGACTCAGGCAAACGCGCGGCCGGCGCGAGCATTCACATTTATCGTGCGAATGAATCCATGCGCCGGGTGTTCTTCAACGCGGACGCCGAGATGTTGATCATTCCTGAACAGGGCAGTCTACGGCTGGCCACCGAACTCGGGCTCGTGGATGTGGCTCCCGGGGAAATTGTCATTGTGCCTCGAGGCATGAAAATGCGCGTTGACGTAGCGGGTCCGGTGCGCGGCTACCTCTGCGAAAATCACGGCGCACCATTCCGTCTGCCTGAACTCGGCCCCATCGGCGCCAACGGCCTCGCCAATCCACGCGATTTTTTTGCACCGACGGCGTGGTTCGAGGAACGCGAGGAACCGACCGAGCTGGTGCAGAAATTTCAAGGCAATCTATGGTCGACGCGTCTCGCGCACTCGCCGCTGGATGTGGTCGCCTGGCATGGCAATCATGTTCCCTTCAAGTACGATCTCGGCAAGTTCAACACCATGGGCTCGGTGAGCTTCGATCACCCGGATCCCTCGCTCAACACGGTGCTGACCTCGCCCACCAACACGCCCGGATTGGCGAATGTCGACTTCGTCATTTTTCCCAGCCGTTGGCAGGTAGCCGAAGACACCTTCAGGCCTCCCTGGTTTCACCGCAACTACATGAACGAGTACATGGGCCTGATCCGCGGCGCCTACGACGCCAAGGCCAGCGGGTTTCTACCCGGCGGCGCCTCCTTGCACACTCGCATGAGTGCGCATGGACCGGACGCCGAAACCGCGAGCCGCGCCCTGACGACGGCGCTGAAACCGGAAAAGCCCGCGGATACGTTGGCCTTCATGCTCGAGACCAGCGCCGTGCTATGTCCCACCGAGAAGGCCATGCGCCTGGATCAACGTCAACGCAATTACGACTCCTGCTGGAGCGGCCTGCAAAAAACTTTTGAGCACCCCACGCCATGATCGACCCGACTCACGATGTGAATTTGCGCTGCTGGGTGCCTTCGGCCGACGGCCATGCACAATTTCCCATACAAAATCTGCCCCTGGGTGTGTTCGCGCCGGCGGGTGCACGCCCACGCGGCGGCATGGCTATTGGCGATGCCATCATTGACCTCTCAGCTCTCGCCGCCGCGGACCTACTCGCGGGCGACGCCAAGGTCGCTGCGGCTGCCTGCGGCGAAACGCTCAATGCGCTGCTCGCTTTAGGCAAGCGTTACCGAAGCGCGCTGCGTAGTGCGGTTTCGGGCCTGCTCAGCAACACGGCGGCCGCCGCGCGCGTGCAAGGCCATGTACATGCAGCCCGCGACTGCACGCTGCACCTGCCCGCCGACATCGGCGACTACACCGACTTCTATGCCGGCATTCATCACGCGCTGGCCGTGGGTAAATTATTCCGGCCGGACGCGCCGTTGTTGCCCAACTACAAGCATGTGCCCATCGCCTATCACGGACGGTCCTCGTCCATTCGCGTATCCGGCGCGCCAGTTAACAGGCCTCGGGGTCAAATCAAAGCTGCCGATGCCGCGTCGCCCGCCTACGCGCCCACTGCCCGCTTGGATTTCGAATTAGAACTGGGCATTTGGGTGGGACCGGGATCGCAGCTCAGCGCACCCGTGCCCATCGCCCAGGCACATGATCACATCGCAGGCTACTGCCTGCTGAACGATTGGTCGGCGCGCGACGTCCAAGCCTGGGAATATCAGCCGCTGGGCCCGTTCCTGGCGAAGAATTTCCTCACCACCGTGTCGCCCTGGATCGTGTCGCCGGAAGCCCTGGCGCCTTATCGAATTCCCCAGGCTCCGCGTGCCGCGGATGATCCGCGACCCCTGCCCTATTTGTGGGACGACACGGATCAAGCACGAGGCGCGCTCGACATCGACTTGGAGGTATACCTATGCACCGCCGCCATGCGTCGCGACGGCTTGCCTTCCGAACGGCTCACCGTCTCCAACTCACGGCATCTGTACTGGACGGCGGCGCAAATGCTGACGCACCACACCGGCGGCGGATGCGATCTGCGCGCCGGCGACCTGTTTGGCTCCGGCACCATCTCCTCGCCGGACCGCGGCGGTAGCCTGCTGGAGTTGAGCGACGGCGGAAAACAGCCGGTGCGGCTCGCGAACGGCGAACAGCGCACTTTCCTATTGGACGGCGACGAAGTCCTGTTGACGGCCACTGCGCGCCGCCCGGGCCTCGCTCCCATCGGCTTCGGCGAGTGTCGAGGCGTTGTTGTCGCGACCTGACAAATCACCGCCACCGCGTGGGCGACGCCACTCGGTGCGAGTGGTCGAATTGGGCACCTCGGTGCTGCGTGCCGTAGGTCAGTTGGGCGGCAGCGCCACGCTGTCCGAACTCTCAGCCTTTGTGCATCAGCCTCCGAGCAAGACGCATCGCTACCTTCAGGCGCTCGTGGCCAGCGGTTTCATCGAACAGGATGCAACCACGGACGCGTATCGGCTGGGCGCGGAATCACTATCGTTAGGGTTAATGGCCCTGGCCGGCATAGACGTCGTCTCCGCGGCGACGGACCCCATCGCAGCACTTAGCGCCCATATCAACGAGACTGTGCTCCTGGCCATCTGGGCCAATCACGGAGCCACCGTGGTGCACGTGAAAGAGCCTTTGCGGCGAGTCACCGTGGTGACGCGCGTCGGTTCAGTGCTACCGCTCTTGTCCTCGGCCAGCGGACTGATATTCGCCGCCTACTTGCCGGAAGAGGATACGCCGCGCGATGCCGCGGCGGAGCGGCGCCTGAAGATCATACGTCACAGCGGGCTGGCTGCGATTCAGGGGCTGTTCTTTCCGGGCATCGATGCCCTCGCCGCGCCCGTGGTCGATGCGGCCGGCAAAATCGCCGCGGCGCTTACGGTGCTGGGACCCACGACGAGTTTCGATGCGTCCTTGGCAGGCAGCGTGGCCGGCCGGCTCGCCGACACCGCGGCGGCCATTAGCACTCGATTGGGCTACCGGGGAACCTGGCCGCCGGCGAGTCCCGCGCGCACCCGCTCCAAGTCCTCGGGCGTATCCACGCCCGCAGGGGGGGCTTCGGCCAAGACAGTCAAGTGAATGCTCATGCCATGCTCCAGCGCACGCAACTGCTCGAGCTTCTCCGCGACTTCGAGCGCCGTCGGGGTCCAGGCCGAGAACTGTAGAAGACTGCGCACCCGATAGGCATAGATGCCGATATGCCGCCACGCGCCCTCATAGGCAGCCGGACGGCCGTCGACAATGGCTTCCCGTGGCCAGGGAACTGGGGCGCGGCTAAAGTACAGCGCGCGTCCATCCAAACCACGTAGCGCTTTGACGCAGTTCGGATCCAAGAATTCGTTCAAAGTCGAAATGGGTGCCACTGCCGTTGCAATATCGGTGGTGGGACGGCTCTCGAGTGCGGCCGCCAGCTGCGCAATCACCGCGGGCGGCATCATCGGCTCGTCGCCCTGCACATTCACCACCACATCATCCGGCGGCAGCGCGCGCGCGCGCACCACCTCGGCGATCCGATCCGTGCCCGATACGTGCTGCGCGCCGGTCATGACGCATTCCGCGCCGAAGCCGAGCGCCGCCGCCTGAATCCGGGCATCGTCGGTGGCCACGATCACCGAGGCGGCGCCGCTGTGGGACGCGCGCTCCCACACCCATTGAATCAGCGGCTTTCCCGCGACGGGTAGCAGCGGTTTGCCCGGCAGACGCGAGGCGGCATAACGTGCGGGAATGACGACGTGGAACACCGCGCGCGCTTCAGCGGTTGAGCAAGGGATCGTCGGGCTTCAGCAGTCGCGCTTCTTCCGGCAGCATCACCGGGATGCCGTCGCGCACCGCATAGGCCAGCCGATCCGGCCGGCACACCAGTTCCATGCTATTACCGCTTCCCGAGGTCCGTAGCGGCCCCTTGCAAATCGGACAGACCAACAATTCCAGCAGCCGCTTATCCATAACTATTCCTGCGATACGTGATCGCGTTTCTGAATTCTGTCGATGACGGTGCCCAGCAACGCCGCGGACTCGGCACCGTCGAAGCAAGCGCTCACCGGTACATACCAGTGCTGCGCGCCCGCGAACGCCGCGCATTTTACGGCATCCTTCTCGGTCATGAGCACCGACTTGTCGTCGCCGAACTCGATGTCTTCCCGCCTCAGGCGGGCGTGGTCGGCAAGCGGTCGCCCTGCCACTTCGATGCCCCCGGAGCGCAGCATATTGAAAAAACGTTCAGGGTTACCGATCCCGGCGACAGCGTGGACGCTGGTGCCCGCGAAGGTTCGCAGCGGTCGCACCGCGCCCCCCTGCAATGCCACCGCCGTCTTGGCCTCGAGGCGCATGCTGAGCGCGCCCTCGCGCAGCGCTCGGCCGCCGTTGATCACAACGGCGTCCGCCCCGTCCAACCGCGCCCGCGTTTCGCGCATGGGACCGGCAGGCAGCAGCCATCCATTGCCGAAACGTCGGTCGCCGTCGATCACCACGACCTCGCAATCCCGCGCCATGGCGTAATGCTGCAGACCATCGTCGCTGACGATGACATCGCAGCCATCTCCCACCAGGAGTTGCGCCGCCGCCGGCCGATCGCGCCCCACTGCCACGGGCGCGCCGGTACGGCGGGCCAGCAACACGGGCTCATCGCCCACCACCAGAGGATCATCGGCAGCCGAAATACGGCGTACGTCGCGCGCGGAGCCGCCATAGCCCCGTGTCACCACGCCGGGCTTGTAGCCGCGCTCGGCCAGGTGCGCCACCAGCCAACAAACCAGAGGCGTCTTACCGGTTCCGCCCACCGTCAAGTTTCCGACCACGATCACGGGACAGGGCAAGCGGGAAGCACGGCGCAGGCCTTTGGTATACGCGACGCGGCGCGCCGCCGCGACGCTGCCATAGAGCAGGGACAACGGGACCAACCACCAAGGCGGCGAACCGCGCTCGTACCAGATGCCATTGAGCCAGGATTGAACCGACATGGCCCTACCGTGCGCTACGCGTTGAACTGCATCCCATGCAAGGCAGCATACAGGCCGCCGCGCGCCAAAAGTTCCTGGTGATTGCCCATTTCGACGATACGCCCCGCATCCAGCACAATGATCCTATCAGCGCCTTCCACCGTCGATAAGCGGTGCGCAATCACTAGCGTGGTACGTCCTTTCATGAGAAGACTGAGTTCCTGCTGAATCTTGCGCTCTGACTCATTGTCGAGCGAGGCCGTCGCCTCATCGAGAATCAACACCGGAGAATCCTTGAGGAGCGCCCGCGCGATCGAAATGCGTTGGCGCTGGCCGCCGGACAGGTTCGTACCTCGATCATGCAATTGCGTGTCGAAGCCCTTGGACTGCGCCGCGACGAATTCCATGACGTTGGCCGCACGCGCCGCTGCCTCCACCTGCTCGGGGGTCTTGTCGATGGCGCTAAAAGTGATGTTGTTGCGAATGGTATCGTTGAACAGCACCACATCCTGGCTCACCAGGCTGACCTGCGTGCGTAAATCGAAGAGCTTGTAGTCGCGCACGTCCACGCCATCCAGCAGCACAGAGCCTTCCTGTACATCGTAGAACCGCGGCACCAGGCTCACCAAGGTGGTCTTGCCGCTGCCGGAGCGACCCACGAGGGCCACGGTCTCGCCCGGACGTACGTGGAAGCTGACATTGTGCAGCACCGGACCTTTCTCCGTGCCGTAGGTGAAGGAGACGTTGCGAAATTCGATTTCGCCGCGTGCGCGGGTAATCGGCAGCGTGCCGCCGATGCCCTCGCTGGGATGATCCAGCAACTCGAATACGCTCTGGCCGGCGGCAACCCCCTGCTGCAGCGGGCCGCCCACATTCACCAATTGGCGCAGCGGCGCCGGAATCAACATCAGCGCGGTCAAAAAGCCCATGAACTCGTCGACCTGCATGTCATGCGCAAATACCTGACGAATCGACACCCACAGCACGCCGCCCAGCGCGATGGAGGCGATGCATTGCACCACAGGATTGCTGATGGCCTTGGCTCGCGCCAATTTCATTTGCGACGCGCGATTGTGTTCGTTGACGTCCTCGAAACGCGCCGATTGATGTTCCTCGGCATTGAATATTTTAATCAAGCGATGCGCGTCGATGGCTTCCTTGGCAACCCGGGTGATGTCGCCCATGGAGTTCTGGATGCGTTTGCTATATCGGCGGAAACTCTTGTTGGCGATGCCCATCAGCCAGCCGATGATGGGCGCAGCGACGATGCAGAACAGCGCCAAGTGCCAGTTCAAATAAAATAAATACACCAGCAGCACGGCGATGGTGATGCTTTGGCCGACCAAGGCGATCGCCGCCGTGGTAGCGGCCTCGGCCACCAATTCCACATTGAAGGTGAGTTTGGACAGCAGATGACCCGACTGCTGTACGTCGAGAAACGCCGTGGGCAGGCGCAGGTAATGCGAGAAAACATCGCGCCGCAGCGCCTTGATGACTTGGCGCCCCACCCAACTGGGATAGTAATTTTGGACGAAGTCGCCGACGCCGCGCAGCGTGAACAACACGACCACGCCGATGGGCACTTCCCATTGGATCGCCGGGTCCATCTCCATGAAAGTGCCGTGCATGAAGGCCTTGACCAAATAGGCGAGCGCCGCTTGCGTGGCGGCAAACAGGACCATGCCCACTACGCCGATCATGAACACGCCGGTATACGGCTTCGCGTACTGAAGTATGCGCTTGTAGATCGACCACGGAGTCAGGGCGGGCGTCGCTACGCTGGGCGTCTCTACGCTGGGCGTCATCACGCCGGGCGCCGCGGCGCTGCCCGCCGCATCGGGAGTCACGCTCATTGCGAGCCGCCCTCGTGAACCGTGGCGATATTGAGCTGCGCGAAACCTGCGCGCCCCGCCACATCCATGGCAGTGACCACTGCCTGGTGCGTGGCGCGCCCATCGGCGCGAATGGTGATCGGGCCGCGGTCGGTGCCGGCTTCCTTGAGCAGTGCCGCGCGCAAGGTATCCGCCGATGAATTGATGAGCGGCCGCTCGTTGACCCGGTAGGTTCCTTCCGCAGTCACCGTGATCACCAGCGGCTCACGCGAACTTCGCTGCTGCGGAATGTCGCTGGCCTGAGGCAGCTGAACCTTGACGCGCCCTTCCTGGTTGAAAGTGGTGGAGACCATGAAGAAAATCAGCAGGACCAACAGGACGTCGATGAGCGAAATCAAATTAATCTCGGGGTCTTCGCGATGTCTCGGCCGCAAATTCATCGCAGGCCCGAATTTTCCAGATTGCTGCGTTCGTCCAGGGCGTCGACCAACTTCATGGCTTCCTTTTCCATGCGAATGACCAACCGTTCCACTTTGCCGCGCAGAAAGCGATACGCGATCAAGGAGGGAATCGCCACGGTGAGCCCGGCTGCCGTGGTAATCAGCGCTTCACCGATGCCCCCGGACAACGTCCGCGGATCGCCGAGACCGTTGGCGGTAATGGCGTTGAACGCGTGAATAATACCGGCCACCGTGCCCAGCAATCCGAGCAACGGAGCGACCGAGGCAATGGTACCGAGGGTGTTCAGAAATCGCTCGAGCTCATGGATGACATGGCGGCCACCGTCCTCGAGCCGCTCCACCATCAACGCGCGCGGCTTGTTGCGATTGGCGAGACCAATGGCAAGCAGCTTCCCCAGCGGGGAGTTCTGCTCCAGGGCGAGCACCAATTTATCGGTGAGCTGATCCGCCTCGATCCAATTCCAGACTTTCTGCGACAGGTCTCGGGGAATGACCCTGCTGCTCTGCAAAGTCCACAGGCGCTCCAATATAATGGCTACGGCCGCGATCGAGCATAAAATAATCGGCCACATGAAGCCGCCGCCTGCGCGGATGATCTCCCACATTGCGTCCTCTTTACGTAAGTCATTGGATCTTCCGGCATGATACTTGACCGCCGGGGCTTGAGATACGCCCGGGTGGACGGAAGTCACACTTTTGGGCAATGGGGACTGGTTAGCGCTCTGGGTACGGGGGCATTCCCAAGCCTCACGGAAACGGCATAATGGAGCGGTGGGAGTCAACCTAAAATCATGCAGCGCTGGCTAAGACGCATCACGCCGGAACGCCATGCACTGGAGAAGCTCTGGTGCCTGAAACCTTTCGCCGCGGTTGTTGTCGACCGCGGTTGTTGGCATTTCAAGCGCACCAGCGTCATTCGCGCGTTTTCCTTAGGGTTGTTGATAGCGTTCGTTCCCCCCACCCCGTTTCTGCCGGTGCATTTGACCCTCTGCGTGGTGCTGGGGGTGCTGTTTCGCCTCAATATTCCGGTCCTATTTGCGACAGTATTCTTGAGCAACCCGCTCACCTGGTTCCCGCAGATCGCGGGCTCCATCTGGGTGGGCGCCAAACTCATGGATTTGAACCTCATGCCGGTGCTGCACGATCTCACCCACCGGAATCTGCGGACGAATCTCGGGCAGTTGTGGGAGCCGCTGCTGCTGGGTGCGCTGGTATTGGGTCTCACCGCCGCCGCGCTGGGCTACATGCTCGCGGAAAGCGTCTGGCGAGCACGGGTTATGTATCGCCTGCGCCGTCGGCGCCTACGCGGATTTCAGCGCCGCGCCGCGTTCGACTAGCTCGCCGTCCACCAAAGTCAGGATTCGATCGAGCCGTACCGCGAGCCGCTCATCGTGCGTCACGATGACCAGGCTGGTCTGCAACTCCCGATTGAGTTCCAGCATCAGCTCGAACACCTGCGCAGCATTCACACCGTCGAGATTTCCCGTGGGCTCGTCCGCCAGTACCAACTTCGGCCGGGTTACCAGAGCCCGCGCCACGGCCGCCCGCTGGCGTTCGCCGCCTGATAATTGCGACGGACGATGGTCGAGCCGCGCCCCCAATCCTACCCTCGACAGAATGGCCGCCGCCGCCGCCTTGGCCTCGGCCGGCTTCGTGCGCCTCACCAGTAAGGGCATCGCGACGTTTTCCAACGCCGTGAACTCCGGCAGCAGGTGGTGAAACTGATACACGAAGCCCACGGCTTGATTGCGTAAGTGGCCCCGCTCTTGATCGCTCAATTCGTTCATGGCGGAGCCGGCAATTTTCACGGCGCCGCGGGTGGGCAGGTCGAGGCCGCCCAGCAATTGCAGCAAGGTGGTCTTGCCGGAACCGGAAGCGCCCACGATGGCAATGCGCTCGCCGGCGCGCACGCGAATGGCGGCGCCGCGGAGCACTTGCAGCGTCACGCCGCCCTGGACGAAGTCCTTGGACAAATCGGCGCCTTCGAGCACATAGTTATTGGAATCAATCACGGCGACAGTCCTCAGTCATTGCGCAGGGATTCGGCCGGCAGCAGGCGCGCAGCGCGCCAGGCGGGATACAGAGTCGAAAGACTCGTCAGAAAAAAAGCAAAGCCACAAATTTCCAGCACATCCGACAAACGCACATGGGCCGGCAAATCGCTCATGAAGTAAACGCGCGCATCGAGAAACTTGAACCCGAGTACCCTCTCCAAGCCATGCACCAACGTCTCGAGATTGACGGATACCAGCACGCCCAAGATCACTCCGAACAAGATGCCCAACACCCCGATGAGACTTCCCTGCACCACGAACACGGATAGGATGCTGCGCGGTGAGGAACCGAAGGTGCGCAGGATGGCAATATCGCGGCGCTTGGATTTAACCACCATCACCATGGTCGATACAATATTGAAGGCCGCGACGGCGACCACCGCCGTCAGCATGATGAATAAAATCTTCTTGGTGATTTGAATGGATCTAAAAAAATTAGCGTGCTGCACGGTCCAATCGTCGACCAGAAAAGTGCTCTTCCCGAGCGCCATGGCGGCGGCGCGCACCACTTGAGGTGCCGCGTACATGTCGGTGACATTGAGTCGAATACCCGAGATGTCGTCGCCCATACGCAAAAGCTTCGCGACATCCTCCATGGAGACCAGCGCGATGCGCCGATCGTACTCGTACATCCCCACCGACAGAATGCCGGCCACCTGGAAGGCTCGCATGCGCGGCATGACGCCTACGGGCGTGACATCGCCTTGGGCCACGATTACCACCACTCGGTCGCCCACCTTGGCGCCGATGGCCTCGGCCAGATCCTTGCCCAATATCACCCGAAACTTACCCGGGACCAGATCGCTCAAACTTCCGCTCAGAAGATGGGGTCCCAGGTCTGCCACCTGACGCTCCACGTCGGGCTGAATGCCGCGCAGCAGAAGTCCAGCGGACTTGTTGCCATGAGTCACCATGCCCTGGTCTTCGATGTAGGGCGCCGCCGCCACCACGCCGGGAAAATGATCCAGCTGGGCGATCTTGGGCTGCCAATCCTCAATATTGCCGTCGAGACCCGTAATGGTGGCATGCGCGGTGAGGCTCAGTATTCGGGTGCGCAACTCCTCCTCGAAGCCGTTCATGACCGACAGCACCACGATCAACACTGCCACACCCAACGACAGTCCAATCATCGCGATGCCGGCAATCAGCGACACGAAGCCGCCCCGCGGCGACGCGCGCAAATATCGTAAACCGAGAAACCCTTCGTACCAGTAGCGCATTATTCGTAGCGCAGAGCTTCGGCCGGCTGAGTCTTGGCGGCCTGCAGCGCCGGGTAAATGGTAGCGAGCAAGGTGAGCAATAGGGAGGCCACCGCAATGCTTACGATGTCACCGCCATGAACTTCGCTGGGAAAGTCGGGAATGTAATACACGTCCGACGGCAGATGCCAATTCAGCAACTCCTCGAGGAACGGCACGTTGAACGCTATCGCGAGCCCCAGCGCAACACCGATGGCGGTGCCCACCCAACCAATCAGCACACCCTGAGTCAAGAACACCCCCACCACGCCGCGAGGACTCAATCCCAACGTGCGCAGTATCGCAATGTCCGTGCGCTTGTCGCTGACCACCATGACCAAGGCTGCCGCGATGTTGAACACCGCCACCGCGATGATGAGCATCAAGATCAACGACATCATGGTTTTTTCGATGCGAATCGCTCGGAAATACGCCTCGTTTTCCTGAGTCCAATCGCGCAACTGGAGTGTGGGATGAAGCCGCTGCGCGGCGGCCCGCGCCAATTCCGGCGCCTGCAGCACGTCATTGAACTTGAGTCGAATGCCGGTGGGACCGGCGAGACCGCGTAAAGTCTCCGCGTCCTGAAGATTAATGAGCGCCAGCGACGCGTCATCCTCCGAAAGGCCCGCCTCGAATATTCCCGCGACGGTGAACTCGCGCAAAATGGGGATGAGTTCATCCTTCGTGCCGCCGGCCTCCCCGCTGCCCGGGGTCATGACGGTGACGGTGTCGCCCACCCCCAGTTCGAGCTGACTCGCCAGCAATCGGCCGAGAATAATGCGGTTCGAGCCCGGTTCCAGGTTGCTGAGCTTGCCCTCGCGCATGGAGTCGGCAATCCCCGAGATCTGGGTCTCCATATCGGGGTCGATGCCTCGCACGATGGCTCCGCTCATGGCCGGCTGGCGAGTCAAGAGCGCATCCGTGTCGAGATACGGTGCCGCCCCCAAGAGACCCTTCGCGCCGGTCAATTGCTGGATGCTTTGACGCCAACCGGGGATGGCGGCCCCGCCCTCGCTCAACGTGGCATGGGCGGACATGTTCAACAGTCGGTCACGAAGCTCGGACGCGAGACCATTCATCACCGACAGCACGACGATGAGGATGGTCACCCCGATTGCCACGCCAAGCAGTGACACCCAGGTGATGAACGAGACGAAAAAACTGTGCTCCCGGGCCAGCGAGTAACGCAGGCCCACGAAGACTGGAAGGGGCTGGAACATTCGCGGCGATTAAACCATAGCTGAGGTTGAGGCGGGACCCCTCGCGGGGCAAAGTCTAGTGGTTTCCATAAAAGACAAGCCAATCAGAGTGTTAAGTCGATCAACAATCCCGCTTTTGAGCCGATGCTATAATCCGAAGCTGATTTTACAGTTATATGCTAACCAATGAGGTGTGCCGTGCACTATCGAAACCTGCTGGTTGCCGCAGTCCTGACCACGGGAGTGGCCGGATTGACCGCATTTGCGAACCTAAGCCGGGCAGAGGTCGTGGCCGTGGACAGCGGCATTGCGGTCAAAGAGTCCGATGTTGCCACGCCGAGCCGGGGTATGACCATGAACGAGGTATCCACCAAGTTCGGCACGCCCACGAGCAAGGTCCCCGCCGTCGGGCGCCCGCCCATATCACGCTGGGAATACCCCGGGTTCGTGGTGTATTTCGAGAACGATCACGTAATACACAGCGTGGTTGCGAATTCTTGAGGCCCCCTGCGATTTCCTGACGCGAATCGCGTAACATTCCCTCTGTCTTGAATCCGCCCACCGCGACTCGTTCGCGGCGGGCTTGTTTTGTTGTTTCCTCTTGCGATTTTTATGCCCCTTATCGATCCTGGCCTTCCCAGCACCTCATCGCCCCGCCTCATGTGGGGCAAGCTTTACGGGGCCGCCGCCGCGCTATGTCTGGCGGAGGCCGCGGTCAAAGCCACGGGTCCGCTCATCGTGGTAACGCAAAACTCGCGTGATGCCGAGTCGCTATGCGACGAGATCGCCTTCTTCGCCGGACCGAGTTTGCCGGTGCGGGTGTTCCCCGATCTGGAAACGCTCCCGTACGACAGCTTTTCCGCCCATCCGGACATTACTTCCGGCCGCCTCGCCACTCTGGCCGAACTGCCCCGCGCACGCAGAGGCGTATGGCTGGTAGCCGCCGATACGCTTTTGCAGCGGCTCGCGCCGCGCAGCTACGTGGAAGCGCACTCGCTCAAGGTGCATGTGGGCGAAACCTTGGACTTGGAGGCATTGCGGGCGCGCTTGACGCTTGCCGGGTACGCAGCGGTGACTCAGGTGGTAGCGCATGGCGAATTCGCGGTGCGCGGCTCCCTGCTCGATGTCTTCCCCATGGGCTCGGACACACCGTACCGCATCGATCTCTTGGATCGAGACGTCGAAACCATTCGGCACTTCGATCCTGACACGCAACGCTCCGGCGATAAGCTCGAGCGTATTCAATTGCTGCCGGCGCGAGAAACGCCGGTGAATCCCGATTCGGTGCGCGAGTTTCGCCGCCGCTACCGCTTGCGCTTCACCGGCGACCTGGGCGAACAGGCCGTGTACCGGGACGTGAGCGCGGGCCAGGCGCCCGGCGGCGTGGAATTCTTTCTGCCCCTGTTCTTCGACCGTACCTCGCACTTATTCGAATATCTGCCGCCCACCAGCATCCTCGTCGACATGCACGAGGCCAGCTCCACCGTCGATGGCATTTGGAACGGCATTGTCCAGCGGCACGAACAGCTGCGGCACGATCGCTACCGCCCCATCCTGGATCCCCCCGAGCTCTACCTACCGCCGGCCGAGTTCCGCGAGGCCTTCGACGCCTGGCCGCGAATCGAACTGCGTAGCTTCGAATGGCCGCCCGAAACCCCGGGGCCCGTCCAAAACTTTGCCAGCACGGCGCCCCCGGCGGTGCGCATCGATCCGCGCGCGGAAAACCCAGCCGCCGAGCTCGCCGCGCACCTTGCCGCGAGCACCGCCCGTGTATTGATTGCCGCGGAATCCGCCGGCCGCCGCGAATTGCTGCTGGATCTTTTGCGCGCGCGCGGCATTCAAGCCAAGGTGTTCGACAATTTCGCCGCCTTCATGGTCGGCAGCCAAAGGCTTGGGCTGACGGTGTCGCCCGCCGTGTCGGGCCTGCGCCTGGAAACCCCGCCGCTCGAAATACTCACCGAAGCACAGCTGTTCGGCGATCGCGCGCGGCAGGAACGCCGGCGCCGTCGGGCGGAGCGCGATCCCGCCAAGATTCTCAAAGAACTCTCGGACCTGCGCATCGGTGCCCCGGTGGTCCACGAGTCCTACGGCGTGGGACGCTATGTCGGGCTGCAGACCATGGACGTCGCCGGCTACACGGGCGAGTTTCTGGTGCTCGAATATGCCGACAATGACAAGCTGTACGTGCCGGTGCAGGCGCTGCACCTGGTATCGCGCTATACGGGCGCGCCGGCCGAGACCGCCCCGCTGCACAAGCTCGGCGGCGAGCAATGGCAAAAGGCCCGGCGTAAGGCGGCGCAACGCATTCGCGACGTCGCCGCGGAACTTTTGGATTTGTACTCTCGCCGAGCGGCCCGGGAAGGCACGCAAATGGCTGCCGGCGAAGCCGAATACCGCGCCTTCCAAGCCGGCTTTCGCTTCGAGGAAACCATCGACCAAGCCGCCGCGATCGAACAGGTCATCGCCGACCTCAACTCCGGCAAGCCCATGGATCGGGTGGTCTGCGGCGACGTAGGCTTCGGCAAGACCGAGGTTGCGCTGCGCGCCGCCTTCGTCGCGGTGCAAGCCGGCAAGCAGGTGGCGGTGCTGGTGCCGACGACGCTGCTCGCCCAGCAGCACTACACCACCTTCTCCGATCGCTTCGCGGATTGGCCGGTGCGCATCGAAAGCCTGTCGAGATTTCGCACCAACAAGGAAGCCGAAGGCGTCATTGCCGGCGTGGCCGCGGGTTCGGTCGACATCGTCATCGCCACTCAACGGCTGCTGCAGGGGAAGATCCGCTTCAAGGACCTGGGCCTGGTGGTCATCGACGAGGAACATCGCTTCGGCGTGCGCGACAAGGAAAAGCTCAAGGCGCTGCGCACCGAAGTAGACGTGCTCACCCTGACGGCAACCCCGATTCCACGCACGCTCAATATGGCCATGGGGGGGCTACGCGATTTGTCGCTCATCACGACCCCGCCGGCGGACCGGCTCGCGGTAAAGACCTTCGTGCTCGAGTGGAACGAGACCGTGGTGCGCGAAGCCGCCATGCGCGAAATTCGCCGCGGCGGCCAGATCTACTTCGTGCACAACACCGTCGAGACCATCGAGAAGACCGCACAAGCCATACGTGAATTGGTGCCGGAGGCCACGGTCGCGGTCGGTCACGGCCAAATGCGCGAGCGTGACCTGGAACAACTCATGCTCGACTTCTATCACCGCCGTTTCAATGTGTTGGTGTGCACCACCATCATCGAAAGCGGCATCGACGTGCCCACCGCGAACACCATTATCATCGATCGCGCCGATCGCTTTGGCCTCGCGCAAATTCACCAGTTGCGCGGCCGCGTCGGCCGCTCTCATCACCGCGCCTATGCCTACTTGATTACACCGCCGCGCAAAGCCATGACGGCCGATGCCGTGAAACGGCTGGAGGCGTTGGAGTCGCTCGAGGAACTGGGCGCCGGCTTTACTCTCGCCACGCACGATTTGGAAATTCGCGGCGCCGGCGAGTTGTTGGGCGACGAGCAAAGCGGTCAGATACAGGAAATAGGCTACAACCTGTATATGGAGCTGCTGGAGCGTGCCGTGGCCGCCCTCAAGTCGGGCAAACCGGCAGACCTCGAAAGACCGGTGGATGCGGGACCCGAAGTCGAGCTTCATTTACCCGCGCTCATTCCCGAAGACTACGTACCCGACGTGCATCTGCGCCTGGTGTTGTACAAGCGCGTCGCGAGCACCCAGACCCGGGAAGAGCTGGACGAACTGAAGGTGGAATTGATCGATCGTTTCGGGCCTCTGCCGCAGCACGCGCAGTCGCTGTTTCGTATCGCTCAGATCAAATTGCGCGCCGGGGAATTGGGCATTCGCAAAATAGATGCCGGCGCCACCAGCGGGTACATCATCTTCGAGGAAACGAACAAGATCGACTCGAAACGGGTGCTGAAATTGATCCAGGGGAAGCCGAAGGACTACAAGCTGGATGGACCGCTGAAGCTGCGCTTCACGCATGATGCGCGGAGTGAGGAGAACCTCTTCACTCGTATCGAAATGCTGGTCGAACTGCTGACCTAAGTATTGGCCCGGCGTCACGAAAAGGCGGCCGCGGTGCCCTCGCACCGCGACCCTACAAATTAAGCTATTGAATAGCGCCGAGGAAATCCGTCTTGCCGATTTCCACGCCGCTCTTGCGCAGCAGCGCGTACACCATGCTTACGTGGAAATAGAAATTGGGCAGTACGAAATCGGTGATGTAGGCCACGGCCGTGAACTTCCACGCACCGTTCGGAAACTTGATTTCGATGGTGCGGCTCTCGGCGGAATTGACCTGAGCAGCGGTGACCGTCTTCAAGAAGTCCAGCGTCTTCGCAATACGCTGCTTCAGCTCGTCCAAGGTGGTCTCGGTGTCCTCGTGCTTCGGCACATCCACGTTGGCCAGGCGGGCGGCGGCGCCCTTGGCCGTGTCGCAGGCAATCTGTACCTGGCGCGTCAACGGATGCATGTCGGGATATAGGCGCGATTGCGCCAAAACCATGGAATCATACTTCTTCGCTGCAGCATGCGAGGCGGCCTTGTCCAGGATGGCGGACAAATTGGTCAACCCACGGCTCAACGCGGGAATGGAAATATCGTAAACGGCAACCGTCATCTCAAATCTCCTTAAACCTCGGGAACCCGTCGGGCCGACACTGTAGCGAAAGCCGGGACCCTTGAGTAATATTTCAACTCCTAACCAGGGGAGTCGAGCATGTTACCGTTCTCAGAAGCTTGCGAGCGGAATAAGGGTCCCATTTTGGAGATACTCCGGAGCCGCTTCGCGAAATCCAGCCAGGTTTTGGAGATCGGCAGCGGGACCGGTCAGCATGCGGTGTATTTCGCGGCCCACCTCAAACACCTGACCTGGCAGCCTACCGAGCGTTTGAACTACCTTCCGAATTTGGTCCAGCGTATTCAGGCCGAGGGAGGTACAAATATCCGACCGCCCACGGTCCTCGATGTGACCCAATCGGTCTGGCCCGTCACCCGCGTAGACGCCATGTTTACCGCCAATACCCTGCACATCATGTCGTGGGGAGAAGTGGCGGCCCTGTTCCGTGGGATTGGCACGACCCTGGCGCCTGGCGGACTACTGTGCATCTATGGGCCCTTTGTCTACCAGGATCGTCCCACCGCCCCCAGTAATATCGCGTTCGACCGCATGCTCCAGGAGCGTGATCCCCTGTCGGGCCTGCGGCACATCGAGGCGGTGATCGCCGCGGCGGCCGAGGTAGGACTCACGCTTGCGGGCGATTACGACCAGCCGGCAAACAACCGCATTCTCGTCTTCCTCAAAGAGCCCGCGACCCCATAAGAAAACGCCCCGGAATTCCGGGGCGTCGTTCGCTTCCTCGCGATATCGCCCTGGGCGATTTATTCGGCGACCATGATCTTGTTATGGACCGAGGTAACCCCGTCGGTATCCTTGGCAATCATCGCGGCCAAATCGCTGGCATCCTGCGTGGGAGCCTTGCCGCTCAGCCACACAACGCCCTGATTGTCAGTGTCCACCTTGATGTTGGTGAGCGTGGACATGTGCTTCGCCGCCAGTTTGGATTTAATCTTGGTGGTAATCACGGAGTCTTTCACGTACGCGCCTGTCTTCGTACCATCAGAAGACATCGCGTCATCCGCCATTGCCATCGGGAGGTAAGCCACCGTACCGGCGATGAGCGCCGCTAATATTACTTTTTTCACTGTCGCTCCTGGTTTCGAAATGTTTTTTCTCTGTTGCACTTCAACGCTTGAGACTTAGGACTCCGAGCGCGGCGTGTAGTGGAATTTCTCGCCCGCTACGTTCGCTTGGCCCATCAGACCGCCCTTCGGAATGGCAAACACCGCCATGCCCTTGTAATACTGCCCATGCAGGACCGCATCCTTCATACCGCCGCTGACCCCTGAGCCCGTGCCCTCGGTGCTCGCGTCGGCGGCAGCGCTGGCCGTGATGGCAACCACTCCCGCATCCGCGCCGAATTCGAAGTTTCCGGACTCGAACTCGTCCAGCGAACGTTTATCCTCGAAGAAAATAATTTGGCTATAGGCTTTGCCCCCGGCCTGCAGGCCGATCGACACTTCCGTCATGGTCACATCGCCTACCCAGGCACCATGAACGTATACGTGACCCTTGCCGTGAGCCGCGCCTACACCCAGCGCGCCTTCGCCCACGGTTGGAAATACTGCATAGGCATAGCTCTTATGAAAGAAGGCGGAGCTTTGACCTGCATTCTTGAATAGGGCGACGGTGTTGGAGTACTTGCCGTCGGCATACGCCACTCCCGCCCCGAGAGTCAACGCGACACATCCAGCCAATACACGACTTTTAAGTTTCATAATCCTAGCCCTTGATTGAAAGAGGTTAGGACGTTACGCCGGTGGCCGGGGACTATCTGTAGGCCATAGCGCCCAATTGACCGGAGCAGATTCCGACAGGGCGGAGGGGGAAATTACAGCCGCGTAAGACGGCAATGGCCCACGCACGACCGTGCGCGGGCCAAAGACGCGACAACAATCCTGGAAAATCAGCCCAGATTCTTGGCGGCAAATTCCCAGTTGATCAACTTATCAAGAACGGCGTTCACGTGGTCCACCCGTTTGTTCTGATAATCGAGATAGTAGGCGTGCTCCCATACATCGATGGTGAGCAACGGCTTCAGGCCCTGGGTAATCGGCGTCTCGGCATTGGCGGTCTTGACGATTTTGAGCTTGTCGCCATCGGCTACCAGCCAGGCCCAGCCGCTTCCGAACTGTCCCACCGCTGCTGCCGACATTTCCTTCTTGAAAGCATCGACGCTGCCGAAGGCCGCTTCGACCTTTTGCTTCACGGCAGCGGGAGGCTCGCCGCCGCCATGCGGCCGCAGGCTGTTCCAATAGAAGGTGTGATTCCACACCTGCGCCGCGTTGTTGAAAATACCGACTTTGTCGGCCTTTCCGGCCGTGGCAGTCACGATTTTCTCGAGCGGCATGTCCGCGTATTCGGTTCCCGCGATCATCTTGTTCACGTTGTCCACATAGGTCTTGTGGTGCTTTCCATAGTGGAAGCTGATCGTGTTGGCAGATATGACCGGGTCAAGCGCGTTGTCGGCCCAGGGTAGCGGCGGCAGCGTAATGGTCGTCATTGAAACTCCTTATGGTACTTGATCCGACGGCGCCGGTCCGGCGCTGCGGGACCGGTAATGATACAGGTTACTTGTTCGAGGAGCCTCGGGAATCAAGGCGCCGCACCCGTGAACTTTTACGGCCGACACCCAGAAATGGCTTGTTGTCCCGTGCCGGCACGGCTTCCGACCTGACATTCGGTGCGCGCGTACGCACACTGGCCGGCGCCGGGCGGCCGAAGCAATTCACTTTTTGGGGCCCGTCGATCGGGGTACGATCGGGCATGACCTTCCCCTCGTTCTATAGGACGGAGGACTATATCCCTAAACCGCGTTCAACGCCGCATCGCCCCCTACGTCTGCGGCGCTATTCCTCGTAGGCGTATGCCCACAACCGCCGCTCTCGACTCGGCCGACCATTTACGGGATAGTTTGCGCCATGAAAATCGCTAAGTTGTTGATAGTGCCCATGCTGGCCCTCTGCTTCTCGGCTCATGCCGATAGGCAGAATCTCTATCCGGAGCCGGACCAGGCGAAAGCTGATATTACCGCCGCGTTACAGACGGCGAAGAGCTCTCACAAACGCGTCATCTTGGATTTTGGTGGCAACTGGTGCCCGGACTGCCACGTCCTCGATACCTACTTTCACGACGCGTCCAATAAGCCCCTGCTGGACGCCAACTTCGTGCTGGTCCATGTGAATATCGGGCGCATGGATCAAAACGTGGACATTACCGAACGCTATGAGATTCCGTTGCGCAAGGGGGTTCCCGCGCTCGCGGTGCTGGATGCCGATGGCAGGCTGCTGTTCAGTCAAAAGACCGGCGAGTTCGAAGCCATGCGCGGCATGCAGTCGGAGGCCGTCAGTGCCTTCCTCAACGAGTGGAAGGCCGCCGGCCACCGATAGTGGCATTCGTGGCATTGGCCGCAGCCCATCGTCCCAAGCTAGCCGATCAAATGGCGCAGACGCTGCGTCCGGCTGCCCCCGACCGCTTCTGCAGCGCGACGCAACAGCTTGTGCGCGTCGGGTGCCGGCAACGCCCGGCTGAAGAGAAACCCCTGCGCTTCCTGGCACTCGTGTTCTTGCAGGAACAGAAGCTGCGGGAAGCTCTCCACGCCCTCTGCGGTCACTTTGATGCGCAGCGATCGCGACATGGCGATGATAGCCGCGGCAATCGCGCGATCGTCGCTGCAATCCATCAAGCTGGTAATGAACGATTGGTCGATTTTTAAACGATCCACCGCGAAATTGCGCAGCCGCCCGAAGCTGGAATAGCCGGTGCCGAAATCGTCGATGGCCAACTGCACGCCGAGGTCTTTCAATTGGCGCAAGGCGACTTCCGCCCACGCCTCATCCTTCATCACCACGGACTCGGTGATTTCCAATTCCAGCATCGAGGCGGTAATGCCAGTTTCCTTGATGATGGAGGCCACGGTCAGCGGAAAATCCTTCAACACGAACTGCTGGCCGGATACATTGACGGCAATGCGCGCAACCGGCAGACCTTCGTTCACCCACTCCATTGCCTGACGGCAGGCGGTACGCAGCACCCACTCTCCGATGGGTATAATGAGTCCGGTCTCTTCGGCCACCGGAATAAAGTCATTCGGCGGCACGACACCCAATTCATCGTGCGTCCAGCGCAGCAGCGCCTCCATACCGGCAACGACGCCGCTGCTGACATCGAATTGCGGCTGGTAATGCAATGAAAATTCGTTGCGCTCCAGCGCGCCGCGCAATTTGGCTTCGAGGGTAAAGCGATGCCGCGCTGCATCGTTCATGGCGGCGTCGAAGAAGGCATATATTCCCGGGCCCTTGCGCTTCGCAAAATACATGGCCAGATCCGCATTGCGCAGCAGCGTATCCACGTCCACGCCATCCGACGGGTACATGGCAATGCCGATACTCGGTGTGACCACGAGGGTGTGCAAGTCCAGACGCATGGGCGCCTTCAAATCCGCAATCAACCGCGCGGCGACCGCGGACGCCTCGTCGGCCGAGCGTACATGGGGGAGGATCACGATGAACTCATCGCCGCCCAAGCGGCCCACATGGCTGGAGCGCAGTGACGCAAGGCCATCGGACTGCGGCGTTTCGTCGGCGCGCAGCGAATGCCGCAGACGCGACGCGGCCAATCGCAGGAGCTCATCCCCGACGGCATGTCCCAGCGTATCGTTGACTCGTTTGAAGTTATCGAGATCGAGGTACAGCACCGCCAGCATGCATGCTTGAGTCTTGGCCGTCGCCAGGGTGCTGCCCAACCGGCCGCGCGACTGTTCCCGATTCGGCAGGCCGGTCAGGGGGTCGAAGTAAGCCAGTTTGACGATGCGGTGTTCAGCCCGCCATTTGCTCGCCAGGGAAATGGACATCTGCCGGATCTCGTGCGGGTGAAACGGCTTCTGCAAATACGACAGTTTCTCCTCCGGCGGCACCATGCCTCCCACCTCAGCCGGATCGACGTCCGAATAGGCGGTGCACAATACGATCTCGATCGCGGGATCCAGCTCGCGAATGCGCGCGGCGGCCCATACCCCATCCGGGCCCGGCGGCATGCGCATGTCGAGGAAGGCCACGGCGAAGGGAGACTCGGCGGCGATGGCCTCGCGCACCGCCGCCACCGCCGCTTCGGCGCCGGCGCAGAATACGGGTGCAAAGGTGGTGTGGCTGGCGGTGGGCTGTTTCAACGCAAACTCGCCCGACTTGGTGAAGAGACGCTGTTTCAGATCGCGGAACATCGCCGTTTCACCGCTCATATCCGCCTCGAGCAGGATCTGCCGGTAGGCATCGCGCACTTCGGGTTCGTCATCCGCGATGAGGACTCGAATGGCGGGTCGGGCTTCTTTGGACACGGGGATTGGCCTCTGTTCTTTTAGGTGGCGATCTGTGGAGAACGAATATTCAATGGCAGCATCAAATGCATGGACGCGCCACGGCCGGGACCCTCGCTCGCAGCCCAGATGCGGCCGCCCAGACCAGCCACGGCGTTCGCGCACCAATGCAGACCGATGCCGTAGTTGGTGTCGCGAGGCTTGGTGGAAAATCCCTGATCGAAGACGCGCTGGAGATTGCTTTCGGCAATGCCCACGCCATCATCTTCGCAGCGCAGGTGTAGGTGCTCGAATCCCGAGTGCTGCACGATTTCCGCCGCGACGCGAAACACGCCCTTCTCGCGGCCGGCGTCGCGCACCGAATCGGCGGCGTTGATGATCAGATTCTGCAATACCAGGCGTAGTACCGTGCGGCCCACGTGCACCACGCCGACCTTGCGCAGCGACTCATCCGTTTCCACCGTCAGGCGTTGCCGACAGGAATCCGGAACGATCTCCAGAGTTTGCGATACCAGATCGGGAAGCCGCACCGACTCCACCACGGCATCGTTGCGTGTCGAGCGCATCAGGTCGGTCAATGAGGTCTGCACGATGACGGCCTGACGCTGAATCACCATCACATCCGCTTGCGAGTCTTTCAGCGACGTCCCGAGTTGGCGGCAGCCGAGACGGAGGAATTCCTGCAGGTCCGAGTAGCGCGGCGAATCGCGCTCCTCGCGCTCGAGTTCCGTCACGGCGAGTTCGACGTCTTCGATGGGCGCATCGCGCAGCCGTTCGCCCAACTTGGCGAGCCTGACCCCGAGAGGCGTCATGGCGTTGCCGAGATTGTGCAGCACGCCTTTCGCCAATTCGGCGAAGCCCGACTGAAACGATTGGTCCACCAGCTGACGCCTCGAGTCGGCGACGCGCTCAACCATGCCGTCGAACTCCCGAGCCAGCACGGCAAGTTCGTCGCCGCCGGGCAGATTGAGCCTGGCGGTGAGATCCGCCCCCTGGCCCAAGGCCACCGCATGCTGGGTGACCCGTGCCAGCGGACGCAGAATGACGCGATTCACCACCAGCACCAAGAGCAGCAGCGCGGCGACGCCCGCGACGATGAGGCAGGCGGAGGCATAGGCGACGGCGCTCGAGCCACGCTCGGTGATTCGGCGCGGCACTTCCACTCGCAGAGAGACCAAGGGCTTGCCGTATACATCGGCGTAACGCCGGTACACCTGGGTCATATCGTCGGTTTCAATCAGTTGATCTTCGGTGCCGCTGAAGGCGCCCAACGGCTGCAGAGCGAACCCCACCTGGGTTTGTGCACCAATCAGCCGCAACTGCCGTCCCGTGAGCAGCTTGCCCATGATGACCATGCCCCGCGTCGCACCGGTGCCGCTGCCATCGAGCACGGGTGCCGAAGCAATCATCATGATGCCGTGGCTGGTCCTGATGAGCCCTCGCGCGGGAGTGCCTGCGGCCAGATTACCCAACCAGGGGAAATTTTTTGGTAAGGCGCCGGAGGCTGCCAAATCCAACGTCAACGGCCGCCCGGAATCCAAATCATAGCTTTCCGAGGCGACGACATTGCCCCGTAAATCAATGATCATCAAGGAACTGATTTGAAGCTGTTTCAGGGCCGACGGAGTGACGTTATCTTTGAGGAACGTGGAATCGGAGGACTGGACGAAATGATAAACATCCGCCCAATTTCCCCAGTCGGCGGCGCTCAATTCGAGACTGTCGAGCGCCATATTCAGGGCGGAATCGACGCGCTTCAGCGAGGTGCGGGCGTCGTCCCGCTCCAGCTCAGCGAAGCTCGGCATCAACACGCGAGTCTCGATGACTATTTCGAGAACGATCATGACTGCGAACAACAGCGCCAGCACCGAAATCAATTTCGTGCGAACCTTCATACGCGATTAGTACCAGGATTGCGGGCGGCACCGCTGAACGGCTGTCTATATTCAGGAAGTCCCTTAAATCGACCTATCGGAACGTGAAGTCGTTCACACTTGCGGTCAGAAACGTAGGGACAAACAGGACAGTCCGCCGTCCATCTTCTTGTATTCCGACATGTCGAGCGGCAGCGGCCGGAGGCCGCGCCGTTCCAGCTCCGCGGCCAGATACGCATAGCCTAAGGGGACCAGCACCGCATCGTTCACCCGAATGCAATTCGCGGAGTAGCTTTCTTGCTGAGGAATGGAAATAACCTGCGGCATCGGGATATCCAGCAGGAATTTCAACTCCTTCTCGATCTGCGACGCCAAAACCCAGATGCCGTCACCCACGTAGGCCATGCCGGTCTTCAAGTGCAGCAGCGTCTTGCTGGCCCGAATGTC
>Ga0302310_10000497_pt1 | contig 37008 bp, 38 predicted proteins | sample III_Palsa_N1_2_FD_200451 | JGI IMG/M metagenome (GOLD analysis project Ga0302310, IMG submission 200451) | Peat permafrost microbial communities from Stordalen Mire near Abisko, Sweden - III_Palsa_N1_2 | ecosystem: Environmental > Terrestrial > Soil > Palsa > Peat permafrost | place: Sweden...
CCAGGATCAACACGGACTCGGTTCTAGAGGCATTCAGCCACAGGAATAGCGGAGGTACGCCCAGCAGCAAGGCCCAGGCCCCCACGCTCAACATGCGGAGAGCGCCGATGCGATCCGCCACGGCGCCGAACAGGAAACAGCCGCTGACGAACAGCAGGTTTTCCACCAGGGAGGCGCCGAACGACTGGGCGGCGGTAAATCCAAAGGCTTTTTGCACGAACACCGGCATGAATATCAGCAGCACATACACCGCCACGGCCCACAGGACGGCAATGGCGAAGCCGCGCAGCAGCGGGCGCCAATACTCGCGGAATAGCGTGGCCAGCGGGAGTGCCGGGGCGGCAGCCCGGGAGGCGCTCAATTCGGCCTGAAAGGCCGGGGTTTCCTCCAGGGTGCTGCGCAGGTAAAGCCCCAGAGGGACGATGCATAGGCCGATCAAGAAGGGGATGCGCCAGCCCCAACGAATGACTTCATGCGCCGGCAACCACGCCGTGACCCCGAAGGCGACCAGCGCACCCAAAATGTTGGACATGCCCATGCTGCCCTGAAGCCAGGCGGTGAATAGGCCTCTTTTCTGAGGCGGCGCGTGCTCGACCAGAAAGGCCGCGGCGCTGCCGATTTCGCCGCCGGCCGAAAATCCCTGTAACAGCCGTCCCAGGAGCAGGAGCAGCGGCGCGCCGAGGCCAATGGCCGCGTAGGAGGGCGCGAGGGCAATCACGAGGGTGCCGGCAGCCATGAGTAGAATGGTGGCGGTCAACGCCGCTTTGCGGCCGGCGCGGTCGCCGTACACACCGATGACAACTGACCCCAAGGGCCGAATGACGAAGCCCAGCCCGAACACCAGGAAGGCTTTGACTAGACCTGCGCCGGAGCTTTCGGCGGGAAAGAAATTGGCGCCGATGTATACCGCGAATAAGGCATATACCGAGAAATCGTACCACTCGAGCAGATTGCCGATGGAGGCCGCCAGAATGGCGCGGGTGCCGCGAGCGGCGGCGGATTTGGCGGGATCTATACTGTCAATCATGTACGGTCGGCCATTGTTGCCTATTCGGCGCGGCGTTGCCTAGGGAACCGCTTCGGAATTCGGGGTCGCCGGGTTATTCTTGTGGCTTGAAACCTGCATTTGGAGCGCCCGATGGCCGAAGATAGCTCGAACTTAGTGACCCTACGCACCGCCAATTCGGCGAATACCTTCGATTTGCGGCAGGTGGGCTCGCATCCGGACTATTGGTATCCGGTCGCCTGGTCCGACGAGCTCAAAGTGGGCAAGTCGCTGGGGCGCCGCTTCGCGGCCGACCCCATTGTCATTTATCGCGGGGCCAGTGGCCAAGTATTCGCGCTCGAGGATCGCTGTGCGCACCGTCAGGTGCCTTTGCATCTGGGGGTGGTGACGGGTGATGAAATCAAGTGTCATTACCACGGCTGGACCTACAACTGCAGCGGCAAGTGCGTGGGCGTACCCTACTTAGGGTTAGGGGTGGAGCGGTTGCCGAACGGCGTGAAGAGCTATCCGGCGCGTGAAATCGACGGCCTGATTTTCGTGTTTCCCGGGGATGCCTCGCTCGCGGAAAGTCGCGTGCCCCCGACCTTGGGGTCCTCGCAACGCAAGGATTACAAGACCCGCCGGCTCAATCGAGAGGTGGCCTGCCACTACACCTTCATGCACGAAAACCTGTTCGACATGAACCATCAGTTCATGCACCGCAAGCAAATGGGGTCCATTCGTGCCCGTTGCCTCGGCCGAAATCACGGCGAGAACTGGGCCCAGGTGGAATACAGCTTCGCGCGCACCGGCGGCAGGCAGTCCGTGGGCGAGCATCTCATTGTCGACATGATGCGCAACCGGTCGGAGCCGAAGAAGGACTTCGGGGATCACATGCAAATCCGCACGGACTACCCCACGCAGAGTCTCAAAGTGTGGGTGGGGCGCGACATCAAGACCACCGACGACCCGGTGCTGGACGTGTGGCTGGGGTACACCCCCCTGGATGGTGAGCAGCGCACCAATCGCACGTATGGGTACTTGTCCATCAAGAAGCCGAAAGTGCCCGGCATTATTCACGCCGCGTGGCCCTTCGTTACCTGGTTCACGGAGAACATCTTTCGCGAGGACAAGGAAATCGTGGAATACGAACAGCGCGCGTACGATGCGCAGGGCACGGATTGGAATAACGAGGTGTTCCCGCCGCTGCGTGACCTTAGGGCGGTGCTCGCCCGCTGCGGTCAACCGATGAAGTAGGCGACGGGGCGTAGTAATATGGCGTATGGGCCTTAGTTGGCGGCAGATACTCATTTGGACGATGTAACGAAATCAGGCGGGCACATGCGCCCGTGGGACGCGCGCCTCGCGCGTTGGCTGGTGGGGCCGCTGCGCAATACGCGGGTCTCCCCCAATCACTTGACCACTGTCCGCCTGTTGGTGGGGCTGGCGGCGGCGGCTGCCTTCTTGCCGGGGAGCTATGCCTGGACCAATGTGGCTGCGCTGCTCATGGTGCTGTCGAACTTTCTCGACCACACCGACGGCGAACTGGCGCGCATGACCGGCAAGACCAGCCGCTTCGGACATTTGTACGACCTGGCCAGCGACGCTCTGGTAACCATCCTCTTGTTCTTTGCCATGGGCGTGGGTGTGGGCGCCGAGGCGCGGTCCGGTACCGAATTCGAGTTTCCGTTGATGGGCGCCCTCGCCGGCAGCGCGGTGGCGTTCATTTTCTACATACGCATGCGCATCGAAGATCTGGCCGGCAAGACGGCGACCCGGCAGGCGACGCTGGCAGGTTTCGAGACCGAGGATGTGTTGTATCTCATTCCGCTGGTCACCCTCACCAACGGTCAGTCGGCCCTATTGGTGTTGGCCTCGATCTGCGCGCCGCTGTATGCCTTCTGGGCGCTGTTCGAGTATCGCAGGGTGGTGCAGCGGCTGCGTCTCTCCACGGTGAGTGGGGTAGTGCGATAGATATTGCCGCGTCTAACGCGCTCGCTGCGCGATTAGCGACCATCGACGCCAAGGCGTTGCGCCGCGAATTTGGGCAACAGGGCGCCTTCCTCTATCTCGAGGATTTCTTGCCAGCCGAGATCACCGCTCAGCTGGTAAGTGCCGTGGATGCCGTTACCAGCTCGGTCAACCGCAATTATCTGCCGGGGCACAAACAGGGCGGCAGTGTCAGCCGTCATACCATCGACGCCCTGGCGCCGGCCGTGGCGGCGTTGTACCGCTCGCCGGCTTTGCTCGGTTGGTTGGAGCAGCTGACGGGCGAGCGCTTGCAGGTGTCGCCCGAATCCGATCCGCATGCCTACGCCTTGTATTTTTACACCCGCGAGGGTGACCACATCGGGTGGCACTACGACACCTCGTATTATCGCGGGCGGCGTTACACGCTGCTGCTCGGCGTGATCGACGACTCCTCCTGCAAGCTCGATTACGAACTGCATACCCGTGAGCCCGGAGTCACGCCGGTGGCCGGCTCCTTAAGCTATCCGCCGGGCGCGTTGGTGTTCTTCGACGGCGACAAACTGCGTCACCGCATCACGCCGATCGGCCCTGACGAGCGGCGGGTGTCGCTGACTTTCGAATACGTCACCGACCCCAGCATGCATCCTTGGTGGCGGCTGATTTCCAACGTGAAGGATGCGGTGGCCTACTTCGGCTTGCGGCAAGTGTTCGGCCGGGCCCCGGCTAAAGACAGCGCGAAGAAAAACAGGACAGCCAAGGGCCGTGCATGACCCGCGCCGCGACGTTATTGCTCTCGGTGGGGGTGCTCCTCTTTGTCGGCGTGCTCGCCTCACAGGGGCTGCCGGCCATCATGGCCACTCTGTCATTGGCGGGCTGGGGACTTCTGCTGGTGGCGCTGTTTCATCTGGTGCCCTTAGGGCTGGATGCCATGGCGATTCGCGTGTTGTTCGACCGGACCCGGGCGCATGCCACCACTCTGGGCGCGCTGCTGACGCGGTGGGCGGGCGAATCTGCCAATAGCCTGATGCCGGGTGGCCAGATCGGCGGTCCGGTCATGATGACGCGCCATTTGGCCCAACAGGGCATGACCATGCAGGACGCGGCGGCCGCCATTACGGTGAGCACCACCATGCAGACCTTCGCGCAAATCGCCTTTGCGCTGTTGGGCGTGACTCTGGTGGGCGCGCGGGCCACCCACCTATCGACCCACGCTCTGCAGACTTCCGCGCTGATCGCGAGCGGCTTTCTCGCGGTGCAAATCGGTGGATTTTACTTGCTGCAGCGGCGCGGCTTTTTCAGCAAGCTGACGCGCGCCGCGAGCCGGTTCTCGGGCAAGCGGGATTTGTCGCACTGGGTGACTCAGGCCAAGTCCATGGACTTGGCGGTGGAGGCGACTTACCGCCGTCCCGGCGCCGTGTTCGCGTGCGCACTCTTGAATCTCGCCGGATGGCTGGTGGGCACCGGCGAAGTGTTTTTAATTCTGGTGTTGTTGGGCCACCCCGTCACCTGGGTGGAGGCGCTGCTGCTCGAGAGCCTGGGTCAGGCCATTCGGGGTGCGGCGTTCGCCATTCCGGGCGCCTTGGGCGTACAGGAAGGGGGCTATCTTCTGCTGGCGCCGCTGGCCGGTATATCCTCCGACACGGCTCTGGCGCTGTCGTTGGCGAAGCGTGCACGCGAACTCATGCTGGGTCTGCCGGGCCTCTTGTATCTGCGTTTCTCCAAGCGCGCCGGCGCCCCCGCACCGACTTGATGCGCTATAGTGCGCCGTTTTAGGAATTCCATGCGTGCCATTATTCTCGCCGCGGGCCGCGGCATGCGTCTGCAGCAGACAGAGGACCAGCATCACCCGAAGTGCCTGTTGCCCTTCGGCGGCATGACGTTGCTCGAACGGCACTTGCGGCTCCTGGCTGCGGCGGGCGTGACGGACATCGTTCTGGCGCTGGGTTTCCGTCATGGCTTGGTGGAAGCGGAGCTCGACCGCTTGGGTTGGCTGCCACGGCCCGAGATCGTGCTCAATCCGGGCTTCGAACTGGGCAGTGTGCTCACCGTGCACACCGTGGCCGAGGCCATGACCCGGGGCGGGGACGTGCTGTTGATGGACGCGGACGTATTGTACGATGCCCGCATTGCGGCGGCCCTGGTGGCCGGTGCCGGCCGGGTGAATCGCGTGCTCATCGACCGAGATTTCGAGCCCGGCGACGAACCGGTCAAAGTTTGCGTGCAGGCCGGCGTGCCCATCGAATTGCGTAAGAACCTGGCCGGCGATTTGAAATTCGACACCATCGGGGAGTCGATTGGTTTTTTCCGCTTCGACGAAGGGGGCGCCCGCCGTCTGGCGACCCTGGTGGCCGGATACGTGGCCAGCGATCGCGCCAATATGCCGCACGAGGAGGCGGTGCGCGATCTGATCCTGGAGCGCAGTCAGGTCATTGAAGTAAGCGATGTCACGGGCGCACCGTGGATTGAAATCGATTTTCCCACTGATGTGGTTCGCGCGGCGCAAGAGGTGCTGCCGCTGCTTCAGCCGCTGACAGGAGCCCAATAATGGATACGAGTCGCACTGCCACGCCTACCGTGCGTGGCGAGATTACCAAACCTTCGGCCGCGCCTTCTCGCAGCCTCAAGCTGCGTCAAATGCTACAAAGCGCCGAGCTCGAATTTCTCATGGAGGCCCACAACGGGCTATCCGCCCGCATCGTGAAGGAAGCCGGCTTCAAGGGCATCTGGGGCTCGGGCCTGTCCATTTCCGCTCAATTCGGCGTGCGCGACAACAACGAGGCCAGTTGGACCCAGGTGGTGGACAACCTGGAGTTCATGGCGGACGCCAGCGATTTGCCCATTCTGCTCGACGGCGACACCGGTTACGGCAACTTCAACAATATGCGCCGCCTGGTGCGCAAGCTCGAGCAGCGCGGCATCGCCGGCGTGTGCATCGAAGATAAACAGTTTCCCAAGACCAATAGCTTCTTGAACGGCGAACGCCAACCGCTGGCCGACATCGAAGAGTTCGTCGGCAAGATCGCGGCGGGGAAGGACACCCAGACGGATTCCAATTTCTCCATCGTGGCGCGGGTCGAGGCCTTGATTGCCGGATGGGGCATGGAAGAGGCGCTGCGCCGCGCTGAGGCGTATCGCTTGGCGGGCGCGGATGCCATCCTGATTCACAGCAAGTTGTCCAAGCCCGACGAGATCGTCACCTTCGCGCGCGAATGGGCGCGCCGCTCGCCGCTGGTGATCGTGCCCACCAAGTACTACAGCACCCCCACCGATGTGTTCCGCAAAGCCGGTATCAGTACCGTCATCTGGGCGAACCATCTGGTGCGCTCGGCCGTCTCGGCCATGCAGTCGGTGGCCAAGGAAATCTACGAGAGCCAAACGCTGGTGAACGTGGAAGACCGCATCGCCTCGGTGAACGAACTATTCCGCTTGCAGGATGCCGACGAGTATTCAGCGGCCGAGAAGATTTATCTGTCCGCGACCGGTACGTCGCGCTCCGCCGTGGTGCTGGCCGCCAGCCGCGGCCGGGGACTCGAAGCGATCACCGCGGACAGACCTAAGGTGATGCTGCCCATCGCGGGCAAGCCGCTGCTGCGCTGGCTCATCGACGGATTCAAGAAGGAAAGCATTAACGACATCACGGTGGTGGGCGGCTATCGCGCCGATGCCATCGAGGCCGCGGGCATCAAGCTCGTTGTGAACGAGCGGTATGCCGAGACCGGCGAGCTGGCCTCGCTCAGCTGCGCGGCCGATGCCCTGGATGCGGATGCCGTGATTTCCTACGGCGACCTCTTGTTCCGCAGCTACGTGCTGCGCGATTTGCTGGAGACCGAGGCCGACTTCGCGGTGGTGGTCGATTCTTCGCCAGCCGACGCCGGGAATCGAACGGTGCGTGATTTCGCCGACTGTTCGCGCGCCGATGATCGCGGCCTGTTCGGGTCCAAGGTGTTGCTCAAGAGTATTGTCGGGGAGCCAACCAAGCATGGCCGCTGGATCGGGATGCTGAAAGTGAGTCGCAACGGCTTGGTTAAATTCAAGTCGGTATTGGGCGCGCTGCGCGCGCGCGCCGATTTCGACAGCCTCGATTTGCCGGCGCTGCTGAATGCGTTGATCGCGGACGGCGCCGCCATCGAAGTCATGTATGTGCATGGTCACTGGCGCGGCGTCAACGATCTCGAGGATTTGCGACGCGCCGTGGATTTTGCGCACGCCCAATCGCCCGCGGGCGGCTCGGGCGCGGCAACTCCCGGGACGGGACATGATTGAAGCTCGGCAGTTCGTCGAGGCCGCACGCGAGCGCGGCTTTGAGTGGTATGCGGGTGTGCCTTGCTCGTATCTCACGCCGTTCATCAACTACGTGCTGCAGGATGCCTCGTTGCACTACGTGTCCATGGCCAATGAAGGCGACGCAGTCGCCTTGATCGCCGGCATAACGCTCGGCGGCGAGGGTGGAAAATACGGGCGCGGCATTGCGATGATGCAGAATTCGGGGCTGGGGAATGCCGTGAGTCCCTTGACCTCGCTGACATGGACGTTTCGTTTACCGCAACTCCTCATCGTGACGTGGCGCGGGCAGCCGGGAGTGCCGGATGAGCCGCAGCACGCCCTGATGGGGCCTATCACCCCGACCATGCTGGATACCATGGAGATCCCCTGGGAATTGTTCCCCACCGACCCTTCGGCCATCGGCCCGGCGTTGGATCGCGCCATGGCGCATATGGATGCGACGGGGCGGCCCTACGCGTTGCTCATGCAAAAGGGGAGTGTGGCGGCGTATGGCCTGAAGGCCGATACGCTGGCCTCGCGACGACGCGCGCCGGTGGTGGCGGCGGTTCACGGGACGGGGGGTGCGGCCGGCGCGGGCGGTGGGGCCGGGGCGGCGGGCGGAGCCGGGGCGCTGCCGTCCCGCGCGCAAGTGCTGCGCGAGGTGGTGGCGCGAACCCCGCGCAATAGCACCGTGGTTTTGGCGTCCACAGGATTTTGCGGCCGGGAGTTGTTCGCCACCGACGATCGGCCGAATCAGTTGTACATGGTGGGGTCCATGGGTTGCGTGGTGCCCTTAGGCCTGGGCGTTGCCCTGCAGCGTCCGGACCTGCGCGTGCTGGCCGTGGACGGCGATGGTGCGGCCTTGATGCGCATGGGCGCGTTCGCGACCGTGGGCGCCTATGGGCCGTCGAATCTTCAGCATCTGTTGTTGGACAATGGCGCGCACGATTCCACCGGCGGCCAGGCCACGGTGTCGCCGCGGGTGTCCTTCGCCGACATCGCGGCGGCCTGCGGCTATGCCTCGGCTCTCGATACCCATGATCTGGGGGAGGTGGCGAACTGGTTGGAAGCTCCGCCGTTGAAGGGCCCGCGTTTTGCGCGGCTGCATATCGGTATGGGCACGCCCGGCGACTTGCCGCGCCCCACGATGACCCCGGTGGATGTGAAGACCCGGCTCATGCAGCATTTTAAATCCGCGGGAGTGCATTGATGTTGTTGCTCAATCCCGGGCCCGTCACGTTGACGGAACGCGTTCGCCGCAGCCTGCTGCAACCGGATCTCTGCCACCGCGAAAGCGAATTCTACGATTTGCAGGACGAGGCCAGAACTCGGTTGCTGCAAACTCACGACTTGGATCCCAAGGTGTGGACCGCGGTGCTCATGACGGCCTCGGGCACGGCGGCCGTCGAGAGCATGACCGCCAGTTTGGTGCCCGAAGGCGGCCGCGTACTCGTCGTCGAGAACGGGGTTTACGGCGAGCGCATCGCGCAGATTTGCGCGCGCTACCGCATACCCCATGATCGCATCGTCGGTGAGTGGATGCGGGCGCCGGATCTTGCGGCCATCGCCGCGCGCCTCGACGCGCCGGGAGCGGAGGCACGCTTCACCCACGTGGCCGTGGTTCATCATGAAACCACCACCGGCAGGCTCAATGACCTGAAGTCCTTGGCGGAGGTATGCCGGCGGCGCGGCGCCTCGCTGTTGGTGGATGGCGTCAGCAGTTTCGGCGCCGAGGTCATCGATTTCACGGATGGGACGCTGTCAGCCGTGGCGGCGACCGCCAACAAGTGCCTGCACGGGGTTCCGGGCGCGTCCTTCGTCATCGTGCGGCGTGAGGCTCTGGCCCTGGCCGTCAGTCGAACCTATTATCTGGATCTTGGCCGTCTGGCCCAGTTGCAGGACCAGCGTAATACGCCGTTCACACCGGCCGTGCATGTTTACTATGCGTTGGTCGAGGCGCTGCGCGAGTATGCTGACCAGGGTGGTCGTGTCGCTCGCTTCGCGGAATACCAGGCGCGGGCCGAGCGCGTGCGCACGGGTCTCGCCGCCCTCGGTATCGCCAGCGTCGTTCCACCGGAGGAATCGTCGGTGGTGTTGAGAGCGTATCGACTGCCGGAGGGACTGACTTACACCATGCTGCACGATGCGTTGAAGGCGAAGGGCTTCGTGATTTATGCCGGCCAAGGGCCGCTGTCCAAGACCTTGTTCCGCATTGCCACCATGGGGAACTTGACGCTGTCCGATATGGATCGGCTGCTCGAGTGTTTTGCGGAGCTGCCGCGCTAGGATGTCACGCATGCAACCACAACAGGGGAGGAGGGAGGAGCGTCGGCCGATGGCCTCGCGTATTGCCGCCTGCGTGTTGTTGGCCCTGGGTTGTTCGGTAGCCGCCGCGGATCCGCCCGATGCGTCGGGGGACCAGCCCACCATACCGCCTCAGGGAGTGCTGCCGCCGGATGTGGCCGCCAAGGCTGCGTCGGCCCCCTCGGAGAATTGGTTGACGCGGTGGTTCGATCCATCGAAGGCGCCCTTCATTCCCGTGCCGTTGATCGGCTCGGATCCGAATAGCGGCACGACTCTCGGCTTATTGCCGGTATGGCTCAAGAGCAACGACGACCACGAGATAAGCCAAATCATCGCCCCCGATGTGCTCCACAACCCGTATTTTGGCTGGGGTGCGGACGCGCGCATTTATTCCTACTCCTCCGGCGATGAACAGTGGTCCGTCGACACGGGGTTCAACGAGAAGGTCCAGCGCGATTTCGAGGCGCTGTACCAGGACGGGAGGCTGCGCGATCAGCGTTGGTCCACCAACTACAGTCTGATTTACGACCGCAGCGGCACGCCGCGTTTCTATGGCGTCGGCAATGAATCACTGGCTATCAGCGAGACCAACTACACGAACTCCGAAGAGCTCGCTCAGGTTCAGATCGGTCTGAACCTGAGCCATGAGTGGCAGATTCTCTACACCGGCCGCTTGATTTACGATGACGTCACACCCGGTACCTTGGCGGGCATCGACTCGATCGAAACGCGCTTCGGACGTATCTTGGGCGTCGGCACCAACAACCAGATACTCAACCGCCTGTCGCTCGTCTACGATACCCGCGATGACCTGGTGGTGCCCACGCATGGCATGGAATGGGTGGGTTACGGCGGCGGTGCTGCGCGCCACGGCTTTCTCAACGACTCCATGTACAGCGAAGCCGGATTGGACGGACGCGATTTTTGGACCGTGTCCGAGGGCACGGTGATCGCGACTCACATGGCCATACGCTACATGCCGAGTTCCCATGAAGTGCCGTTCTGGGCTCTGAGTAGCCTCGGCGGCGGCTCGAGTGTGGTCGGTGGAGAGGAGCCATTGCGCGGCTACGGCGAAGGACGTTTCTACGATCGCAATTCCTTTTCCACTTCCCTTGAATTACGCCACACGGTTTTTTCCTTCGACGCCGTGACCACCCGCGTGGACGTGGAAATGGCTCCCTTCGTGGACGTGGGCCGGGTATTTTCCAGAACCAACACGGATCCTTTCGAACAACTGCACCATGTGTTCGGCGTCGGCTTTCGCGGCATCGCGCGGCCGTTCGTCGTCGGCAAAGTGGACATCGGCTATGGCAACGAGGGCGTGGCGGTATTCACCGGGCTCAACTACCCGTTCTGAACGGAATAGGTTAAAAGGAACGCATGAGCACGTTAGCTGATTTTTCCATCACCCAGAAATGGCCCGCGCAGCACCCGGACCGCATTCAACTGTACTCGCTGCCTACGCCGAACGGCGTGAAAGTGTCCATCATGTTGGAGGAGACCGGCCTCGCGTACGAGCCGCATCTGGTGCGCTTCGATGCGAATGATCAGCTGTCGCCCGAATTTATTTCCTTGAACCCGAACAACAAGATCCCCGCCATTCTCGACCCGAAGGGGCCGGACGATAAACCCCTGGCATTGTTCGAGTCCGGCGCGATTTTACTGTATCTCGCCGAGAAGTCCGGTGCGCTGCTGCCGCGAGATGCCGCGGGCCGCTATCACGCCATTCAGTGGCTGATGTTTCAAATGGGCGGGGTCGGCCCGATGTTCGGCCAAGTGGGATTCTTCACTAAATTTGCGGGTAAGGACTACGACGATAAGCGTCCGCGTGATCGCTACGTCGCAGAAGCCAAGCGACTGCTGGGTGTCATCGATCGGCAGCTCGCGCAGCACGCGTGGATCGTGGGCGATGAATACTCGATCGTGGATGTGGCTACTTTCCCGTGGATTAACGTGCTGAATACGTTTTATGGAGCGGGCGATCTCGTCGGTATCGATGCGTTTGTCCATGTGACGCGCGCGCTCAAAACTTTTCTCGCGCGACCCGCTGTCATAACGGGACTCGATGTGCCCAAACGCGTGCAGGCTGCATGAAACCGTTGCATCCATGTCCGCGGGCGGGTCGAGGCATCAGGAGAACCACACGATAACGATGGCGAGCGAATACAATCACCTGGTTGTCGACGGGATGTGTCGACGCGAAGGAAGAACAAGGTGAGTTCGAGGACTCCTAAGTTACGAGTGGCCGGTTCCCTGTCGGTCAAACGAGGCCACGCGGCGCCGATCGGACGGCTTGCGCGCGCGACCGTGTTGTTCGCCGATTTGCGCGGCTATACGGGTCTTGCCGAGCGCTTGCCGCCTGCGCAATTGGTCCCCCTGTTGGATGAATTTTTCGGTGTGCTGGCGAAGGCCGCGATCATGCACGGCGGTACGGTTTTCCATATGGCCGGCGACGGCATCATGGCGGGCTTCGGCAGCACCGGCGACCCGGCCACCGGCGTACTGCCGCGCGACGGCGCACGCGAGGCGCTGGCGGCGGGCAATGCCATGCTGCAACAGTTCGGTTTGGTGGCTGCCCGCTGGCGCGACGAGCTCTCCATTGACGCGGGCATTGGCGTCGGATTGCACATGGGCGAAGTGGCCGTGGGATTCATTGGACCGCCAGGTCAAAAGTTCACGACGCTGGTGGGCGATACGGTCAACGTGGCTGCGCGGCTATGCAGCCGGGCGCGCGCGGGAGAGGTGCTGCTGTCCTGTTCGGTGGCCGCAGCCCTGGACATCGACGATGGCGGGCGCGATTTGTACGTGGGGCCCATCCCGGTGCTGCAGCTGCCGCAATACGCCCTGCGCGGACGCTCGGCTCCCATGGATATTTGGTGCGTACCTGCGCTGGAGCGGGTCGCGTTCTAGCGGCGCTCTGCTACACTTTCGCGGCTCGATGGAGCCCTTGTGGCGGAATCGGTAGACGCAACGGACTTAAAATCCGTCGACTAACCATGTCATCCCGGTTCGAGTCCGGGCGAGGGCACCAGATGCCAGTTCGTTGAGCACTGCCGATCCGCAATCGGCGGGATTTCTATCAAGCGTCAAATTTATCGGTCGAGCCGGCGTGGAGTGCAACTTGAAGCGTCGGTTATAACTTGTTATAATTTACGAATGAAGTTGACCGTGAGACGCGTTGGAAACTCCCTGGGAGTGATCTTGCCAAAAGATGCGCTCGAGGCGTGGGCTGTGGGCGAGGGAGATCATTTGGAACTGACGGAGCGCGGCATTCGCCCCCCAGTTCGCGGCGGCCTTTCGCATCAAGCGTTGGATGAGCTCAAACGGTCGATCGCTCTCGCAGTTGTACGTGAGTTTACGCCCAGGGAAATTCGGGCGCAGATACTCGCGAATTTACATCGCTGGAAGAACCAGGGGACATGGGGTCCTGCCTATGACGAATGGCAAAACATTGCGCAATCTGAGGACGATGGTGAGCTTTTCTCGGTAATGCTCGGACGCGACGAGAACGCTGTGAGGTTGCGGCAATCGATGCCGTTTGTCGGGCTGCTTCCGCAGGAGGAAGTGAGGAAGCTGCATGAAGAAGCGGGAGGTTGATCATGTCTTGCGCGCGGCGGGCAGGATCACTGGCGAGAAGCAATTTATAATAATTGGCAGCCAGTCGCTCCACGGAAAATATCCCGATCTTCCCGATAGCCTGGTCAAATCATTCGAGGTGGATCTGATGGCCTCGCGGAATGCCGATCGAACAGAGTGGCTGAACGTAATCGGCGTGTACTCACCGTTTCACGAAAGTTTTGGCTACTACGCGGATCCAGTAGATCACAAGACGCTACACTGCCCAGCGGCTGGAAAGGGCGGTTGGTGAATCTGCCCACAGGGGATACCGAGGGTGTTCAAGGGCTATGTCTGGATCCTCACGACCTCGCGATTGCCAAATATGTTGCGCGCAGGGAGAAGGATATTGTTTTCACGCGCGAACTTGCCAAGCGAGAAATTGTGTCGCGCGATCGTTTGCTCGCGCTGCTCGACAAGACTCCGGCTTCTGAAGAAGTGCGCAGGCGAATTCATACGAATATCGCCAACGATTTCGGGGCGCATAAGCAACTAGACGAAGCTCAGCAGCGCAAAGTCACGTGGCGCGAGTCAATGGGCGCTAAGGGCTCGCTGAGCCTCGAAGAAATTCGAGCGCAAGCTCGAAAAGACTGGCTTAAATTACGAGAGGAGCAACGCGGAGAATCGCGGTCAGACGAAGCCGATCGGAATCACGATCAACGTCATGACGATCCGCTCAAGGATTACGGGGCAGGTATCGACGACGATGCGACGGAGTAGCCGCTACAGGGCGTTCCCGTCTACTCCCCCACCATCTGCAGCGCGGGCCCCCGCAGCAAGTCTTTCACGGCCGGATGCGCGAATTCGCACCATTCGATGCCCACGTCCTCGTGGCGCTTACGGGTCACGTAGGCTTTGACCGGGGACGGCCTCGGCCAACTCGGCGTCACGATGCTCACCTCGATGAGCGAGTGAACTCGCAGGTCGAAGCAGGCATTCAGCAGTGCTCCGCTCAAACTGAGATTCTTCAGGCGACCGTCTATTCCCGACAGGGCCTGAACCGTCACGTGAACCGGGATGTCCACGCGAAATCGTTCGCCCCAGCGATGATTGATTTCGTGCAGATGCTGCATCCTGGGCCAGGGCACTCAGCGAGAATTAATGCGAATGGCGGGTTCGCCGCCCATCACCGTGCTCTCGCCGTCGTCGAATTGACCCAGCATCCGGATGAGGCTGTCGAGGGCGGCGCGCACCGGTATGTCGGCGCTGTTCGAGTGGGTTCTAGATGCGGCAAAAGCGGCGTCCTCCAATTGATGGGCGGCTTTGGCAACAGCCGACGCTTCCAGCGTCCCCGCGACGCCATTGAGGTTGTGGGCGCGAAATTGCAGGTCGTCGAAAATAATGCCGGTCCTTTCGGTGGCGCGCTCCAGCGCCGCCCGCAGGCTCAACAAATGCACGCGCTCACTCTCCAGTCTCGACAGAAATATGCCGCCCGCGTTCGCGGCATCCGCGGCCGCACGATTCGCTTGCTCCTGAGGGCTGACCAGCGTCGAGTTCTCATTCGAAAATGCCTTCATGTGACCTCCGATTAGTTGCTGACTTTGCGTGAACGTTTCACGGCATACATGCCGCGATCCGCGGTTGACAATAGAGCTTCGACGATGGATTGAGTCGCTTGCGTATGCGCCGCGTCGATGGCGGTGACACCGATGCTGACGCCGAACTCGATTTGCCCGACGTTGGTCGCCACCGGGCGTCTGCCGTAGGCGTGGCGCAGCTTGTCGGCGACTTGCTTGGCACCGAGGAGGCTGGTTTCCGGCAGGATGACCATGAACTCATCGCCGCCGGTCCGGGCGATCCAGTCGCTGCCATGGCGCAGCGTGTTGTTCGAGCGCTCGACGAAGGCCTGCAGTACGGCATCGCCGGCCTGGTGGCCGTAGCGGTCGTTGATTTGCTTGAAGCCGTCGATGTCGCAACTCAACATGGCCAGGGAGTGCCCATAGCGCTTCGAGCGCGACACCTCGAGCGGCAAATGCTTCATGAGGTAGCGAAGATTGTGGGTGCCCGTCAGAGGGTCGGTTACCGCCAGTCGGCGGTTCTCGCGATTGGTGGTGCGCAGCGAGTTCTCGACATGCGTGATGCGCCGGCCGATGGCGATGCGCGCCAGCAGTTCCTCGATCGGCGCACCTTTCACCACATAGTCGTCGGCACCGGCCGCCAGGCCCCGCAGCACGTCCTGCTTGCTGCCGCGCACGCTCAGCATAATGACGTACACGTAGCCCTCGTTGTGCTGATGGCGCACATGGCGGCATAGGTCCAAGCCGTCCATGTCGGGCATCTGCCAGTCGCTGACCACGATCTGGCACCGAGTATTACTCAGCACGTGCAGAGCCTCCTTGCCGCTCGCCGCCACGTCCACGTGAAACTGCGCCTTCTCAAGATGAGCGCGCAGCCGCGCTTGCACCAATTCATCGTCGTCGACTATCAGCACGCGGCACGAGGGCTGCGCTTCCAGACAGTGCGACAAGATGGTGTCGTTGAGATCGACCTCTGGGTTCAGCAGCAAGTCGGATTTTTGTTCAAGACGCATGACAGTCCTCATTGTGCGTGCGGATCGGGCGAATTGGTTTTCTTGATCGGTTGCCCCAATGCGTCCCGAGGAGAGTATGTTCACCTCACTTTTGCCATGTATTGGCGAGGGTGGCTGTAGGGAATCTGTGACACTTGAAACTAGAGGGGGAAAAGTGAGTGCTCGATCGCAAAGCGAATGAGCGCGGTGCGGTTGGGGACGCCGAGCTTCATCATCAAGCGACCGCGATACGTGTCGATGGTTTTCGGCGAGAGAGATAATTGCCGCGCAATCTCAGCGCTCGACGAGCCCGCGCACACTCGATGTAGCACTTCGCGCTCGCGCGCGCTCAAGCTTTCGATGGGGCTTTGCGCTGGCATGGCGTTCACCGCGCCCTCGATGTCGACACCTGCGCACACGGGACTGAGATATCTTCCGCCGGCCATCACGCGGGCGACGGCTTCAACGAGTTCGGTTGCGGCCGCATCCTTGATCACGTAACCGAGCGCACCGGCTCGCATGGCGCGATACACGTGTTCGGAGGTGTGGGAGGCGGAGAGAATGATCACGCGGGCGAGGGGCAGTATGCGCAGGATATGTTCCGTGGCGTCGATGCCATTCATGTCGGGCAGCGACAGATCCATGGTCACGATGTCGGGCCGCATGCGTTGTGCCGCATCCACGGCGGCAGTTCCGGTGGCGGCTGTACCGACCACCTTGTTGCAGGGATGCCGTTCGAGCAGCAGCGTCAGCCCTTCGCATACGATGCGATGGTCGTCCACCACCAGTATTCGCCGCAGCGGAGCCGCACTGGAAATGTTCATGGCAGGTTGATGCGTTAACGCTCGCCGTTGTTGACTACGGTCGAACTTACACCTCGAAAAATACTGTAAAAGTGAACCAGTTCGCTTTCAGTGCAGGTTTTTAATTGCAAATAGAATCAAGTAGTTCGATTAGGGAATCGAGTAGGGGGCGTACTGCGGGATTCCCTGAATCCTCGAGTGCCGCTTCGGAGGCGGCTTGCTCGAGCTTCCTGGCGGCTTTCATGATGTCGGCGGCTTCGAAGATGGCAGCGGCTCCCGCCATGCCATGCGCGCACACGCGAATCGCTTCATACGTGGCTTTGGCTTCGGGACCTTTGGCAAGCTGCGTCCGCAAGGCCACGACTTGGGCGCGATCGTTCTTCAGTCGCGCATAGTAGGCAATGCGCAATTCCTCGAACCGGTCCTCCGTGCCGGCGGGGGCAGGGGTTAAACGCGGCCAGTAATTAGTTGATCTCATGCCGTAGCCCGCAGTGCGGTGCCATGGTTAGGGCTCCATGCACGGATAGTGTGGTATGCGGGCGATCCACGCCGATGTTCTTGCTGACGCGTAGGCATTGTTCCCCCGGAAGCTTCTGTGCGACTCTGCTAGCGTCGGCGAGGGTAGTCTCCGGCAATACCAGCACGAAATCCTCTCCTCCCGTGCGCGCAATCCAGTCTACGGATTCGCGCAGGACGGCATCGGAACGGCTGACGAAGGCCTGTAGCACGTCGTCGTCGGCTTCTTGACCCAGGCATCGTTGATTTTTTTGAAGTCGTCGATTTGGCAGGGCCGCACACTTAGCATGAGCAGCGCAATGTCGAGGGCCATTACCTGAGTCGCGCATGTTGCGGCGCGTCGTCTGGGCTTGGCATGGTAGGTATTTGCGGCGACTACTTTTGAGCGTCGTACGCCTGAATGACGCAGTCGCCTGGGTGGCGCATACCCAGGAGGTATTGGGCGCATCCAAGGCGCTGCTCGCGGCGGTGACCGATGCAGAATCGGACGAGCGCGGCTATGTTATTGCCCCCGCGCAGCGGCACTATCTCGACTCGCTGGCCCCGGTCATCATCGAGCGCTTGCGCAATATCAGCTACATCAACGATTTGCGCACCGACATGGGTTTCGACGCGGCGCGCGCGGAGATCACCATTGCGGTTATCGGTGGCGGCGCGATATTTGCCGTCGCGGTGGTGGCGGGGACGCTGGAGGAGCACTTTTCGGTCGAATTGTGTTGCCTGTGTTCCTACTCGGCGGCGGAGCATGAGCTCACGGTGCTCTCGGTGAGCGCGAAGCGCGACCTGCACACGGACGATTTAGGCTTGACCGAGCATGCCGTGGTGTCGGTGAACGACACCGGCCTGTCCCGCTGCATCGGCGGCGAACTGGTTTACGAGCCGGACCTCGGACGGACCAACGTGCCTCTCCTGCAGGCGTTGGCGGAGGCGGGTCACTACTCCCTGGTGGCCGTGCCCTTGGAAGAGGCGGGCGTGCGACGCAGATCGAGGTCCCGGCGATGGATATTCTGGTCGTGGACGATGATCCGTTGGTTATGCCGCACGTCGACGGACACCAGGTATCGCAGGCCGTGAAGTCCGCCGACAACAACACCATTGTGATCCTGTTGACTGGATGGGGACAGCGCCTGTTGGCCGAAGGCGGCACCCCCGAGAATGTGGACTAGGTGCTGCCCAAGCCGCCCACCCGTAACTCGCTGCGTACGGCGTTGGGACGATGCCTCGAGGGCAGAGCTGCTTAAGGGCAGAGCTGCTTAAGGGCCGAGGGCGCTATTCAGCTCGTCTATTTCACGCGGCGCCTGATCGAGGATCTGCCGGTGGAGTGCCTCGGCAAGCGGCGTATCCGAGGGCCCGCATACCAGCATGCCGGCTTGAAACGCGTTCGGATATCCGAGCTCCGCGGCCAAGCTCTCCGACCAGCGCACGCAGTCGGCCAGGGGTTGTCGCGCGCCGCCGTCCGTCACGGCACGGCCGTCGCGGGTGAGCGAGGCTGCCAGCCACTCGGGCAACTTCCATTGGTTCGCCAACATGATGGTGGCTTCCCACTGCGTGATGCCGAAGGCGTGACGCTCCTCTTGCAGTTCGGCGTCGCTATCGAGCGGGCCTTTCGCGCGCGTGGCGGCGAGGCGTCGCTGGGTCATTTCCACATAGGGTTCACTGTCGACCAGCATGAGCAGCCCGCAGCCGATGTCGTGTAACAGACCTGCAATAAAAGCTTCGCCGGTGACGTCGGGAGCGACGCTGCGCGCGATGATGCGTGCCGACACCCCACAGCACAGACTGTGACGCCGCAAGGCGGCCGACAGCTCGCGCGTCGCTGGCGTGCGCGGCAGTGTGTGGTCGAGACAAGCGGCGGCCGCGATGACGCGCACCCCGTCGATTCCTAAAACGGCAACGGCTCGGTCGATACTGCCCACTTTGCGCGCCTGGCCATAGAACGCCGAATTTGCGACGCGCAGCACACGAAGCATGAGTCCGGGATCGGCCTCGATGAGGCGGCGGAGTTGTCCTAGTTCGGCCTCGGGCGAGCAGGCTGTGGTCAGCAGCTGGCCGGCCGTCATGGCCCCACCGGCGAGCGTCCCGAATTGACCAATGACTTGGTTTAACCGAGTCGTGACGGCCAAGGGTGCTGCTGTCTGATGCGTTGCAATAGTGCTCAATTTTTCCGTCGGCTAGCCGTTAAGCGGCCTTGTGGCCTTAAGACCCAGGCAAGCATCATGGTATCCCAGCGACAAAGCAAGCGCGTATCGGACGCAACGGTACTGCACTTGCAAGCCGCACTTCGAAATAGTGAGTTGAAACGACGCACGTTGTTCGAGCTTTCCCCCGTCGGTATGGCGGCGGTCAATGCAAGCACCGGTCGATTCGAGGAAGTCAACGCGGCGCTGCTCAGTCTCGTCGGCTACCCCCGAGACCTGCTGCTCACTAAAACCTTTGCGGACGTCATTCACGATGATCTTCCGTTACCGGCAGGCGCGCCGGGAACTCGCTTCGGACCGACGGAGTACGAGTTTCGCCGCGCCGACGGGCGGCCCACCCCCCTGATGGTATCGGGGGTGCTCAATCATCCGGGTGATACCGACCAGATCCTTATTTCAGTCTGCGGTCTCGCGGGCTCGAGCACCATCCACGAGCAAGTGGCGGCAGTGGCATTGACCGACCCTCTGACCGGGCTGCCCAATCGTTTTGCCTTCGTCAAAGCGCTCGATAAAGCGATTGGGGGTTACGCCTCGGATCAGTTCGCGGGATTCGCGGTTCTGTGCGTCGACGTGGATCGTTTCAAGCTAGTCAATGACGCCATGGGACATGCGGCCGGGGATGAGCTTCTGTGCCACATCGCCAAGCGTCTGCGGGCGACCGTTCGCGTATCCGACCGAGGGCCGGCGGGGAGCGCGCCGGGCATGGCCGCGCGTTTCGGCAGCGACGAATTCGCAGTGCTGGTGACGGGCCTCGGTCCGGCCGGCGACATCGACGGCATTGCGGAGCGTCTGCTAACGGTTCTCGCCAAGCCCTATGACATCTACGGCCGAACCATTCACTCCTCGGCCAGTATTGGCGTCGCCATCGGCGAGCGGGGCGGCCGCGACGCGCTGAAAATCATTCAGCGTGCGGATGTCGCGATGTTCGAAGCGAAGCAACGGGGGCGCACACGCGCTGTGGTTTTCGACGAGCACATGCAAAGTCGCCTCTCGCGGCGCTTGCTCCTCGAGAATGACCTACGCTCGGCGCTGCTCCACAACAAATTGAGCGTTGTGTACCAACCCATCGTCGATCTGGAGAACGGCACCATGACCTCCGCCGAGGCGTTGGTCCGCTGGACGCATCCCAGTTTGGGTGCCATATCGCCGGCCGAATTCGTGCCTATCGCGGAGGAGAGCGGCTTGGTGGTGCCCTTGGGCAACTATGTGTTGCGGGAGGCCTGCCGTCAGTTTCTTGCATGGCGACGCGCGGATCCCGACCGGGCGCCCGAGACCATTAGCATCAATCTGTCGCGTACCGAATTGGCCCTCGGCCATGCATACATCGAACGGTTGCGCGATACGCTCATGGAGGTGGGCATGGACCCGCACTTCCTGCAGTTGGAGGTCACCGAGCGTGAGATCGCGCGGGATCCGGCACTGTCCATTTCCTTGATGCATGCCTTGAAGGAAACCGGAGTGCGCCTGGCCATGGACGACTTCGGAACCGGCGCCTCGTCTCTGTCCTGCCTGCGGCATCTTCCCTTCGATACGGTGAAAATCGATCAGTCGTTTCTCGCCAGCCTGGAGTCGGAGCGCGACGTGCTCATGGTGCTGCACGCCACCGTCACGTTGATCGAAAACTTAGGAATGTGCAGCGTCGCGGAGGGCATCGAAAGGGCGTCGCAGGTCGCTGTGCTGCAGTCCATTCGCTGCCGCAGCGGCCAGGGATATTTGTTCAGCCGCCCGCTGTCCGGCGACTTGCTCACCGCAGTGGATTGTCTGGCATTTCGGAATACTACTCATGCATGACGCGCTGATGAATTTCTTACTGCGGGCTCCCATGGGCCTGGTACAGATGGCGCTCGATGGGTCCATCGAGCGGATCAATTCCATGGCCGAGTATCTGCTCCTGCCGTGGGCGCCGCGCGGGCGACAGAATAATTTATTCGTCGCGCTGACCGAGAGCGCGCCTCAATTGCGCGCCTTGGTCGCCGCCTTCGAGCCGGGCGAAGGCATGGTCTGTGAGTCGCTGCGTGTTGCCGGTGGAGATGCGCCCACGGGTGCGGCGCTATTTCTGTATGTCAGCATCTACAAGGAAAACCCGGGCACGTTGATTGCGACGCTGAGCGATGGCGTTTTCGACCCCACACTGTTGCCGCAGGCGGCCCGGCGCCGGAGCTTGGGCAACGAACTGCGCCAGGCGCTCGCGGCGAATCAACTCTTCGTGCAGTACCAGCCGGTGGTGGGCTTAGGCCAGGGCGGCACGGCGCTGGATCGCGGTGCCGGCGTGGAAGCCCTGGTGCGATGGAATCACCGGCTGCTCGGCGCGGTATCGCCGCTGGAATTTATCGGTGTGGCCGAGGAGTGCGGGTTGAGCGGTGCCCTGGGCGATTTCGTGTTGACGACTGCCTGCCGTCAATTCGCACAATGGCAAAAGGAGTTGGGTGTGCGGGCGCCGCGCTCGATTGCGGTGAACGCCTCGCGCGGACAAATTCTCGAGACTCGCTTCGTGGACTCGGTGGGCGATGTGCTGCACAGCTACAAAATGTCGCCGGACCAGTTGCAAGTCGAAGTGAACGAGAGTCTGACGGTGCAGGATACGGGAGTGCAGGAACGCCTGCGAGAATTGCGCGCGCTGGGCGTGATCGTGGCGTTGGATAATTTCGGCGGAGGTCATTCGTCGCTGACGGGGTTACACCTACTGCCGGTGGACGTCCTCAAAATCCATCGTTCCTTCATTAGTCAGTCGGTGTCCAACGCGCATTTCCGGCTCCTCATCGAAGTCACGGTGCGTATCGCCAAGAGCCTGCGGTTGGGCGTCGCGGCGGAGGGCATCGAAACCGAGCCGCAACTGGCCATGGCGCGGCAATTAGGCTGCGCGCAGGGGCAGGGATTTTTCTTTAGCGAGGCTATTTCATCGTCCAATATTGTGCAGTGGTTGACATTGGCCTGTTAGGCCGCGCTGCGGAGGTGAGGGGAACTCCGGGTGCCGTGCGACGCTCTATAATCAACCCATAACAACAGTGGAGGATTGCTATGACGCGCGGACACTTGAGCGGTATATCCCTGGTATTGATTTTGGGCCTCAGCGGCGCCGTCAACGCCGATCCTCAGCACGAGCATCCCGGTGGCCCCGGCGGCGAGCACGATGGCGGTCGACCTGCCATGCACGCTCCGGAGCCGCATGCGGGCCCGCAAGGTTACCAACGTGTGACAGAGCCGCATGGCTGGGACAACCGGCCCGGGAATGTCGATCGAGGCGCCTATCAGCACAATTTTCAGGCGGCGCGCAGTTTCCACATCGGTCCCTATCGTCGACCTCCCGGCTGGCGAGATCATCGCTGGAGCTATGGAGAAATTCTACCGCGGGCCTTTTGGGGGCCGCAGTACTTGTTGGCGGATTACTGGCTATTCGCGCTGGAAGTCCCGCCCGCAGGCTTCGAGTGGGTGCGCTACGGTGGCGACGCGGTTCTCGTGAACACGGGCTCGGGCGAGATCCTGCAAGTGGAGTACGGCGTTTTCGCGTGATGGTGTAAATAGCAAATAACTGCGCGGTGTAGGCGTCTGCAGGAAGCGGACGCCTACAAGCGCGTATACTCGCAGCGCCGATGTCGCCGCTATGGAAGATTTAGTTTTGTCCCGCCCACGTCTTTTTTCCGGATTCAAACTCGCACCGAATGATTTGCTGCGAGACCCGACCTACCGGCGCCTGTGGACCTCCATCCTCATTTCCTCGTTCGGCGGCCAGGTGTCGCTGCTGGCATTGCCTCTGTCGGCGGCCGTGTTGCTGCATGCGGCACCCACGCAAATGGGCTTGCTGACCGCCATGGAAATCGCGCCCTTCGTGCTGTTCTCGCTGCCCACAGGCGTATGGCTCGATCGCATACGCAAGCTCCCGGTCTATGTCGTCGGCGAATTGACGGTGGCGACCATCATGGCGACGGTTCCCGTCGCGTGGTGGTTCGGTCTCTTGACCATGAATTGGTTGTATGTGGTTGCCTTTGTCATTGGGGCGGTGAACACCACGGCGGGCAGCGCCGCGCAAATCGTGTTGACCCAAATCGTGCCGCGTGACCGGTTGGTTGAGGCGCATGCCAAGAACGCATTGGCATCCTCCACGGCCGAGGTCACGGGTCCCGGTGCCGCGGGTGCCCTCATCAAGATCACGGGTGCACCGATGGCGCTGTTGGCGGATGCGGTGTTGTTGATGGTGTCGGCCTTCATATTGCGGGGTGTGCGCGTCACGGAAACCCCCAGCCGCGTCCACGCGCGATTTTGGCCCGCCATGCGCGAGGGCTTGAACTTCGTGCGCGGCCATCGCCTGCTCTTCACCATGGCGATCTGCGTGGGCATCTGGCAGATGTGCAACCAGGCGGCCATGGTGGTGCAGATTTTGTTCGCGACCCGGCAGTTGGGCTTGACTGAGCGAGGCGTGGGTTTGAGCTACGTGGCGCTCGGGACGGGCACTGTATTGGCAAGCGCCATCGGCTATCGCGTGGTGCGACGGGTGGGTAACGGTCCCACGCTGGTATTGGGTTTCGCGGTGAGCGGGGCGGGCTGGTTGGTGTTGTCGCTGGCGCCGTTGAATGCGTTCGGCGTTGCCGCTTACGCCTACATGCTGTTGTCGTTTGGCGTAGGTGCGGTGTTTATTTTCATTAACTTTTTGTCACTCCGGCAATCGGTGACTCCCGGCTCCATGTTGGGCCGCATGACCAGCACCATGAGGTGGCTGATACTCCTCCCCGCGGGGCCTGGCGCGCTCATTGGTGGGTGGTTGGGCGAGCATTTGGGACTGCGCATTTCGCTGGGCTTTGCGGGGACGACGGCGCTCTTGCTCGCCGCAGTCGCCGGCCGGTTGCGGGTTATTCGCGACGTCAGAACTTTACCTACACTGAAGGCCGAAGCAGTTACCCCGTTTTCCGCGGATTCGAGTCAACCGTCACTCCTGGTGGCACGTTCTGGAGAGTAATCTGGTGTTGATTGCCAGACCATAAGATAAAAGGAGAAATTGAATGAATAGGTCGACCAAGGCATTGCTCATGACTCTGTGTTTGGCTGGAACCGCCGTGGTAGTTCCGACGCTGGTGGAGGCGGGCATTTCCGTCGACATCAACGTGGCGCCGCCGGCACCTCAAGTCGAAGTCGTTCCCGCCGCGCGCCCAGGTTATGTATGGGCCCCGGGTTTTTGGGAATGGCGCGGTGGACAGCATGTGTGGATTGCCGGACGTTGGATGGGCGAGCGCCGCGGCTACCGCTGGGAGCCGGACGTGTGGGTGCAGCGTGGACCGCGCTGGCACCATGAACCGGGCCATTGGGTGCGTTGAGCACCGACCGAACCGGTAAGTCTGAGGCGCGTCATTTGGACGCGCCTCGCTTCCCGGAGGGGCGGGTGGGACTTATCTCGGACACCCACGGACTTCTCCGGCCTGAGGCATTGAGCTTTCTCCAAGGCTGTCAGCTCATCGTCCACGCCGGTGACATCGGCGGACGTGACATTCTCGATGCACTGTCCGCCATCGCTCCCGTGATTGCCGTTCGCGGCAACAACGACACGGAGCTCGGAATGCAATCCGTGAAAGAGTCCGAATGCGCGCGCATCGGCGATGTGCTGCTGTATGTGGTTCACGACCGAGCCGGCATCGATAGGTATCCCCAGGGTCCCGAGGGTCCCCATGCGCAGGGAATCGGCGTGGTGGTGACCGGCCATTCACACAAGCCGCTTCTCGAGCACCAACATGGCGTTCTGTTTGTGAACCCGGGGAGCGCCGGCCGGAGGCGATTCACGCTACCTATTGCGATTGGGGAACTGCGGATCGAGGCGGGGCGGATCGCCGCCAGGATCGTCAACGTCATGGACGGGAGCGAGATCGCGGCCGGGTGAGGCGACCAGGGGGGCGCGGGCGGCCGGTGGGTCGATGGACCGTGGCGGCGGCCGGTGGGCCGGGCGCTGGGGTTTATTGTCGGCGCGGAGAGACAGCTTACCGTGAATTGGTGGCTTCAACTCTTTGATTTTGCTAATCTTGCGTCGCCATGAATACTGCCGCCCCGGGTCTTCGCGTCGATCAGGTCCACGTTTGGCGCGGCGACCGACATGTGCTTCGGGGCGTAAGCCTTGAGTTGGGCTCGGGGGAGTTGATTCATGTCTCGGGCGCCAATGGCGCGGGCAAGACCACGCTGTTGCGCGTTGCCAGCGGCCTGATGCAGCCGGAACAGGGAAGCGTGTCGTGGCGCGGGCGGTCCATCGTCAGTGCTCCCGCCGAGTATCAAGGCGAGCTGGCCTACGCCTCGCACGAGCCGGCGCTGAAGGGCGATCTGACTGCGCTCGAGAACCTGCGCTTCATGGTGGGCTTGAAGCGCCGCGTCGACTCGGATGAGTTGCTGGCGACGCTGGAGCGTACCGGGGTCGCCGCCTTAGCCGATCTGCCCACCCGTGTGTTGTCCGCGGGGCAGCGGCGGCGGGTTACCATGGCGCGGGTGCTGGCCTATCGCGCGGCGCTCTGGCTGTTGGATGAGCCGTTCACCAATCTCGATGCCGCGGGATCGGCGCTCATGAGTTCGCTACTCGAAGAGCATGTGCGTCAGGGCGGAATGGTGTTGGTGGTCGCGCATCACGATCTCAATCTCGCCACCGCGACCCGGCGTCTGGAGCTTCAAGGATGAGCATAGGACCAGGAGAAGCCTTCAGTTTGATGCTGCGGCGTGAGCTCGCCTTGAGTTTTCGCCGGCGTGATCAGCTGCTGCAGCCCTTGGTATTTTTTCTCATCGTCACGACGTTGTTTCCGCTGTCGCTGTCCGTGCAGCTATCCCTGCTCCGAGAAATGGCGCCTGGGGTTTTGTGGGTGGCGGCGCTGCTCGCCTCGCTCCTGTCTCTGGATGCGCTCTTCAAGAACGATGCGGAGGATGGGACGCTCGAACAGCTGGCTTTGTCCGGGCAAGGACTCACCGTCCTGGTGATGGCCAAGACCCTGGCCCATTGGCTGGTAAGCGGCGCGGCCCTGGTTCTGGTATCGCCGGTGGTGGCCGAGGCATTGGCGGTGCCCACCGAGGCCTTTCCGGTGATGATGTTGAGTCTGGCCCTGGGCACGCTCACTTTGAGCTGGTTGGGCGCGATCGGCGCCGGCCTTACCGTGGGGCTGAAGCGCGGCAACGTGCTGTTGTCGCTGGTGGTGCTGCCGCTCGCCATGCCGCTGCTGATTTTCGGCGCCGCGGCAACCGATCGCGCCATTTCGGGTACTAATCCCGCGGGTGCGCTGTATTTGTTGGGCGCGCTATGCGTGCTGACCTGGACGCTGGCGCCGTTCGCGGTCTCTGCGGCACTGCGCATCACGTTAGAATAACGAGATACTTATGTGGACTTGGTTTTACCGGCTGGCCTCTCCCCCTAACGTGTATCGCGTGACCGGGAGCCTGGCTCCCTGGTTCCTGACGCTGGCAGCGCTGGCCATTGGTTACGGCACCATCGCGGGACTGGTATTCGCTCCTCCCGACTATCAACAGGGCGATGCGTTCCGGATTATTTACGTGCACGCGCCCAGCGCCTGGCTGTCTCTCATGTCGTACACCACCATGGCGGTAGCGGGCGCCATTGGTCTGATCTGGCGCATCAAGGTGGCGCACGCCGTGTCGGCCGCCGTGGCTCCCATTGGGGCCTCGTTCACCCTCTTGGCCCTGGTTACGGGCTCGCTCTGGGGCCGCCCCATGTGGGGCACTTACTGGGCCTGGGATCCCCGGCTCACATCGGAACTCATCCTGCTGTTCCTATACTTTGGGGTTATGTCCCTACGACCTGCTTTCGAGGATCCTGGGCGCGGAGACCGGGCTGCGGCGCTCTTGGGCATTGTCGGGGTGATTAATGTGCCTATTATTCATTACTCGGTTTTATGGTGGAACTCGCTGCATCAGGGGGCTACGGTTGCTAAACTCGGGAAACCGGCTATAGACAGCAGCATGCTGTGGCCCTTGTTGTCCAATTTCCTGGGCTTCATGTTGTTCTTTGGGGCGGTGTTATGCTTACGTTTGCGCGGCGAGGTGCTCAATCGAGAGCGCCAGGCAACGTGGGTACGGGAGGCGCTTAAGCCGTGAATCACTCGGATTTCTGGTCCATGGGCGCTTACGGCCGCTACGTGTGGCCGTGCTTCGGCTTCGCGGCCATGGTGCTTGGCTGGAACCTGTGGTCCGCCCAACGCCATTTGGCGCATGCCCGGCTGCGGGCGCAACGCGCCCTGGCCATGGCTGAGAGCGAAACATGACCCCACGACGCAAGCGTTTGTACGTGGTGCTGGCTATTTTGGGCGGCGTCGCCGCCTCGGTGAGCCTCGCGGTCATGGCCTCGCGCGAGAACATCATGTTTTATTACGACCCCACCCAAATCGCGGCGGGTCAGGCGCCGGCCACCAAGCGATTCAGGGTGGGCGGCATGGTCGTGAAGGGCAGCGTGACGCGCAAGCCCGGCGATCTGCAGGTAAGGTTCGTGTTAACCGACTTTGCGCACCAAGTGCCCGTGGAGTACAGCGGGGTGTTGCCGGATCTGTTCCGCGAGGGCCAGGGCATTATTGCCCACGGAACCATGGGCCCCGACGGCGCCTTCGTCGCGGACGAGGTGCTCGCAAAGCACGATGAGAAATACATGCCACCGGAAGTCGCGGCATCTTTGAAGCAGAAGACGGCCGGCACGGCTCCAGCAGCAGCCGGTACGGCAACAGGCGCCGGACCCACCGGCTAGGCAGAGAAACCATGGCACCGGAACTCGGAGTATTCGCGCTCATACTGGCCTTCTGTCTGAGCATGGCTCAGGCCTTTTTTGGTCTGGTCGGCGCGTGGCGCGGCAAGCCAGTGTGGATGTCGGTGGCACGACCGGCGGTCACCGGTCAGTTCGTGTTCGTGGCCACGGCCTTCGCCTGCCTCGTGTACGCCTTCGTCAACGATGATTTCTCGGTGCTGTACGTGGCACGCAACTCCAATTCGCATTTGCCGTTGTTCTATCACGTGGCGGCGGTGTGGGGCGCACATGAAGGCTCGCTGCTGCTGTGGATACTCATACTGGCCATTTGGAGCGTCGCGGTTGCCGCGTTCAGCCGTCAGCTGCCTTTGAGTTTTTCGAGCCGAGTACTCGGTGTGATGGGTCTGGTGAGCGGTGGCTTCCTGCTCTTCACGTTGTGGACATCCAATCCCTTTCAGCGTCTCATGCCGGCGGCGCAGGATGGCGCGGACTTGAATCCGGTGCTGCAAGACTTTGCGTTGGCGATCCATCCGCCCATGCTGTACACCGGCTACGTCGGATTCTCGGTGGCCTTTGCCTTCGCCTGCGCAGCCATGCTCGAAGGCAGGCTGGATCAGGCCTGGGCCAAATGGACGCGCCCCTGGACGTTGTTCGCGTGGTTATTCCAAACTATCGGCATTGCGCTCGGCAGTTGGTGGGCCTACTACGAGTTAGGCTGGGGCGGCTGGTGGTTCTGGGACCCGGTGGAGAACGCCTCCTTCATGCCTTGGCTGGTGGGCACGGCGCTGGTGCATTCGCTGAGCGTCACGGAAAAGCGCGGCATCTTCAAAAGTTGGACGCTGCTCTTGGCGATTTTCGCCTTCTCCTTGAGTCTGGTGGGCACCTTCTTGGTACGCTCGGGCGTGCTCGTATCCGTGCATTCCTTCGCCACCGATCCGACCCGCGGCATGTACATTCTCGCGTTTCTGGTCCTGACCATCGGCGGCTCGCTCGCCTTATATGCCTGGCGTGCGCCGAAGCTGTACGCGCCGGGTGGTTTCGAGTTGTTCTCGCGCGAGTTCTTTCTGCTGGTCAACAATGTGATTCTGGTGGGCGTGGCGGGTCTGGTGCTCTGGGGCACGTTGTCGCCGCTGGTCTATGAGATGTTGGGTATCGGCAAGATTTCCGTGGGGCCGCCGGTATTCGCCGTCATGTTCTTGGTTCCCATGGTGCCGCTGATGGCGTTTCTCGCCGTTGGCATGCACTCCGCCTGGCGCCGCGGCAAGCTCACGGTGTCGGCGAATCCCCTGTGGTGGATGCTGGCGGCGGCGGCGCTGTTGGCCGTAGCCATTCAGTGGCTCGGCTTTAGATCCATGCATTGGGTGGGATTGTTGGGCCTGACCTTCGGACTGTGGATTATCTTCTCCTCGGTGCTCGAGCCCCTGCGGCGGTGGCGATATGGTCAAACCGTGTCCCAGGCAATGCTCGGCATGACGCTCGCGCATCTGGGCGTGGGACTGTTCGCCATCGGTGCCAGCGGCGTCGAGAGCTACAAGATCGAAAAGGACGTGGCTCTACGGCCGGGCGGCAGCTACACCATCGCCGGCTACGACTTTCATTTCGTCAACGCGGTGGCCGTGCGCGGCCCGAACTACGATGCCGTGGAAGCGTTGGTGGAGGTCACCCGAGACGGCAAAGCGGTGGCCATTCTGAAACCGCAGAAGCGTCATTTCTGGGTACAGCAAACCGACAACAGCCAGGCAGCCATCTCGGTGAACTGGTCGCGGGATTTGTTCGTCGCCATGGGTAACTCGCTGGGAGAGGGTGCCTGGAGCATGCGCATTCAGTACAAGCCTCTGGTGCGCTATATCTGGTTGGGCGCGTTGATCATGGCCCTGGGCGGCGGCGTGGCCGCCACGGATCGACGTTATCGCGTACGGCTGCCGGCGGCGGCACGTACCGACAGCGGGCCTGAACCGACTCCAGCCTTGAGAGAAGCCTAATGTGGAAATTTCTCATTCCCATGGCGGCATTCGTCGGGCTGGTTGTCCTGTTTGCCTTAGGGCTCAATCCCAACCGGGATATTCGCGCATTACCCTCGCCGCTGATCGGTAAGCCGGCACCGGCCATTGCGCTGACGGATGTCATGGACCCCAGCCGGCCCGTGACCAACGCGGCCTTTCAGGGCCAGGTATACATCGTGAATGTCTGGGGCACGTGGTGCGAGATGTGCCGTGAGGAGCACGATGAGCTCCTGACCATCGCGCAGCAAAAAGTGGTGCCCATTATCGGGCTGGTGTACATGGACAAGCGCGACAACGCGAAACAATGGTTGGAGCAGCTGGGCAATCCATACGCCGCGGTGGCCTTCGATAACGACGGCCGCACGGCCATCGACTGGGGCGTCTATGGCGCCCCGGAGACCTTTCTCGTCGATGGCCACGGCCGCATTATTTATAAGTTCGTCTCACCCATCACCCCCGAGGTATGGGCGCACGAATTCCTGCCGCGCATCGAAGCGGCGCGCCGAGCCGGAGCCTAAACGTGAAAGCCCATGGAGGGAGACTGAGGTCCGCTCTACTGCTGCTGACCGCAGTGATCGGGATCGCCATGCTGTGCGCGGCGGTGTTGACGGATGCGCGCGCGGCGCCGGCCGGCTTGGGACTGCAGTCGGCCATCGACGCCAACGGTCAATTGGTCGATCCTGACCTGCAGGCACGCTTCGAACACATCGCGGGGCAACTCCGCTGTCTCGTCTGCCAGAACGAATCCATTGCCGACTCCAATGTGGAGTTGGCCAGCGACCTGCGGCGTCAGGTGCGTGAAATGCTGGTGGCTGGCAAGAGCGACGATGCCATCCTCGATTACATGACGGATCGCTATGGTGAGTTCGTGCGCTTCAGTCCGCCCTTGGAAGCAAAGACCCTGCTCATCTGGGGCGCGCCCTTTATCGTTCTCCTCGTTGGTGTGGGTATTATCGTCGGCATCGTACGCCGCCGTTCACGCATGCCCATTGACGACGAACCCACGCCGGATCATCAATAATTCATGACCACCTTTGTCATCCTCGCAGCTCTCATGGCTGCGCTGGCGGCCGCAGTTGTTACCGTGCCGTTGTGGCGCGAACGGCAGACCCGCCTGCTCGGCGTTATCGCCGGTGTTCTGGTCGCAGCGGCGGCAGCCGGCCTGTACCCGCTTTGGAGCAACTGGAGTTGGCACTCCTCGGGGCAGCCTCAGCCTAACGGCCCCGATGTGGCCGCCATGGTGACCAAATTGGAAGCGCACATGCGCGACGACCCCAAGGACCTGCGAGGCTGGATGATGCTGGGCCGGTCCTACGTGGCGCTGCAGCGATTGGATGACGCCATCCTGGCCTACAACCATGCACATGAGCTCGACGCGGGGAACGCGGAAGCGGCGCTGGGCTTGGCTGAAGCCATGAGCCTGCGTGCGGGTGGCAACATCACCCCCGCGGCATCGCAGCTGTTCGAGCAGGCGGTCAAGCTGGCGCCGGACAATCCCAAGGCACTCTTGTATGGCGGCTTCGCGGCGGCCGAGCGGGGCGACAAAGCGACCGCGCGCGCCCGCTGGCAGGCGCTCAAGGACATGCATCCCCCGGAGCAGATCGAGCAGCTATTGGACGCGCGCATTGCCGAACTCGGTCTGCCCGCGGCGGGCGTGGTTGCGGCAGGTGGCGCAGCCGGTGCGCCGGCCATGGCCGGCCGAGCGGCACCGTCCGGCGCGGGGGGGAGCACTGCATCACCGCAGTCCAGCGCGGAGGCCACGGTCGACGTGACCATCAATCTGGCTCCGGCGCTCAAGGCCAAGCTGACTCAGGACACGCCGCTATTCGTGTTTGCGCGAGAGCCGGGCGCCCAGGGGCCGCCGCTGGCAGCAAAACGCTTGACAACAGCGGCCATCGGCACCCAAATACATTTATCGGCCGCTGATTCCATGCTGCCCGGCCGAGCTCTAGCCGGCGGTCAGCGGGTCACGATTACGGCACGCGTATCATTCAGTGGCCAGCCTCTCCCGGCAGCGGGCGATTTATACGGCGAACTTACATATGATGTGGGACATGACGGCCCACGCGATCTTATTATCGACCGCGTCGCGCAATAGGAATTACCGGCACACGGACGTATTGGGAAGCCCAAAGCCATGACGATGTTATTGCAGGATTCGACACCGGCGCGCGAGACTTGGCTTACGCCGCGGCGCGGCATCTTTCTGATCGTGATTGTGGTGGTGGCGCTTGCGGGCGTCATTGCCTTTCGCTTGACCAAGTTATTGGGCGATAAGCCCATGGACGCGAAGAAGCACGAGATTCCGACGGTGACCGTGACGGAGGTTGGCCGCAGCACCACCCCCACCGTCATCAGCATTGTCGGCACGATCAATGCCCGTTACGACATGCCGATCGGCGTGCAGGGCGATGCGGGCCGCATCGAAGCGATTTATGTGGAGGCCGGTGATCACGTCAAGAAGGGCCAGGTGCTGGCGCGTCTCGATGTATCGGTGTTACAGCCGCAGGTGGCGAATCTCGAGGCCTCGCTGGAGGAATCGCGTGCCGAAGCCGATCTGGCCCAAGCCGAATATCACCGCGCGGAGGCCGTCGGCGCCTCTGGCGCGCTTTCGGCGGAGGAAACTCAACGGCGTAAATCCAGTGCCGTCACGGCCGCAGCCAAGGTGAAGGTGGCGGCCGCTCTGTTGGCCGAAGCCGAGGCACGCTTGGCGCGCGCTGATGTGCGCGCCCCTGCCGACGGCAAGATATTGACCCGAAACGTCGAAGTAGGACAGACGGCGACGCCCGGCGGCGAAGCCTTGTTCCGTTTGTCGGAAGGCGGCGAAATCGAATTGCGCGGACAGGTGTCCGAACAGGATTTACCGACGTTGAAAGTGGGCCAGGCGGTCACCGTTCAGCTGACCGGTTCGACTGATACCTATGCGGGCAAGGTCCGCCTTCTGGGCGCGGTCATCGATCCGCAAACTCGCCTCGGGATGGTGCGGGTTGCGCTCGAACCGAATGACAATCTGCGGCCGGGCGCGTTTGCCCGTGCCGAAGTGACGGTGAGTAACGCGGAGCGCGAGGTTCTGCCGCAAACCGCCGTTTTGACGGATGACAAGGGAAGTTACGTGCTGATCGTGGATTCGCAGCACAAGATTCAACGCCGCGCCGTGCATGTCTCCGGCATGGTCCCCCATGGCGTCACCATCGGCGATGGTCTCGACGGCAAGGAATTGGTGGTCGCGACCGCCGGCGCCTTCTTGCAGCAGGGCGAAACCGTCATGCCTGTGACGAAAAACACCAGCGGCTCTTGACGGCCTTGCGCGAGGTGCTTCGATGAAGAATATATCTGCCTGGGCGATTCGACACCCGGTCTTTCCCATAGTCTTATTCGTGGTCTTGTTCTTTCTGGGCGTGGTGGCGTTCATCCGCCTGCCCATCAATCTGCAGCCCGACATCTCATTTCCTCTGGTGGAGGTCAGCATTCAGCAGCCGGGTGCCGCCCCGACCGAAATGGAAACGCAGATCGCGCAGAAGGTCGAGGGTTCAATCTCGAGCATCGGCAACGTGCGGAATATGACCACCTTCATCGTCGAAGGTGCTGTCGATATCAATGTCGAATTTCAAATCGGCACTCCGATCGATCGCGCCGTCACGGATGTCCGGGATGCCATCGCGAAGGTGCGCAACGATCTGCCGCAGAATATTTTCGAGCCCTTGGTACAGCGCATCAATATCGACGGCGGTGCCTTCGCCTATTACGCGGTAACCACCACCGCACTGACTCCTGTGCAGCTGAGTTGGTTCATCGATAACAACGTGACCAAGCGGCTGCTGAACCTCAGCGGCGTCGCCCAAGTGTCGCGCAGCGGCGGCGTGGACCGCGAGATTCGGGTGGAACTCGACCCGAGCCGGCTCCAGGCGTTGGGCCTCACCGCGGCGCAGGTCAACGACCAGCTGCGGGCGCTCAACCTGGACACCGCCGGCGGCCGCGCACAGGTGGGCGGCGGCGAGCAGGCCATTCGAGTGCTGGGCGGCGCCAGAACCGCGGCGGCGCTCGGCGATTCGCAGATCATCGGACCCGGCGGAAAGTCACTGCCCCTGCGCGAAGTGGCGGACGTGCATGACGGCATCGAGGAGGTGCGCAGCATCGCACGCCTCAACGGCAGGCCCGCCACGACCTTCGGCGTGTACAAGTCCAAAGGCGCCTCGGATGTGGCCGTGGCCAAATTGGTGGACACGGAACTGGCGAAGATCCGCAAGGAAAATCCCGGCATCCAGATGACTCCCGTGTACACGACGGTCGAGCATACGCTGCGCACCTATCACTCGGCGCTGAGCGCTCTGGTGGAAGGATCGGTACTTGCCGTGGTCGTGGTCTGGTTCTTCTTGCGCAGTGCGCGGGCCACGATCATTTCGGCGCTGGCAATTCCTCTGTCCGCCGTCCCCACTTTCGTCTTCATGCAGTGGATGGACTTCACGCTAAATAACATTACATTGCTGGCGTTGTCCCTCGTGGCGGGCGTGCTGGTCGACGACGCGATCGTGGAAATCGAAAATATCGTACGCCACATGCGCATGGGCAAGAGCTGCTATCAGGCTGCCATCGACGCGGCAGACGAGATCGGCCTTGCGGTGGTGGCGACCTCCTTTACCATCATCGCCGTGTTCCTGCCCGTAAGCTTCATGGGCGGCGTCAGCGGCCAATTCTTCAAGCAATTTGGATTAACGGTGGCCGTCGCGGTATTCGTGTCGCTCATGGTGGCGCGTCTCATCACCCCGGTGTTGGCTGCCTACGCGCTCGGCGGCGATAGACTGCCCAAGCATGTCGAAGATGGTCCCATCATGACGCAGTACCTCTCGTTATTGCGGTGGTGCGTGGCAAATCGATGGAAGACCATGTCGTTCGGGGCCCTATTCTTCGTCGTGTCGGTAGCCGCGTTGTCCGTCCTTCCGAAGGCATTCACCCCGCCGGAAGACTTTGCAAGCACGGACCTCTCCATCGAACTGCCCCCGGGCGGCACCCTGGAGGACACGTCGCGGGTGTCCGCCGCGGCCGCGGCCATCCTCATGAAATCGCCGCAGGTGACCAATGTCGTCGAGTTCGTCGGCGGCGACGATGGCGAGATTCGTAATGGCGAGATTTACGTGAGCCTCGTGCCGCGCAAAGACCGTCCGATGAGTCAAAAGGAATGGGAGCAGCAGATAATGCCCGTTCTCAACAAAGTACCCGATGGGCATTTGAACTTTTCCGACAACGGCGGCGGGCGCGATTTCCAAATGTATTTGACGGGGGACGACCCGGAGTTGTTGGAGCGCACCGGACACCAAGTATTGGCCGAGATGCGCGCGCTCAACGAAATTCGCGATTCGCGCATCAAGGGCGATATGCCTCGTCCCGAGATCGTGATCCATCCGCGACTGGATATCGCGGCGGAATTGGGCGTCAGTGTGCAGAGCATCAGCCAGACCATCCGTATTGCAACCTTGGGCGACTTACCGCAGAACGGCGCGAAATTTTCTTTGAGCGACCGGCAAATACCGATTCGCGTGAGTTTGATCGAAAGTGCCCGACGCGATCTCACCACATTGGAGAATTTGCCGGTGCCGACGGCGTCGGGCGCCAGCGTGCCACTGAAAACCGTTGCGGATCTTACTTTCGGCGAGGGCCCCTCGGCGGTCCGGCGCTACAATCAGAGCCGCCGATTGTTCCTCGAAGCGGACTTGAGCCCGGGGTTCGAGCTCGGAAATGCAACCAAGAAAATTTATGCGCTCCCCTCCATGACGCATTTGCCGGAAGGTGTGCATCGGGTCGAGACGGGGCAGGCCGAGATCATGACCGAACTTTTCAATAACTTCCTACTCGCCATTGCGGCCGGCATTCTCATGGTGCTGGCCGTTCTTGTGTTGCTGTTCGCCCGCGTGTTCCAGCCGATTACCATTTTGTCGGCGTTACCGTTGTCGCTGGGCGGAGCAGTGCTGGCTTTGCTCATTACTGGGAAGCCGTTCTCGTTGCCCGTGGTCATAGGCGTTCTGATGCTCATGGGCATCGTGGCGAAGAACTCCATTCTGTTGGTGGACTTTGCCATCGAGGAAATGCGCGCCGGCAAGCCGCGGCTGCAGGCCATTTTGGAGGCCGGCCACAAGCGTGCTCGACCCATTGTCATGACCACCGTGGCCATGGTCGCAGGTATGGTGCCGGTAGCAGCGGGGTGGGGCGGCGACAGCGATTTCCGCTCGCCCATGGCCATTGCGGTCATCGGGGGGCTGATCACGTCGACCTTATTGACCCTGGTCATTGTCCCCGCCGTGTTCACGCTGTTCGACGACATCGAGCGCTGGCTTGCGCCGAGAGCCGGCAAGTTGCTCGCGGAACCCATCGGCGCGCCCGCGGGGCTGCCGGAGAAGAGCGCGTTTCCGCTGGGGCCGCCCCAGTCGGGCATGCTGCCGAGCAGCGGATTGCCCGGCGGCGACGGGACTATCGACGGCCGATAACCGTGGCGGCGGATAGCTGCGACGCTCGATCGCCCAACGGTCAACCTAGGGTGCTGTTGGCCGTTGGCTACACATGACCTCCAAGCACTACGCATTGCTCTTCGCCTTGTTTTTGGAGCTGTTGTCCGCCGCCGCGCAGGCCGATGTCATAGCTGCCGTGAACTGGGCGCGGGTGAGAGGGTGTACGTCGGAGCGCGCTCCCTTACGCGACAACGCCAGGTTGCAACAGGCCGCACAGCACTTGGCCAACGGTGAGTCGCTGCAATCCTCGTTGACATCGGCCGGCTATCTGGCCGCGCAGTCGTCGGTCATACATCTGTCGGGAGCGGTGAACGATGACCAGCTGGCCAATATTCTGGTCAATCACTACTGCACCTCGCTGGCGGATCCGAAATTGACTGAGCTCGGCGTGCAGCGGCGCGGCCGCGATGTGTGGATGGTATTCGCCGCGCCTGTGGCGTTGCCGGGGCCCGGCGAGGCGGACTTCATTGCGCGCCAAATACTCGATCTGGTGAACAGAGCGCGCTCGAGCGGACGCCGCTGCGGCGGTGTGGCCTATCCCGCCGTACCCCCGTTGACATTGAACCCAGTGCTGAGCGGCGCCGCGCTGACGCATTCGCAGTCCATGGCCCGTTACGACGAGTTCGATCATCGCGGCCAC
>Ga0302310_10000498_pt1 | contig 37000 bp, 33 predicted proteins | sample III_Palsa_N1_2_FD_200451 | JGI IMG/M metagenome (GOLD analysis project Ga0302310, IMG submission 200451) | Peat permafrost microbial communities from Stordalen Mire near Abisko, Sweden - III_Palsa_N1_2 | ecosystem: Environmental > Terrestrial > Soil > Palsa > Peat permafrost | place: Sweden...
ACAAGAAGGAGAAGGTCAACCCGATGGGTGGCTGCCTGCCGGTGCTGATCACCATGCCGGTGTTCCTGGGTCTGTTCTACGTGCTGGAATACAGCATCGAGCTGCGCCACGCCCCGTTCCTGTGGATTCCCGACCTGAGCTCGCCCGATCCGTTCTACATCCTGCCGATCATCTACGCGCTGGTGATGCTGGGCACGCAGTGGCTCAATCCCGCGGCGGCCGGCATGGATCCGGCGCAGGCGCGCATGATGAAGGTGATGCCGCTGCTGTTTACGCTGCTGTTCGCCTTTTATCCCTCGGGCCTTTGCTTGTATTACGCGATCAATGGCCTGGTGGGTCTGGGTCAGCAGTGGTGGGTGACGCATCACGTGGACCGTGAAGAAGGAAGCAAGACGGCCTGAGTTGTTTCGATAGAGAGATATCGACAGCCGCGATCGGGAAACCATCGCGGCTGTCTTCGTTTAGAGTGCATGCGAATGACCTTTACGCCTTCGCCAGATCCATCCAGCGACACCATCGCCGCCATCGCAAGCGCTTCCGGCGCTGCGGGAGTGGGCATCGTGCGGATATCCGGGTCAGCCGCTCCGATGATTGCGCAGGCCTTGCTTGGACACGCGCCGAAGCCACGCCACGCGCATTTCATTCCGTTTCAGGATGCCGCCAGCGTACTTATCGATCGCGGCCTGCTGCTGTATTTCCCCGGCCCGGCCTCTTATACCGGTGAGCACGTGCTGGAACTTCAGGGTCATGGCAATAACGTGCTGCTCGATCTGCTGCTGCGTCGAGCGTGCGAACTGGGCGCGCGGCTGGCGCGTCCAGGCGAGTTTACCGAGCGCGCATTTCTCAACGGCAAGCTCGACCTGGCCCAGGCCGAAGCGGTTGCGGATCTGATCGCCGCGCGCTCGCAGGCCGGTGCGCGTGCCGCGCTGCAGTCGATGGAAGGTGTGTTTTCGCGTAAGGTCGACGCGCTGCTGCAGGAGATGATTGCCCTGCGCGTGCACATCGAGGCGGCCATCGATTTTCCGGAGGAAGAAATCGATTTCCTCTCTGATCCCGCCATCGATCGTCAACTCGTGGCGGTGCAGGCTGAGCTGGCCGAATTGCTGCGCGAGGCGCGACGTGGCCTGCGATTAAACGATGGCTTGCGCGTAGCCATCGTTGGACGTCCAAACGCCGGCAAGTCGAGCTTGTTGAATGCGCTGGCCGGCAGCGATCGCGCCATCGTCAATGCCACCGCGGGCACGACGCGTGACGTGCTGCGCGAGCAATTGAACTTCGACGGCATCGTGCTGGAATTGGCCGATACCGCGGGTCTGCGCGAGACCGATGATGACGTCGAACGCGAAGGGGTGCGCCGCGCCAACAGCGAACTACAGCGAGCCGATGTCGCCCTGCTGGTGACCGACGCGAAACAGGTTGATGGTGATCTCGCGCTGCTTGCGGACCTGTCCGAAAGCGTCGAGCAGCTGGTACTGGTCAACAAGATCGATCTCGATAGCGAGCAACCACACACCGAATCGCGAGACGGTCGCCGCTGGCTGTGGGCCTCGGCAAAAACCGGCGTTGGCCTCGATGCGTTACGCGCTACGTTGAAAGACCTTGCCGGTGCCGGCGGCGGCGAAGGTGCTTTCAGCGCACGCCGTCGCCACGTGCTGGCGTTGCAGCAAGTAGACGTCCATTTGCAGTACGCTGCCCTGTATCTCGGCAAACAGCGCGCGGGCGAAATCGCCGCCGAAGAACTTCGCCAGGCCCAACAGGTGCTTGGCGAAATCACCGGAAGCTACAGCAGCGATGATCTGCTGGGCGCCATTTTCAGCTCGTTCTGCATCGGCAAATAGTCGTCCTGCTTGCGGGTGGCGTTGCCTATCCAGGCAGCTATCACTTCAACGTCAGTTCCTACGGCTCAGGGGTTACCGCCGTCATCCTCGGCACCTGCGCCGGGCGAGCCCTGTTTGTTGTCACGACGGTGCTGCATGGCTTCCTGCTGTATCTGCTGATACTGCTGGCGCTGGCTGTCGGTGAGGATCGCCTGGATCTGGCTGTCAGTATCCTGCTTGAGCGCACGCATTTTCTGATGCTGATCATGCGGCGAGCTTGATGCGTCAGCCCGTATCTGCTGCATCTGTTGCTGGCGGCTCTGCAGGATCGGCTCGATCTTGGCGGCCTGATCCGGTGTCAGCTGCAGTTTTCGGCTCAGTCGTGCGGTCTGTTTTTGCGGATCGGGCATCGCGTGTTGCGCTGGCGCTACGTCAGCGTTTCCGGCGGGAGGTGGCGTGTCCTGAAAAGGTTGGGCATAGGTCACACTAGTAGCGCCGAGGCTGAGGGCAAAGCCGAGCAGGGCGAGACGGCTGGCAAACTTCATGGTGATATCTCCAGTGGGGTATCAAGCATTGGCAACACGTCGATCAACGCGAAGCGCTTGCTGCGGGTTGACGACCGGCGCGGCCTTTCTTCGCAAAGTCTTATCGACACATGGGTCATATTCAGTCGCTGACGACACTTCGCCTAACGCTCACTCAAGGATTTCCCATGATCGAACTGCATTACTGGCCGACACTGAATGGCCACAAGATCACGATGTTTCTGGAAGAGGCGGGCGTGCCTTATGAAATCAAGCCAGTGAATATCGGCAAGAGCGAGCAGTTCACGCCGGCGTATCTGAAAATTTCACCGAACAACAAGATGCCGGCCGTGGTCGATACCGATCCGTTCGGTGGCGGCGAACCGCTGAGCATTTTCGAGTCCGGCGCGATCCTGCAATACCTCGCCGAAAAGACCGGCAAGTTTTCGCCGCGCGACGTGCGCGAACGCTATGTCGTTGCCGAGTGGCTGTTCTGGCAGGTCGGTGGACTGGGTCCGATGCTGGGGCAGAACCATCATTTCAATCGCTATGCACCGGAGAAGATTCCCTACGCGATCGAACGCTACGTCAACGAAACCCGTCGTCTTTATGGCGTGCTGGACAAGCGGCTAGAAGGACGCGCGTTTATAGCCGGCAAGGATTACACGATCGCCGATATGGCCGCCTATCCGTGGATCGTGCCTTACGAAGCACAGGGCATGAAGCTGGAAGACTTTCCGAATCTCAAGGCGTGGTTCGATCACATCCGCGATCGCGACGCCACCCAGCGCGCGTATGCACTGGCCGACACCATCAAGGGCAAGACCGATCTGGCCACTGACGAGGAAGCGCGCAAGCACATGTTTGGTCAGGGTGCATTGAACAAGTAATGCGTGAGGTAAACCGACGACGCTTCGATAAGGCGCCGTCGGTTGTATTGAGTCAGTCGGCAAAGTTGGTGCGCACCAATTCCTCGACTTCCATGCCACGGCCGGCGATGATCGCCTTGGCCGAGTAAAGCGCGGTGTGCAGCACCTGCCCTACTTCTATCTTTGGCGGCATCACCAGCTCGTAGCGGTTGACCTTGACATCGAGCAGCGCGGGGCCCGGTTGCGACAGCACGTCGCGCACGGCCTCTTCCAGCGTCGACGCATCGTCTACCCGGCGACCGTAGAAACCGATCGCTTCGGCCAGTTTGGCGAAGTCGGGGTTCTTCAGTTCGGTGAACGCATCCAGCAGGCCTTCCACCTTCTGCTCCATCTCGACGAAGCCGAGCGAGCTGTTGTTGTAGACGATCACCTTGATGGGGATGTTTTCCTGCACGGCGGTGAGCAGGTCACCCAACAGCATGCTGATGCCGCCATCGCCGCTGAGCGAGATCACCTGCCGATCGGGTAACGCCTTCTTAATGCCGAGAGCTTCGGGCATCGCGTTGGCCATGGTGCCGTGAACCAGGCTGGTCAGCGTGCGTCGCTTGCCGTTGCTGGTGATGTGGCGCAGCAGCCAGACCATCGGGCTGCCGCCGTCGGCAGTAAAAATCGCATCGTCGTCAGCGTGCCGATCAATCAGCTTGGTCAGATACTGCGGATGGATCAGGCCATCGCTGCCGGCATGTTCTTCCTCGGAAATCTGCTTGAGTGTCGCTTCGCGATGCTTGAGGCTGTTGCGCAGAAACGCATGCTCTTCACGCGCGTGCAGACGCGGCAGCAGGGCTTCGATGGTGTCCTTGATATGGCCTACTACGCCGATATCGACCGGATGACGGCGTCCCAGATGTGTGGCATCGCTGTCGATCTGGATGAGTTTGGCTTCGCTCGGATAGAACTGGCTCCAGGCGAAGTCGGCACCGAGCAGCAGCAGTGTGTCGCACGCATCCAGCGCGCGGAAGCCGGACTCCACGCCGAGGATGCCGGTCATGCCCATGTTGTACGGGTTGTACGGTTCGATGAAATCCTTGGCGCGCGAGGTATGCGCGACCGGCGCCTTGATCTTTTCGGCCAGCGCGACAATTTCGTGCTCGGCGCCTTCGCAGCCGGAGCCGCAATACAGCGTGACGCGTTTGCCGGCGTTGATCACTGCGGCTATTTCATCAAGCTCGGCATTGGATGGCCGCAACACCGGCTGCGGCTGATGCGGGCGGAACGCCAGACCGTCTTCGACTTCCATCTGGCTGATGTCGCCCGGCACGATGATCACCGCCGCACCGCGTTTGTTCAACGCGGCTTGCGCTGCCAGCGCCGTGACGCGGCGTGCCTGCGCTGGCGAATGGATATACATGCAGAAATGGCTGCAGGTGTCGTAGATCGGTTTCAGATCCACCTCCTGCGGAAAATCCATGCCCATCTCGCTGGTGGCGACTTGCGTGGCGATCAGCACTACCGGCGCGCGGTTGCGGTGCGCTTCAAACAGGCCGTTGATGAAGTGCAGGCTGCCGGGCCCGCAGGTGCCGGCGCAGGCGGTGAGTCGACCGGTGATCAATGCTTCGCCACCGGCGGCCATCGCGCCGGCTTCCTCGTGCCGCATGTGCACCCATTCGATATCGCTGCGGCGGATCGCATCGGTGATGTGGTTGAGTGTGTCACCGACGATGCCGTAGCAGCGCTGCACGCCCGCGGCCTGCAGCGTCTCGATAATGATGTCGGCAACTTTCTTCTTGCTCATGGGCGATCTCCGAGAGGCTGTAGACGCGGGCACCGGTCGGCTCGCGCAAACCTTGATTGAATGCGCCTTGATGAAAATTCCGGGTGAATGGATGGCACGATGGTCAACGCGTAAATGCAAACGCCCGCCGCTTTGGGCGGCAGGCGTTTGGTAGATCACGCGGCAGGTTTGTGCCTGGAAAAACGCGGCAGATCAGATGCGACCGACTTCCGTATCGCTCTGCTCCAGCGGCGGAGCCGTGCCGGCCACGGCCAGCAGGGCCTGCGCATAACTGTCCTCGATGCTGACCGTCGACACTTCATCCCAGCCGAAGAACGATACCTCGCGCATCCACTCCGCGTCGGGGCTCAGCTCCTGCATGTAGAAACCGTCCTCATCCACGCTGGCAAGCCGGCCGATGTAGCAGACTTCCGATTCGTCCTCGCTGTCCACGTGCACGCCGATCACCGGCGCCTGTGCGCCCGCGGCCTGAATGACTTCGCGGATGTTGTCCAGCGGAAAGCCGCGCGGCGGTCGCGGCAGGATGTGCTTCAGCGTCAACGCCTTCTCGAAGAAGATATGATGCTTGTCCGGCGCTTCCAGCTCGGAAACGTCGCGGTGCCGCATGATGTACATGCCGTCGTAGGTGATGCCGTCGCCGACCACCCATAGCAGAAAGAATTCCTGCCCGACGCCGCCCACGTAGCCACAGAAGCTGCCGTGTTCGAGATCTTCGCGCCATAGCCGGATCAGCGTCTGCTTCTGCTGCGCTTCGCGCAGCTGGGCGCGCTGGCCGGTGGTTTTGAGTTCAATGATGTTGCTCACGGGCATGATTTTACCAGATTGGGTCAAGCGGCTTGTTAGGGCCGGTTTTACGGCCGTATCGACGGTACAAAAACTTGCGCAATCCCAGAAAAATCAAAGGATGTAGCGGCTCAGGTCCTCGTTCTGCACCAGGCTGGCCAGGCTGTTATCCACATGTGCGGCGTCGATCAGGTAGTGCTCACCGGACTTGTCGGCTGCCTCGTACGAAATCTTTTCCAGCAGCCGCTCCATCACCGTATGCAGGCGGCGTGCACCGATGTTTTCGGTGCGCTCGTTGACCTGGAATGCCACCTCGGCCAGCCGGTCAATGCCGCTGTCGACAAACTCCAGCGTGACACCCTCGGTACCCAGCAGAGCCACATACTGTTTGGTCAGCGCGTTGTGCGGCTCGCGCAGGATGCGCTTGAAATCATCGACGCTGAGTGCCGACAGCTCCACGCGAATCGGCAGGCGGCCCTGCAGTTCCGGAATCAGGTCGGACGGCTTGGCCAGTGAAAACGCGCCCGAAGCGATGAATAGCATATGATCAGTCTTGATCGGGCCGTACTTGGTCGACACGGTGGACCCTTCCACCAGCGGCAGCAGATCACGCTGCACACCTTCGCGACTGACGCCGGCATGGCCGTGCTCGCCGCGCTGCGCGACCTTGTCGATCTCGTCGATGAAGACAATACCATTCTGCTCGGCGGCTTCCATCGCCAGCGAGCGAATTTCGTCGTCGTTGAGCAGCTTGCCGGCCTCTTCATCGATCAGCATCGGTCGTGCCACCTTGATGGCGACCTTGCGCTGCTGGGTCTTGGCGCCGCCGATGTTCTGAAACATCTGCTTGAGCTGCGCGCTCATCTCTTCCATGCCGGGAGGCGACATGATTTCCACGCCCACGTTCATGGCGAAATCCAGCTCGATCTCGCGCTCGTCCAACGCGCCCTCGCGCAACTGTTTACGGAATTTCTGGCGCGTATCGTTTTCGATCGCCGGCGCCGGCGCATCATGGCTCCAGTCGGTCGGCGTGGCTTGCCGGCGCGGCAGCAGCGCGTCGAGGATGCGATCTTCGGCACGATCCTCGGCCTGCGTGCGCACGCGCTTGACCGCCTGCTCGCGGGTGAGCTTGTACGCGACGTCGGCGAGATCGCGGATGATCGATTCCACATCCTTGCCGACATAACCGACCTCGGTGAACTTGGTCGCTTCCACTTTCACAAACGGCGCGTTGGCCAGCGTCGCCAGCCGGCGCGCAATCTCGGTCTTGCCGACGCCGGTTGGGCCAATCATCAGAATGTTTTTCGGCGTCACTTCATTGCGCATCTCCGGCGCCAGCTGCATGCGCCGCCAGCGGCTGCGCAGCGCCACGGCGACCGCGCGCTTGGCGTCGTTCTGGCCAATGATGAAGCGGTCGAGTTCGTTGACGATTTCGCGGGGAGTGAGTTCGGACATGGCTTGCTTCTTTGAAAGCGGGATTGGTGAGCGGGTACTTTGCGAGTTGCTGGAAGAGTGTGCCGTTGAGTACGGAGCGCTGAGGTCAAAGCGAGGTGCGGGGACTTTCGGCGAACGACATGTTCCCTGTTGCCCAGCTTCTGTTCATCGCTCGATTCACAGCTCCTCTATCGAGATGTTGTGATTGGTGTAGATGCAGATATCGCCAGCGATCTTCAGCGCCTTTTCAACGATGGTGCGGGCGTCGAGCTCGGTGTTTTCAAGCAGTGCCAGCGCAGCGGATTGCGCGAACGGGCCGCCGGAACCGATCGCGATCAACCCGTGCTCGGGTTCGACCACGTCACCATTGCCAGAGATCAGTAGCGACACTTCCTTATCGGCGACAGCGAGCATCGCTTCGAGCTTGCCGAAGCGCCGATCGGTGCGCCATTCCTTGGCCATCTCCACCGCGGCACGGGTGAGGTTGTTGCCATGCTTGTCGAGCTTTTGCTCAAACAATTCGAACAGCGTGAACGCATCGGCGGTGGCGCCAGCGAACCCGGCGATCACGTCGCCCTTACCCAGCCGGCGCACCTTGCGCGCATTGCCCTTCATCACGGTGTTGCCCAGCGTGACCTGGCCGTCGCTGCCGATCACGACGCGGCCTTCGCGACGTACGCAGACGATGGTGGTGGCGTGAAACGATTCCATGAGCACTCCGCTTGTTTGCCTGAACCGCCGAGATGGGGCCGCAAGCCGTGGCTTCAATGTCTGCGGTCATGCAAGTACAGCGCTGACCGCACCTGAAAGCGCGTCAGGACTTGCTTTTGGCCCGCGGATGCGCCGCGTCGTAAACCTTGGACAGGTGCTGAAAATCGAGATGCGTATAGATCTGCGTGGTGGCGATGTCGGCGTGGCCGAGCAGCTCTTGAACCGCGCGCAGGTCGCCGGAGGATTCCAGCATGTGGCTGGCGAAGGTATGGCGCAGCAGATGCGGATGGATGTGTTTGGGAATGCCCTGCTGCAGCGCCAGCGTCTTCATGCGCAGTTGGATCGTGCGTGGGTTGATCGGCGCGCCGCCGCGGCCACGGAAGATCGGGCTTTCGGCGAGCATGCCTTCTTCCGCGCCGAGCGCGCGTAGCGCGGTGACAGCATGTCGACCGACCGGCACGATGCGCGTCTTGCTGCCCTTGCCGAGCACGCGCACTTCGCCGCCGTCGAGATCGAGATCGAGCCAGCGCAGGCCAACCAGTTCGGACAGGCGCAAGCCGCTAGAATAGAACAGCTCCAGCATCGCGCGATCGCGCACGGCCAGCTTGCCGCCGCTATCGGTTTCGACCAGTGCGCTTGCCTCGTCCACGTCCAGCACTTGTGGCAGCTTGCGTCGTACCTTGGGGCCGCGTACGCCAAGCATGGGATCGTGATTGAGCTGGCCTTCGCGGGTGAGCTGGCGAAACAGGCTGCGGCAGGAGGAGAGCAGCCGCTGCAGGCTCTTCGGCGCCAGGCCTTCCTTGCCCTTGCTGCCGCGATGTTCGGTAGCGACAAAGGTACGCATGCGATTGGCATCGAGTCCGTCGAACGACGCGATGGCGTTTTCCTGCATGAAACGGGTCAGCTTGGCCAGGTCGCGCCGGTAGCCGGCGACGGTGTGCGGCGAAGCCTGCCGCTCGCTGGCGAGACGGCTGAGCCAGTCGTCGATCTGGCGTTCGGGCGTCACTGCCGGCTCAGGAAACGTCCCGCGAGCGGGCCAGCGCGGCGGTGATGGTGGCGGCAATCATCTTCAGGAACAGATTGCCCATGCCGGGCTGAAAGCGATCGGGATCATTGCTGCCGATCGCCAGCATCCCTGCGTCACCCAGACGCATCATCGCTACCGAGCGGGTCTCCGAGGCGGCACTGCCAAACAGCCGCTCCAGTCGCTCGTTCGATAGCCGGCCGGACAAGGGTTCACTTTGATGAAGGAAGTCGCTGAACTCGGGCAGCGCATCCGGGCCCGCCACCTGCAACAGCCATTCGGCGCGCGGCAGCTGTGGTTCGCTGCCAAACAGCACCAGGCGCACCTGGTCGGTGTGGAAATCGGCGGTGAGCTTGGCCACGACGCTGCGCGCGGTGACCTCAATGGTGTTGGCGCGCAACAGGGCGACAGTGAGCGCATGCACGCGCTCCATCAGCTTTTCGTTTTCCGCGGCAATCGCAATGAGTTCCGCCAGACGGCGCTCGAGTTCGACGTTCTTCTCGCGCAGGCTCTGCAACTGGTAGGTGGCCAGTGAGGCCACCGGGCCTTTTTCGTGCGGCATTTTCAGCTGCGCCGCTAGCTCGGGATAGTCGCTGAGAAACTCCGGGTGCAGTTTCAGGTAGGACGCGACAACGCGCGCCTGGGTAGCGTCATCGAGAAGGGTTGCGGTCATGCGCTGGGTACCTCGGAGCAAAAAGCGGGTGCGCAAAAAACGGCGCGGGCCTGGTGAGTGTGCGATGGACCGACTTGAGCTTCAACTGCGGGGTTGAGACGAACGGCTTGAATGCGCTCGATATCGACCTGGAACCGTTACGAAAGCGCCTCAGGAACAACCCATTCGCCCTCGAACACAAATGTCGCCGAACCGCTCATCCACAGCGGCTGGCCTGGGCCGGCCCAGTCGATCTGCAGCGTGCCGCCGGGCAGATTCACCTGCACACTGTCGTCGACCTCACCACGTCGATGCAGCACGGCCATCGCCGCGCAGGCACCGGTGCCGCAGGCCAGCGTCCAGCCCGCGCCACGCTCGTGCACGCGCAACTTCAGATGCCCGCGGTCCATGCGTTGCACGAAGCCGGCATTGACGCCTTCGGCAAAACGCTCGTGCGTGGAGAGCAGCGGGCCGAGCCTGTCCAGCTCGGGGTCGTGCAGATCGTTTACCTCGATCACAGCATGCGGATTACCCATCGACACCACGCCGATCTGCAGCGCGGCGCCTTGCACGTCGATCGCGTAATGCGTTGACGTTGTCGCCGCATCGAAATGGCTCTGCGCAGGCTCGAACATCGGTTCGCCCATGTCGACGACGACTTCGTTGGCATCGATCAGTCGAACAGCTACTGCGCCGGACGGACTCTCGATGCGCACCGTTTCGCCTATGGCCAGGGCGCCCTCGCGATGCATCCAGGCGGCGACACAGCGTACGCCGTTGCCACATTGCCCCGACGGCGTGCCGTCGGCATTGGCGATGCCGTAATAGAACGCGCAGCTGGGATCCGTCGATCTTCCCACGCTCAAAAGTTGATCAAAACCCACGCCGGTATGGCGATCGGCCATCGCGCGAATCTGCGCGATGCTCATCGAAAACGGAGTCTCCTGACAATCCAGCACGACAAAGTCATTGCCGATGCCGTGCATCTTCGAAAAGCGCTGTTTCATGATCGCTGCCAGCTCAGGATTGCGCGCTGGCCGGCCGCTCATTGTTGGGCAAGATGTTGTCCGCATCGATGGCGGGCTTCGGCTTCACCGTACTGGATGCCGGCGCCGGTGCTGGCTTGGTGGCCGGCGGCAGATAGAGCGGACCTTTCTGGCCACAGCCGGCAAGCGCGCCAGCAGCGACGCAAAACGAAATCAGCAAAAACGAATTCAGCGAGAGCAGTCGACGCATGACGAGGTTTCCTGAAGAGGCCTGCAGTATAACGATGCGCGGTTAAGTCACCGCAGCATCGTGGTGCCATGCCGCTATGATGCGCGAATCACGTTACGCCCGCACGGCGAGGTATTTCACGATGGACTGGAGCACAGTGTTGCGCATGCCGATGACCGTGCTGCTGGTGCTGGCGGCGGTTTTCCTGTTGATCACACTGGTGCAGCTCGTTGTGCTGCGTCAGCACCTGCATGGCGGCCGCCGGCTTGCCGCCAGCTGGCGCGCGTTGCTATGCGTGGTGTTTTTCGCGCTGGCCTTGCTGCTTGGGGGTACCGGTTACGCGCTGCGCGGTTATCGCCTGCTCAACGAGGAGACGCCGGTCGTTGATATCGATGCGCACATTCTGTCGCCGCAGCGCTGGGCGCTTACGCTGAGTTGGCCGGATGGAAGCACGCGTCAAGTGCAGATCGCCGGCGACGACTGGAGTGTCGAAGCCATCGTGCTCAAATGGAAACTGCCTGCGCTGCTTTCGGGCGTACCGCCGCTGTATCGGCTTGATCGACTCTCCGGCCGTTACGATGATGCAAATCAGGAAATCACCGCGCCGCGCACCGTCGTCAGCTTTGATCACGCGGACGGCGGCTTCGACCTGCTGGACCTGCACAAACAGTATTCGGACTGGCTTCCCGAAGTCGACACGCTGTACGGCAGTGGTGCCTTTCTGCCGCTGGTTGACCAGGGCCACTACACCGTCAGCCTGATGCGTACCGGCGCCCTGGTCGCCAGGCCGGACGAAGCAACGCAGCAGAAGATCGGCCAACCGTTCGGGGGTTGAGGCTGCCGGTCAGCCCAACACCTTTTCATAGCGCCAGCCATCCGCGCCGTCCTGGTAATAGCCCGGCAACGAGTCAATACACCGATAGCCGAGGCGCTCGTAAAGTTTGATGGCGCTGATGTTGTCGGTGCGCACTTCGAGGCGCAGGCTGCGGCAGCGCCGCTGGCGCGCGGCGGCTTCGGTGGCCTCGACCAGCGCCGTGCCCACGCCCCTGCCGCGTGACTCCGGCTGGCTGGCCAGCGAATACAGCCGGGCCACGCTGCTGCCTTTGCGAAAAAACACCACGGCGGTGCCGAGAAAGCGGCGATGATTGGCGCTGGCGACCAGCACCAGCGCGGAGTCGCTATCGAGGTGACGGCGGTATTGGTCGCGTGTCATGCGGTCGCTGTCGAAGGTACGGTCTTCCAGCGTGACCAGATCATCGAGGTCGGATGTCTCGGCGCGGCGGACACGCACGCTGGCTGTGGCGGGGGTTGGACGCATGCTTGCTGGATCCCGGTGCTGCACGTTCTGCAACGCGATCGGCGGCTGACGAAGGGTGGAAGTGAATCCGGATGCCATGGAGTCGAAGTCCTGCAGTGAATGGGGTGACGCAATGGATGCGCAGAGATCGAATCGCCAGATCGGACCGCGCGGACTCTAGCAGCCGGCGGCATTCATGGCGTGTATTTTTCATTGCGCCACGTTTCGATGTTGTTCGCGTTTAGTCCCGCTTCAGCGCATTGACTTGTTCGGCGCCGGCCCTGTGCCAAACTGCGCGCCGTGCGAATCGCGCCCCGCCGCCGCTGGGCAATCTGCTCCAACCGCATTGCCCGAGTGGTGTCATGACCCGTCTGGTCATCGTTGTCGAAAAAGCCTCCGACTGGGCTTCGTACTACCCGTCTGTCGACGTGATGAGCGCGATGGATTATCTGCGCGAGCCGATCGGTGCCGATGACGAGCGTACGCACGTCATCAACCTGTGCCGCAGCTACAAATACCTCGGTACCGGCTACTACGTATCGCTGCTGGCCGAAGCGCGTGGGCACAAGGTGATGCCGTCGGTGCGCACGGTAAACGACCTGCGCCGTCGCTCGCTGTACGGCGTGGACATCGACGATCTGAACCAGAAGCTCACGCATTTTTTGCCGGCTGGTGGTCGCGATACCACGGATCTCGGCATCCTTGTTTACTTTGGTGAGACGGCCTACCCGGCGCTGCAGGATCTGGCACGGCAGGTATTTGAAACCTTTCCGTGCCCGCTGATGCGCATCGAGTTCGAGCGTGATCGCGTGTGGCAGGTCAGTTCGATCAAGCCGGTCGGCCTGCACACGCTGGACGATGCGCAGGAAGATGCGTTTGCCGAGGAGCTCGACCGTTTCTCGCGCAAGCTCTGGCGCAAGCCGCGCGCACGCAAGCTGTATCGCTATGACATCGCCATGCTGGTCGATCCGAAAGAAATGATGCCGCCATCGAACAAGAAAGCGCTGAAGGCCTTCGTCGCGGCCGGTAAGCAGCTCGGTATCGAAGTCGACATGATCGGCAAGAACGATTATCAGCGCCTGGCCGAATACGACGGCTTGTTCATCCGCGAAACCACCGCGAGCGACAACCACACCTACCGCTTCGCCCACCGCGCCGAGAAGGAGGGCATGGTGGTGATGGACGATCCGACGTCGATCCTCCGCTGCACCAACAAGATTTTTCTCAATGACCTGATGGTCTCGCGCAAGCTCGCCGTGCCGCATACCGAGATCCTGTATCGCGACGATGCCAAGGGCATGAAAGAAGTAGTCACCAAACTGGGTTTTCCGCTGGTGCTGAAAATTCCCGATGGTTCGTTCTCGCGTGGCGTGGTGAAGGTGCAGAGTGAGGAGGCGCTGGAAAAAGCCGCCGGCGAACTGTTCCAGCACAGCGCTTTGTTGCTGGCGCAGGAATACCTCTACACCGAGTTCGACTGGCGCATCGGCGTGCTGAATCACGAGCCGCTGTTCGCCTGCAAGTACTACATGTCGCGCGGCCACTGGCAGATCTACAACCATGGCGCCAAGGGCACGGCCAAGAGCGGCGGCTTCGAAACCATCGCGGTGAGCGACGCGCCGGCCGACGTAGTGAAGCTGGCCCTGAAAGCCACCCAGCCGATCGGCGATGGCCTCTACGGCGTCGATCTCAAGCAGGTCGGTAACAAGCCAGTGGTGATCGAGGTCAATGACAACCCGTCGATCGACGCCGGCGTCGAGGACGCGCACCTCGGCGACGTGCTGTATCTGCAAATCATGCAGGAGTTCCTGCGCCGGATGGAGCGCAAGCGGCAAGGCATTACCAGCTAGCTCCGCGGGGAGTCGGCATCAGGCCTAGCGCCACATCACCGTGTGCAGCGATGGCTGGCGCGGTCGGCGCCATGCGAGAAGCTGGCGCGGCAGCGACGGTTCCAGCGTCAGCAGCACGATCAGTGGCGCGCCGATCAGCCAGAACGCGGACGTCCAGCCAAGCATGTCGGTATATACCGGCACCAAGGTGGTGATCAGCAGAAAGCTGCCGGCGCACAGCCATAACACGGCGGCGCCAAGCAGGCGCTGGTGGCTGGCGCTGTAGCGATGGTTTTCGGAAAACGGTTGTGGGCGCACTGGGCAGACTCCTTCGTCTCGGATGACGGCAGCTCCCGATGTGTGCATCTCACAGGCTGCGACCCAGGCGCGACAATGATGCGCGCCGACGATTTGCCAGGGCGTTCGCCCAGCAATGTACTCAGTTGTTGTCGACTCTTCGGCACCGGATGCGTCGCTAGTAGAATGCGGGTCATAACGCCGGACCCGGCGAAAAAAGCCCGGACTTTCCGCATGACTCCCCTTTCGTTCGCCGTCTTCGGCCACCCGATCAAGCACAGCGTGTCGCCGTCGATCCATCAGGCGTTCGCCGAGCAGTTCGGTATTTCACTGGCATATCGCGCCATCGATGCGGCGCCGGCCGAGTTCAGCACCGGCGTGCAGCGATTTTTCGCTGACGGTGGCCGCGGCGCCAATGTCACCCTGCCGCACAAGGCGGCAGCTTTCGCACTGGCCGATGAGCACAGCGATGCGGCGGCGCGCGCCGGCACCGCCAACGTGCTGACACGTCTCCCGGATGGCCGTCTGGCCGCCCATAACACCGATGGCGCCGGCATGGTGCGTGACATGACCGAACGTCACGGCTTGACGTTGCATGGCCAGACCGTGCTGATGCTGGGCGCCGGCGGCGCGGCGCGCGGAGTGGCATGGAACCTGCTCGATGCGGGCGTGCAGAACCTGACCATCGTCAATCGCTCGCGCGCAGCCGCCGATGCGCTGGCCGCGTTGATCGCCGAACCGGTGCGGGTGCAGTCGCGCGACTGGCAGCAGCTGGCCGAGCTCGGCAGCTACGACCTGATCGTGCATGCAACCTCGGCTGGCGTGCTCGGTGCGCCCCTGCTGTTGCCCTCTTCGCTGGTGGCCAGCCACACGGTGGGCTACGACCTTTCCTACGGCGCAGCGGCGGCGGGTTTTCTGCATTGGGCGAAAGCCGCTGGCGGACGCGATGCGTTCGATGGCCTCGGCATGCTGCTGGAAACGGCTGCCGATACATTCGCGTTGTGGCACGGCCAGCGGCCCCAGACCGAACCGGTGTATCAGTCGATACGCCGGCAAAATACGTGAGCGCCCTGGCCTGTCGGATCGGCTGCGGCGCCTGCTGCAGCGCGCCGTCGATCAGCTCGCCGATTCCGGGCATGCCCAACGGCAAGCCGGCGGGCGTCAGATGTGTGCAACTCACCGATGATAACCGCTGCGCGATTTTTGGTGATTCACGTCGGCCAGCAGTTTGCGCCAGCCTGCGGCCGGAGCCGGTAATGTGCGGCAGCGACCGAGAGTACGCGATGGCGTGGCTATCGGCGCTGGAGACCGCCACGGCCGGCGGCTGAGCGCGCGTTTTTGGACGACGTGGAAACTGCGCGGCACAACGAGTTCTTGCGTCGCATCGGTGTGCTACTTTTCCCGCACAGGGGCACCATCTCGTGGGGATTCACGCATGTTGCCGAAAGGGTTTTTTCATCGTCGTGTCTTACTGACCACCGGACTCTTGTTGGCCTGTGTTGGCAGCGCCGTTGCCGCTGGAGCCAGTAACGCGGCGACCAACAGCACGGTGACCAGCACCAGTCCGGTCGGCTCGACCAATGTCACCGTCGCCGACCCTGCGGTACCGCGGCCACCAGGGACGCCCTGCGCCGTGCAGCTTTTCAGCAACGTGGCCTTCAACGACTTCAACCCGAGGCCGTATGCCTATACGCCGCCAACCGGCTGCGGCACGCGCTGGTCGAAGGTGGTGCTGGAGGCCGATTTCTCGGTTACCGCCGGGCGTCAGTTTGATCGCACCGCCAACCTGTGGCTGGGTGGGGTGAACCTGTATTTCGGCACTACCGAGGAACCCTCGTCCACGGTGGCGCCAAGCTGGCATGTCGAGCGCGATCTCACCGACTACAGCGCCCTGCTGCGTCAGGCGGGCAATGGTCAGGCGCTGATCGGCAACGTGGTCGACAGCACCTATACCGGTGTGATCCATGGCAGCGCGCGGCTGCTGTTCTATCCCGCCTCGATACTGGCGCCGGCGGCGCATGCGCCCGACGCGGTGGTTCCGCTGGGTAGTGATCCGATCGGCAACACCGTGTCGCTGGCGACCTCGGCCAGCCAGCTGAGCAAATCGCTGAGCCTGCCGACCAATGTCGAGCGCGCGTATCTGGATGTGTTTGTGCAGAGCCAGAGCGCCGACGAGTTCTGGTACACCTGCGTGCCTGACCAATATGCCGCCGAGGTGCAGGAATGTGGCGGCGGCAATTTCCGCGAGGCCGAAATCAGCATCGACGGCCAGCCCGCGGGCGTGGCGCCGGTTTATCCATGGATCTACAGCGGTGGTATCGATCCGTATCTGTGGCGCCCGACCACCGGTGTGCAGACGCTCAACTTCATGCCTTACCGGGTGGATCTCACGCCGTTTGCCGGCGTGCTCAGCAACGGCGCCGCGCACCAGGTCGCGGTAAGCGTAGCCGGCGCGAACAATTACTTCTCGGCGACGGCCAGCCTGTTGCTGTATCTCGATCCTCATGCAAAAACCGTTAGTGGCCAGATCGAGCGCAACACCCTGGTCGGCCAGCCGCCTACACCGACCATCGGTAACACGCTGAATGCGGATGCCTCGGGCAACATCATCGGCGCCATCACCACCCAGCTGAGCCGGCATTTCACCATCACCGGTTATGCCAACACATCGCAGGGCCGGGTGGAAAGTAGCGTGGATCAGACCGTGGGCTTCGGCGACATCCAGACCTTCACTATCAACAACACCGTATATCGGCAGGTAACCGATCAGCAGACTTCCTCCGACAGCGTCAGCCAGAGCAGCATCGGGGGATTCATCACCGGTAAGTACAGCGAACACGTGCGCTATCCGCTGCACCTGGACGTCAACGAAGTCGCGGCGGCGGATGGCAGTTTCACGCTGGCTACGGTGGCGCATCAGGGTGATGAAAAAAGCACGGCGCATCAGCTGTTCGGCATCACGCTGTATTCGGCTAAGCTCAGCAATACGGTCGATAGCGACGATACGCTGGCCTTTGACGCCAGCGGCAATCTCACCTCGCACAGCAATCAGCAAAGCACGCAGACGTTCGCCTTCAACGATTCGTTGGGTGGCTGCTATCGCACCGACGTTGGCAGTTTTAGCGGTGCAGTTTCCAGCTACGCCACCGGCACCGGTTGCCCGAACAAGCAGAACCGCGTGTTCTGGTTCACCCATCCGGACGGCTCGCCCGAGAACGGCAACGCGGTACTCGGCTGGTGACGCTGCGGCGTTGATTCTTCGCGGCCGTCAGACATGGCGGCTGCAAAGAAACAGCACGTGGCACATGGCCATCAGCCTGCGGCCAGGTACTCGTCTTTGAGCCGCACATAGTGGTTGGCGGAGTAGTGCAGTTGTTCGATTTGCTTGTCGCTAAGCAGCCGCACGAACTTGGCCGGATTGCCCAGCCAGAGCTCGCGCTCGCCCACGACCTTGCCTGGCGGGATCACGCTGCCCGCGCCGACGAAACCGTATTTTTTTACCGTCGCGCCATCGAGCACGGTCGAGCCCATGCCGATCAGGCAGAAATCCTCGATCGTGCAGGCGTGGATCACCGCGCCGTGGCCGATGGTGACGTCCTCGCCAATGATGGTCGGGAAGCCGCCGGGCGAATACGGGCCATCGTGAGTGACATGCACGATCGTGCCGTCCTGCACGTTGCTGCGCGCGCCGACGCGGATGTAGTGCACATCGCCGCGCAGCACCACGCCAGGCCAGATCGATACGTCGTCACCCAACACCACGTCACCAATCACGGTGGCCGCGGAGTCGACGTAGACGCGTTCGCCAAGCGTGGGCGCGATGCCTTTGTAAGTACGTAGAGAATTCATGCGGCCATTCTAAGCGACCTGGGCCGAACCGACAGACCGAAGCAAGATCAGCCTCAAGCGTCGCCCGATGTATCCATTCCCGACTTCGCATCTGCCTCCAGCCTCTCGATCGCATGCCGGTAGCCCGAGTCGATCGCCCGCTGCCAGTCTTTCCAGTCGAGCATGCCGATGTGATCCAGCGGCGGCGTGAACAGCAGTTGCGCCTGCGCGCGGCGGCGCAAGCTGGCTTCTTCGCCGTTGACCATGCCGGCGCGCACCAGGGTGGAAACCAGTCCTGGTCGACGCACGGTTTTCCGTTGCGACAACAGTTGCCACCAGGGCGGGCTGGACGATTCCTCGACGTTGGTGCGCAGTGCGATGTCGGCCTGCACATCCAGCGCGGTGATGTGTGCGATGCCGTCGGCGGCCATCACGTCGGTGGGCAGGTTGTTCACCAGCGCGCCGTCGACATGCACCTCGCCACGCTGCAACACCGGCGGCAGCACGCCGGGTATGGCACTGGAGGCACGCAGCCATAACCACAGCTGCCCGTGCCGGTGCACCGCTTGGCCACCGCCGGAGAGGCGGGTCGATACGCAGAAATAGGGCAGCTGCAGGTCTTCGATATCCAGCACGCCGAATGTGCGACGCAGCATGCGTGAGGCGTGGTGGCCGCGGGTCAGCGCCAGTAGTGGCAGTGTCCAGTCGGACAGCGGCCGTCCTTCGACAAAGGCGCGGCGGAAGATCTCGGTCATCGCTTCGATATCCCAGCCGTTCGCCACGCCGGCGCCGAGGATCGCGCCGATGCTGGTGCCACCGATCGCATCGAATGCGTGGCCCGCTTCGCGTAATGCGCGAAGCACGCCGAGATGGGCCAGTCCGCGTGCGCCGCCGCCTGCCAGCACCAGCCCACGGCCATGCCCGCTGACCAGCCGCGCCAGCCGCGTGATGTCGGCGTTGCTGCAAATGTGGTGATGCTGCAGCTCGCCGCTGAACACCGCGCGCCAGCGTTGCGCCGCACCCAGTGCCACCTGATGGCCGGCGTGCAGCAGGATCAGATGCCGTGGCCGATGACGCACGCGCGCCGCGTGCACCGGCACCATCGCGGGCCAGTCACGCGCCGGTTGCGCAGCCAACGCCGGCAACAGGAGTACGTCGGCCTGGCGCAGGCAGCGTTCGCGCCAGATATCGTCGTCATGTCCTTTGCCGGGTACATCGAGATAGATCACGAAGCGGTGCTGCGCTTCGCGGGCGGCAAACCAGTCGCTGCCATGCCCGCGTCCCAGTGCGGCATCGACCACGAGGCAGCTGCCGTAAGTTTCCAGCGCCATCAGCAACTGCATGGTCAGCGTGCGAACGGGCACGGCTTCGTCCAGCGGCAGTACCGCGAAGGTGCGCGGCAAGCCGGGTGCTTCTTCACCGCGGTCGCGTCGTTGCAGTCGTTCAATCGCCGTGCGCGCCACGCCCAGCATCGCATGCGGATGCAAGGCCAGCACGCGTTCGAACCCGGCCCGATCCAGTCGCAGCAGTTCGCTGTCGCGCAGCGCGCGCACCATGCGACCGCGGGTCTCACCGCCGAGCAGGCTGATCTCGCCGACGCTTTCCCCAGCGCTGACCAGATGACGCAACACCGTCGGACTGTCGAACACACCCAAGCTGCCACTTTTCACCAGATACAGCGCGTCCGCCGGTTCGCCCGGCTTGAACAGCGGACGGCCTCCGGGCAGACCAAACCACACCAGTTCATCGGCCAGCGCTTGCAGCGCCGAGGGCGGCAGCTGCGCGAACATGGCGCTGTGTTGCAGCAGTTCTCTGACATCCGTTCGCCACATGGCGAGGATGTTACGGGGCCAATCATGACAATACGGCGCAACGGCAGCCTTCGCGGTGTACACCCTTCGGCTGGCCAGCGGGCCATATGCGGCTTTGTTTCGCTTGATTTCGCGCGCGGTCGTCGCCACGCTGCAGGCCTTGAGGAAACTTGCATGAGATGCGCATGAACCAGGCTAACCCGCTGCTCGCCGACGACACACTGCCGGCGTTTTCCCGGATTCTTCCCGAGCACGTCGAACCGGCGATCGATGCGCTGCTGGCGGACTATCGCGACGATATCGCGGCGCTGACCGCGTCTGACGCACCGCGCGATTTCGCCACCGTGATGCTGACTCAGGAGCGGCTTGAGCAGCGCCTGTCGCGCGCATGGGCGCCGGTTGGTCACCTGCATTCGGTGGCCGACAGCGAAGCGCTGCGCAAGGTCTACGGCCCGGCCGAAGAAAAGCTGACTGACCATGCCATCGAACTGGGCCAGAACCGCGAGCTTTACGCCGCCGTGCAGGCGCTCGCCGATGCGCCGGATTTTGCCCGGCTGCCGGCACCCGAGCGCGCACTGGTCGAACATTCCCTGCGCGACTTCAAGCTTTCCGGCGTGGCGCTGGAAGAGCCGGCGCGCTCGCGCTACCGCGAAATCGGCGTTGAACTTTCCAAACTCTCCACCGAATTTTCCAACGCGGTGCTGGACGCCAGCGAGGCGTGGCACGAGCACGTCACCGACGAGCGCGATCTGACCGGTATTCCCGAGTCCGGCCGCGCGTTATTGCGCCAGTACGCCGAGGATCAAAAACTCACCGGCTATCTGGTCACCCTGAAACAGCCCAGCGTGCAGGCGGTGCTTGGCTATGCCGACAACCGTGGACTGCGTGAGCGTGTGTACTGGGCTTACCAGACGCGCGCTTCGGATCAGGGCCCGCATGCCGGCAAGTTCGACAACTCCGAACGCATCGAAAAAATCATGGCGCTGCGGCATGAGTCGTCGCAACTCATCGGTTTCCGCAATGCGGCCGAAGAATCGCTGGCAACCAAGATGGCCGGATCGCCAACCGAGGTGATGGAATTTCTGCACGACCTAGCGGCGCGCGCCAAGCCGGTGGCGCAAAAGGAACTGGTCACCCTGCGCGAATTTGCGCGTGATGAATTGAAGCTCGACAACCTCGAACCCTGGGACGTCGGCTACGTTTCAGAAAAGCTGCGTCAGCAGCAGTACGCACTCGACGAAGAGCAGCTCAAGCCATACTTTCCGCTGCCGGCGGTGATCGACGGACTGTTCGAGCTGACCAACAAGCTTTATGGCATCACGCTGGCCGTGCGCGACGACATCGACGTGTGGAATCCGGACGTGCGCTACTACGACGTGCGCGATGCCAATGGCCGCGTGTTCGCCGGCGCCTATATCGATCTGTACGCGCGCAATGGCAAGCGCGGTGGCGCATGGATGGACGTGTGCCGCGCCCGCTTCGACGACGGCGAGCAGCGGCAGCTTCCGGTGGCTTTTCTCACCTGCAACTTTCCACCGCCCACTGGCGGGAAGCCGGCGCTGCTTACCCACGACGATGTGCTGACCTTGTTCCACGAATTCGGCCACGGCCTGCACCATCTGCTGACCGAAATCGCGCTGCCCTCGATCGGCGGCATCGATGGCGTGGAATGGGATGCGGTCGAGTTGCCCAGCCAGTTCATGGAGAATTTCGGCTGGAACCGTGAGGCGCTGGATCTGTTCGCGCGTCACTACGAAACCGGCGAGCGGCTGCCTGACGAACTGTTCGAGCGCATGCTGGCCGCACGCTACTTCCAGGCGGGCCTGTTCCTGGTGCGCCAGCTCGAATTCGCGCTGTTCGACTTCACCCTGCATCTGGAATACGACCCGGCCCAAGGCGCCCGCACCATGGGTGTGCTGGACGAAGTGCGTAAGCAGGTTGCCGTACTGTATCCACCGGCATGGCAGCGGTTCCCGCACGGATTCAGCCACGTCTTCGCCGGCGGTTATGCCGCGGGCTATTACAGCTACCTGTGGGCCGAGCTGCTGTCCGCCGACGCCTTCGGCGCATTCGAGGAGCAGGCCGAGCAAAGCGGCAGCGCGATTGATCGTACTACCGGTGATCGTTTCCGTCGCGAGGTGTTGTCGGTGGGCGCGAGTCGCCCGGCGCTGGAGAGCTTTACTGCGTTCCGCGGACGCAAGCCGGAGCCGGAAGCCTTGCTGCGCAGTCACGGTCTGGTGTAATCGAGATCAACCGTCGCGGCTCAATAGGGAGCCGTGACTTGGCCGCCAACTTTTATCCATGACACCGGAAATCGCTCCTGCATTTCCGGTGTACCGGCCATTCAATGGTCATAAAAAAAAAGCCCGCCGAAGCGGGCTTTTCAAATCGCTAAAGTCCGAAGGACTTAGGCAACCTGGACTTCTTCAGCCTGCAGGCCTTTCTGGCCCTTGGTGACTACGAACGTGACGCGCTGACCTTCCTGCAAGGACTTGAAGCCCGTGCCCTGGATCGCGCGAAAATGCACGAACAGGTCATCACCGCTTTCCGGCGTGATGAAGCCAAAACCTTTGGCGTCGTTGAACCACTTGACTGTACCGCTCTGACGATCCGACATGTAACATTACCTTTGAAGCAGTGATGGTTTGCGGCTCGGAGCGAATAGCACTTTACCGCAGTATGAGCAGGAACCTTTAGGGTTTCCCCGAGGTCTTGCTTGTCCAGCATACACCGTAATTCCGGCTTTCGGCCAGTTTTCTCCGTCGATAGCGCGAATTCGCACCAATTTCGTGTTTGGGTAGCGCCAATTCCCAGGTGCTGGCGACGTTTTCGTGCCGTTGGACCTCGGCCGAAGAGTTGCAGCGGTGGCGGAACCGTCTGGCTACAGCAATGCTGCCGTGTCATCAGTACTGCCGAAACAGACAAGGCTGGCTCCAGTCCATCGCATACAATATCGCCATGAAAATCGCTTCATGGAACGTCAATTCGCTGAAAGTGCGCCTGCCCCACCTTACCCAGTGGCTGGCTGATGCGCAGCCGGACATCGTGGCGTTGCAGGAAACCAAGCTGGAAGACGGCAAGTTTCCGGTGGATGAGCTGGCGGCAGCCGGCTATCGCGCGGTTTTTTCCGGCCAGAAAACCTATAACGGCGTGGCGATTCTCGCGCGTGAGCAAACCTGCGGGCCGCTCGGCGATATCGTCACCGATATTCTTGGGCTGGACGATCCACAGCGACGCATTCTGGCGGCCACTATCGGCGATCTGCGCGTAGTCGATCTCTATGTGGTCAATGGCAAGGCGGTCGGTGACGAGAAATACGCCTACAAGCTGGACTGGCTGGCCAAGGTGCGGGATTTTCTCGAAGGCGAGTTGGCGCGCCATCCGAAACTGATTGTGCTGGGCGATTTCAATATCTGCCCGGACGACCGCGACGTTTACGATCCGGTTGCCTGGGGAGAAGATATTCTCTGTTCACCGCCAGAGCGTGCCGGGCTGCGGGCCATCACCGCGCTGGGCTTGCACGACAGCTTCCGCTTGTTCGAAGCCGAGGCCGGACACTTCAGCTGGTGGGATTATCGACAGGCCGGATTTCGTCGCAATCTTGGCCTGCGTATTGACCTGATCCTCATCAGCGATACTCTGAAATCGATAGCGAAGGCCGCCACCATCGACCGCGAACCGCGACGCTGGGAGCGCCCTTCCGACCACACGCCGGTGCTGCTGGAACTAGATCTGACATGACAACGAAAACCGAATGGCCCAGCTCGCTGGACGACAACGAACTGGACGAGCTGGACCGCTACTTGCGCGCCCACACCGGTGAGGGCGACCTGCTGCTCGACGGCGTGCACGGTCTGTTGAGCGCGCTCGCGGTCGGGCCGCTGCTGGTGCTGCCGGACGAGTGGCTGCCCGAGGTGCTGCACGAACCGTTTGCCGACGAAGACGAAGGCAACCGCGTGCTGGCCCTGCTGGCCAAGCTCAACGATTCGATCACCGCCGAACTCGACGTCGAAGCGTACGAGCCGATCCTCGGCGAAGTGGAGCTGGAAACCGGCCCGATGCTCTCCGCCGCCGGCTGGTGTGAGGGTTTCAGCCGCGGCATCGATCTGCGCGCCAGCCTGTGGGAAAACCGTCTGTCTGAGGACCCGCAGCTGATGGAGTTGCTGGGTCCGGTGATGGCACTGGCGGTGGACGAAGGCATTCTCAGCGCCGACACCGAGTTTGAGAAACTCAGCGACGACGAATACGACGAATGCCTGTCACAGGTGCCCGCGGTGCTGGGTGCGGTCAATCAATACTGGCAGACCAAGCCGGCCACCGAGGCTGAGGTGGAGGCGATGGTGCAGACGGCGCCAGACACTAAAGACGATGACACCACGCCGCCGCGTCAGCGCAGCGGTCATTGGGTGCACTGATTCGGATTTGTCGCGTTCACCTATTTGCCAAACGCACTGACCCGCGCCGTATTGAATCCGGACCGTATTGATAAGGAAGATCCATGGCTTATGAATACGGTTCCAGCGCCAAAGGGCTGGATTTCCCCAACCCTTTCCGTGTGGAAAATGTTTTCCGCTTCATCGCTGCCGCGGTTCTGATCGGCGGCGGCCTCGTCGCGATTTTTCAGGGCCGCACCGGCCTTTACGCACATATCGGCGGCTGGGCGCTGGCGCCAATCATCGTAGGTGTAGCGATGCTCGCGGCGGGTATCCAGCATGCGGCGGTCGGGCTCAGCCGGCTGCGTTTCTTCTTCGGTCGCGGGAAGCCGGCTGGGCTGGCTGGTGAACTGGCCGATGCCCAGCTAGGCGAACTAGTCGGCGCGGTGGCGCTGAAGTCGACGATTCGCGGCGGCGCCATTTCGGTTGATGAGCCGACCGGTGCGTTGAATGGCCTGCTTTACAGCCTGGTGCGTCCCTTGATCTGGGCGCCGCAGCGCATCCAGTGGGTGGCGCAGCGGTTGTTTCGCACCGGCCTGACCCTGGCCGTGGTGCTGCTGGGTTTGCTGGTATCGCTGCTCGGCGTACTCAGCGAAAAAGATATGGCCTGGCTTGGGCTGTTCTTTTTCGTCTACGCCGCGGCGCTGTTGCTCAAGCCACTGGAAAGCGGCTCGCAGGCCAGCACACACCTGGGTTCGGCCGGGCTGATCGTGCTGGTGCTGGTGGCAATACTCGCGCCCGTGCTGATCCACGCCATTTCGTCCGCGTTGCCCAATCTTGGTGGTATCGATCTCAGCGGACAGGCGCTGTTTCTGCTGCTGTGCGCGCTGGTTTCCGTGCTGGTGTTTTTCGTCGCCGTACTGCGGCAGATGGTGGCGCCACCGCAGACCACCATGGCCTGCGAGCTGGCGACAGTTTCGATGAACGCGCCGCCGAACCAGATTCTGGTCGAGCTCGATCGCGAAATGCAGCGCAACTGGATCGAACAGATTCCCAACCGCCGCTACGCGCGCTACGTGCCGCAAACCATTGGCGACAACGGTACGTTTCACGGGGAGCTGTTGGAAGAAACCCAGCCAATGCCGCGCGATGACATGCGCACAGTGAGTTTCTCGCACGCGCTGGCCGAACCGCGTTATCGATGGCTGACCGTGCTCAGCGCGCTCGGGGTGCTTTATACCGTGGCCGGTTCGATCGCATTGCTGCTGTTTACCCATCAGGTCACGATGGGTGAGCTGGCACCGGCTCTGTGGAAATACGTCTGCTACGCCGGCGGCATGTTTTCACTGGCGCTGTTCTGCCTGCGCGCCGGGCACATTTTGTGGGCGCGGTTCGACTTCGTCTCGCTGATGACATGGGTTGAAATCGATGGAACCTTCCAACGTTCGCATACGGCGGTCGGCGCGCCGTTCACCGATCGCGTGCGCACCGAGAAGGACATCGTCAGCGTCAACGACATGACCCTGCGCGTGTGGGTGGCCGAAGTGGATTCGGTCACCTTTGGCAGCGAGTCGGAGCGACGCATCGTTGGCTTGCGTGGCCTCACCGATCGCGCCAGCGCGCTGCGCAGGCAGCTGGAGAATTTTGCCGCCGATCAGAGCAGTGTCGACATGCCGACCTCGCGCCGCGACGTCGAAAAGATCGCGGCAATTGGCGCGATGAATCAGCTCGGCGGCCGACCCGCAGCACCTGACGCGCTACTCAGAGCAATGGGTGGCGCGACGGCTGCCGATGCCACGACAAGTGCACCGCCGGAGACACCGAAGCCCCCGGCTTTCTGTCCCGCCTGCGGCGCGGCTGCATTACCCAGCGCACGTTTCTGCGCCCATTGCGGTCAGTCGCTGATCGTCGCCTAGGGATACTGGGGAAACAATCCGTTTCAAGCATCGCTCTTGGCATGGTGCCGCGCAGAGTCCATCTTGCGGGAAGACCTTATGGGAGTGCAGTCATGACCGATCGCCATATCACCCGCCGTATCCGCGGCATGGATACCTCTGACGGTGCGGGCGTCAAGCTCAAACGCATCATCGGGCAGCCGGAGCTCGACATGCTCGACCCGTTCCTGCTGCTGGACGAGTTTCGTTCCGACCAGGCCGGTGATTACATCGCCGGCTTCCCCGAGCATCCGCATCGCGGCTTCGAAACCGTGACCTACATGCTCGCCGGTAACATGCTGCACAAGGACAACCATGGCAACAGCGGTGACCTCACGCCCGGTAGCGTGCAGTGGATGACCGCCGGTCGCGGCATTCTGCATTCGGAGATGCCGCAGCAGAAAAACGGGCTGATGTGGGGTTTCCAGCTCTGGGTGAATCTGCCGGCCAAGGACAAGATGACTGCGCCGCGTTATCAGGACATCGCGCCGGAAAACATCCCGGTCGTGCATCCCGCCGAGGGCGTCGAGGTGCGCGTGCTCGCTGGTGAGATCGGCGGCGCGACCGGTCCGGTCGAAGGCATCGCCACCGACCCGGTGTATCTGGATGTAAGCCTGCAGCCGGGTGCCGCGCTCACGCTGGATCTGCCGAAGGGTCATCACGGCTTTGCCTACGTGTTCGATGGCGAAGCGGCCCTGGTCGGCGGCGAACAGCTCAAGCGCAGCGAGCTGGGCGTGTTCTCCGACGGCGACAGCATCCAGCTCAAAGGCGGCGACACGCCATCGCGTCTGATCGTGGTCGCCGGTCGCCCGTTGAACGAGCCGGTCGCGCGCTATGGCCCGTTCGTGATGAACACGCAGGCGCAGATCCACGAGGCGATCGCCGATTTTCGTGCCGGCAAGTTCTGAGGTATGCGGGTTTCGCATCGCCTGACACGATGCGCTCGGCACGTCCTGCTCGGGGTGGTCTAAGCGGTTATACGCCCCATTGTTAGCCGGACCCAGCGCGGATATTCGATGTCACGGAACGCGGTCCCACACCTGCTCGCGATACAGGCGGTCGACATCGTCTTGGACAACGCAGCCGTCCCCGCTCACGCGCATCGAAAATCGCGTCTGTGCTCCGTAGACCGGCCAGTCGCCCAGCGCATCACCAGATTCGCCGTGGCGGGCGAAGTGCCCGAGCATGCGTACCCAGCGGCGTGCCAGTGCATTCGCGTTCGGATGGTCGGCGAAGGGAGGCACCGTGGCCTCGGGGTCATCGCCGACGTTGAAAGTCAGCGCCAGATCGATGCCATGACTAGAGGGTATGGACTGGCCCGCAAAGCGCATCGGAATGTCCATCACGTAGATGTAGGCCTTTGCGCCGGAGTATGCCGTTGCTTCCGCGTATTCATGAGCTCCACGGCGAAAGCCATCCGTCCACACCAGATCGTTGAACGCCGCTCCGAAACCCCGTATGCCTGCCGCCTTCTTCAACCGCCGAAGGTAGGGCTTGATATTGGCTTTGCCCTTCGCACCATGCGCTGCCACAGCGCGTGCGATCAAGTGACTAATGAGCCGAAGGATTGGCGACGGCAGCCTGATCTTAGCCCTGAGCATCAACTCAAGCGAGGCGCCCTCGTGGGTGGCATAACCTGCGATGAGCGGTACTGCCTTGCTGCCGCGTGCGTGGATCAGGTCCTCCATCCGGCCGGGCAACAAGGGCGTATTTGCAACGGGGCGGGGCACCACCTGCTTGCCCCGCTTCTGAAGTGCGATCAGCTCGTCCGCGGGCGCTGACTTGAGGTAGTCGATTGCCTTCGTCCGGCTGCAACGACGAGTCTTGCTGATAACGCCGACGACATCGGTGGAGGCATCGGTGGTCAGATACCCGGTACTGCATGCCATTGCGCGGTGCACGAGGCTTTCAGCCTCAGGCGCAGCACACAGAGCGGCCACCGACACCGCACCAGCGGACTCGCCAATAATAGTGACAAGACTTGGGTCGCCGCCGTAGTCGGCGATGTTGTCCCGCACCCATTGCAGCGCGTTGATCTGGTCGCCTAGCCAGAGCTGGCCGCCGCCATCCCTCTTGGTGCCAAGCCATTCGATATCGAAAGCAGCGAAGATGCCCAGCCGATAGTTGATGCACACCACTACCGAATCGGCACCCAGCGCTAGCGCCGTGCCATCGTAGAAGTTGCCGCTGCCGGCGGTGAAGCTGCCGCCGTGAATAAACACGATCACTGGGCGCGGAGTCAACGCCGGCGCCTGCGGTGTGTGGATGTTGAGGAACAGACAGTCCTCGGAAAAAGGCGCATCTAACTGGGGACCGTAGACTTCTTCAACGACCGCGGCTTGCAATGCCATCGCGCCATAGCGAGTGGCGTCATAGCGGCCCTGCCAGGGCGTCGTGGCGACAATGGATGGTAGGAAACGCTGCACGGGTTCGGCGTAGCGCAGCCCCAGATAGATTTCGATCCCCATGCGTTCGAACCCTTCAACGCATCCCAATCGCGTTGGACGTTGCGCCGCGGTCCTCGAAATTATGTATTCCTTGCTGTACATAGGATCAGATTCCGGTGACGCCTCCGCTACACAGCAAGCACTGTCCGCTGATGTAGTCCGACTCGGGAGCGCAAAAAAGATAGATCGCGCCCGCCGCGTCTTCCGGCGTGCCCGTTCGTCCTAGTGGGATGGTCCGCAGGATACTTTCCTTCAGTTCGCGGTTGATGCCGATCTTGATCTCATGGTCCTCGATGGTGGCCGTGGCGCCGCTGTCTGCCGCGACGGTCAGCCGCGTCTCGATGAATCCGAATGCAACGCAGTTCACGGTCGTATCGAGCCGGCCCCATTCTTTGGCTAGGGTCATCGTCATGCCAACGATGCCAGCCTTGCCCGCCGCGTAGTTAATCTGGCCGGCATTGCCGAAAAGGCCGGCAATCGAGGAAATGTTCACGATCTTGCGCACGACTCGGCGCCCGGCTTCGCGGTCCGCCTCGTTGAGCTTTTTAATGACGGGCTGCGTAGCGCGCAGGATTCTAAATGGCGCGGTCAGATGGCAGTCGATCATCGCCTGCCACTGCTCGTCGCTCATCTTCTGCACCACGTTGTCCCAAGTGTAGCCGGCGTTATTGATCACGATGTCCACGCTTTGGAATTCATCCATGGCCGTTTTTACGAAGCGATCGGCGAATTCCGGATCGGTCACGCTTCCAATGCACGCAACGGCACGGCCGCCGCGCCAGCGGATTTCTTTCACTACTTCATTCGCCGGCCCCTCATCGAGATCGTTGATCACCAGACGCGCGCCTTCGCCAGCCAGCTTCAGTGCCGTAGCGCGTCCGATGCCGCGGCCGGAGCCCGTCACTAGCGCTACTTTTCTATTGAGTTTCTGTTTCACGCTTTTTGCTCCGAACGATAGAGAGTGACCACGCAAGCACCGCCCAAACCCAAGTTGTGCTGCAGAGCGATGCGCGCGCCTGGCACCTGTCGCGCGCCCGCGATCCCCCGTAACTGCTGGACCAGTTCCGTGCATTGCGCGAGACCGGTCGCGCCCAAGGGATGGCCCTTGGACAGTAGGCCGCCTGAGGGATTGGTCACAATCCTGCCGTCATAGGTGTTGTCGCCATCGCAGATGAACTTTTCTGCGCCACCGTCGGGACACAATCCAAGCGCCTCGTAACTGATGAGCTCGTTCTGTGCGAAGCAGTCATGCAGCTCGACTACATCAATATCCTCGGGGCCGATGCCCGCGGCCTCATAGACGGCATGGGCGGCGGCCCGGGTCATGCTGAAGCCCACAACCTCGCGCATATCGCGGGCCCTAAGCGATCGGGGCGTGTCGGTAGTCATTACCTGTGCTGCGATTGATACGCTGGCGTTAATCCCATGACGGCTGGCGAAATTTTCACTGCATAGGATCGCTGCGGCGGCTCCGCATGTTGGCGGGCAGGCCATCAGCCGCGTCATAACGCCTGGCCACAGGGCAGGCGAATTCATAACTTGCTCAACGGTGAGTTTTTCGCGGAACAGCGCCAGCGGATTGTTGATGGCGTGGCGGCTGGCCTTGGCGCGAATCTTCGCGAAGGTCTCGAGCTTCGTACCGTATTGCCGCATATGCGCGAGGCCCGCACCGCCGAAGTAACGAATTGCCAGCGGTATCTCGCCGTTGCCGACTAATTCGTCGGCAACGGCATCGAACTTATCGAAAGGCGACGGCCGGTCGGAAAACTTGGAGACGAGCGCGCCACGTTCCATCTGCTCGAAGCCGAGCGCAAGTACGCACTCTGCACCCCCCAGATCAATAACCTGTCGAGCGAGATACAGCGCCGTTGACCCTGTTGAGCAGTTGTTGTTTACGTTGACAATCGGAATGCCGGTCATGCCGACTTCGTAGAGCGCGCGCTGGCCCGCTGTCGAGTCGCCGTAGACATAGCCGACATAAGCCTGTTGCATTAGCTCATAGCCCAGGCCGGCGTCATGGAGCGCGGCTTTGATCGCCTTCGCTGCCATCGCCGGATACATCTCTGAGGCGCCCGGCTTGGCGAAAGGAACCATACCGACGCCGGCTACCAAGACTTTGCGCTTCATGAACGAGTAGCCGTCGACGTAGCTGGGAACGAAGATGCGGGCACTTCTGCGAACTTTTTAAATGCGATCCGCTCGTCGCGCAGCGCTGAGCGGCGTACCTTGCCGTCATCGCCGCGAACGGGTTCTGCGACAAACTCGAACGAGGCCGGAATCTTGTAATGCACCAGGCGTTCGTCTAGATACTGAGTGAGTTCCTCCACGCCGATCGGCTTTCGGGTATGAATGATCGCGTGCACGCGCTGCCCGAGATCTTCGTCGGGCAAGCCGATAACAGCGCTCGAATGCACGGCTGGATGTTCGTCGATAGCCGCTTCGACCTCAGCAGGCAAAATGTTGGCGCCGCCTCGCAAAATGAGGTCCGTGCGCCGATCCGACAAGTACAGATAACCGTCAGCGTCGAACCGCCCGAGGTCGCCCAGGGTATCCCAGTCACCGACTCGCGTCGGCTCAGCGCCGATATAGAAGTAGGCGGGCGGAGCCCCTGGTGTCGAACGCAACAAGATCTCGCCGACCTCGCCAAGCCGGAGTTCGCTCCCGTCTTCGCTGGCGATCCGGATCTCGCCCAATACACAGCGGCCCACCGAGCCGCGATGCTGCAGCCACTCGTCGCCGCGAATCACGGTAAGCGCCTGCATCTCCGTGCCACCGTACAGCTCGTAGATATGATCCGCGCCAAGCCATTCGATCCACGCCGCTTTCAGCCAATCCGGGCAATGCGAGGCCATGTGATAGGCGACGCGCAGTGACGAAAGGTCGAACTTCGTTCGCTCCGCCTCGGGCAGCTTCCAGATTCTCGACATCATCGTCGGCACCAAAAGCACTGCGCCCACTCGATACTGCTCAATCAACTCCAGCGTTTGCGCTGGATCGAATCGACGCATCACCACAACATGATTGCCACGGAACAAAGACTGCAAACAGGTGGTGAACGGAGCGTTATGATATAGCGGACCCGGCACGAGTACGGCACCTTCGCGCGGCAGCAGCAGGGGCATCGCAAAGGCCGGTGCATCCTCGTCTACCAGCCCGGCACTGCCCGAAACGATCAGTTTCGGCCGACCGGTGCTGCCGCCTGAGGTGGGCGCCTTCCAGTACTTCGCTACGCGCACCGGCAACGGTTCGTCCGAAAGCTCCGCGGACGGCTCGAAGCCGGGTGGGATCACCTGCAGCTCGGGAAATTCCCTCGGCTCGGCTCCGACGATCAACGCAGGTGATGCCAGCTCAATGATGGCCAAGAACTCGCCCTTGGGGAGGCGACTCGAGATCGGCTGCGGCGTCGCGCCGAGCTTGAGCGCTGCCAACGCGCTCTCGACGAAGGCCAGCGAGTTTGGTAGCGAGATTGTGACGAAATTACCCTCACATACACCACGGCGTTCGAACTCACGGGCCAGGCGATTGGTGCGCCGCTCCAGCTGGTCGCGGCTCAATGTCTGGCCGTCGACCGTTAGCGCAGGGAGATCCACGCCGGCACGCGCGAAACGCAGGAGAGCCTCGGAAACAGGAATCATCGACATGAGTCAGCCCGCGGTGGCGGACGTGTCGGTGAAAAGTGGGATCTCGCAGAAAACTCGAAAGCGGTTTTCCTGACTGCCTGAGAGGCCGCCGATTTTCAGATGGACTTTGGTCATTTGCCGCTTTAAGCCCCAACTTGCATTAAAGGCCGCAAGTCTGGAGGACTAATGACGTGCTCGCGATCAAAGCGGTTACACGGGGGTGTCACACTTTTTACAACACCTTATTTCGTCCCCTGCCATCCGCCGTGCCAGGCAGCGAGATACTGCTCGACATCAAATCCGAATTTGGTTGCCTCAGCGGTAAGGCGCTGGGTATCCAGAATCCGTGTGCCGATACCGGATATCTCGATGAGCCCGCGGGCCGCCCAGTCATTCAACAGCATATTGACGCGTTGTCTTGTGGCGCCAACGCGTGCTCCGATCTCCGACTGGCTAACTTCACCGGATATCAGGACGGTTGCTCCTGCTTCCTGCACACCGCGAAGACGGGCCATCCGCAGAAGGTACACCGCGAGCCGGACATCGATGTTGTACAGACTCAGCAACATGATGCGCCCTAAGGTTGCCGGACCGCGTGCCACGAGTTCCTGATAGAGGCCACGGAAATATCCTGGCCAACGTTCACCGAATTCGACGATCGCAGGCACACTGATCTGCACGATCACAGCATCGCGCTGGCAGACACAATTCCCGTAATATTCGGGACTGTCTGAAAGAATCATGTGAGGAAACCAGCTTCCATGCACGACTTCCTCACCAGTAACCTCGTCACCGTCCGGTGTTGCCAAATAGATGCGGAATACGCCACTGATGACACCGTATATGTGCGTAGCGGGATCACCCGATCGGTACAGGTGATGCCCTTTCGGGACGCTGCGGATGCGTGACTGTTGGGCAAGCCAATCGTGGGCCTCCGCTGGCACATTCTCGAACCACTTCCAGCCTCGAATCAGCTCCAAGATCGCATCGGAGCTAATGGGAGAATTTGCCTTGAATTGCCACATTTCAGTTCAAATCCGGTCGACGCAGGACATCAATAATGCATCCAATGGCGCGGCCATGCTGAAAAGTTAACCAGTGGCTGCACGCCCACCACCGAACATGGCTAGGACTGACTGTATGTAATTGTCTGAAAGAATGAGCGCGATTGTCCCGATGCAGAAGGATGCACTCGGGTAAGCAGTGAACCAGCTTCGTCGGTTACTTGAATGCTCTGGCGGCCAAACTTTGCGTTCACCGACGAGAAGTTTCGTTGTGTGTGCAACCGAACAACAGACGTTCCTCACCATTGGTCTGAAGCCCACGCTAGGAGCAAGCGAGCCGTCGATGAGGATGCACTACGGATTCCGCCAGCTCGGGCGACAGATCCATCGTTTCACCGACTAGCTCGACGAGCACATAGCGCCGGTTTTCTTCAAAAGGATATCCGCGAACCTCTTTTCCCACTTCATATATTTATGTGCGTGAAGCGGCTTGATGAAGGGCGTCTTGGAGATCAGGCGAGTCAAATGGATCGCGTAGTCCATGTTGGCGAGCAACTTCCGTCCAGAAGATATAAACATGGTGGTATTTGATGCTGCCAAATGTCTGGTGTGTGAGGCGGAAACCGGTACGCTGTTCATTCGCCAACCCAGCGCGTCTGACCAGCACCAACTTACACCGTAATCAATTCGGCCCAGCGCCCGCAATCTGCGGTACCCGGTCTCCTAAACTCGCCGGACGCTTGCTGATGAATTCCATGTCGCTGAACCAGCCGGCGGATTACACCCGACGGGTCGGCGCACATTTTGGTCAATAACCGCCAAAAAGTGCATGGCACACTCGCCTAAACGAGAATTGATCTCATCCGAGGTCTTGCGCTGAAACAGGCTACATCGGCCTTAGATCCTCGTGTCTTCCGGCTGATCTAGTCCTACCCATAGCTTAAGCGAGCTTTTGGCAAGCCTTATGCTTCGACGTGTAGAAAGGCGGCCAAGCGCCATCTGACACTTTATTAGGTTCACTGACGCTTTTAAGGTGCCTGCTGACACCAATAAGGACGGCCGACAAATAAGGACAACCGACAACAGCAGACGAAAGGATTGTTAAATTTTTTTGTTTTGTCGTTAAATCTAGGTTAATATTTGGTCGTTCAATCGATTGTATCCTTCACTTCCTGCAAATAATTAAGAAAAAGCAGCTAAGTCGCTGTTCCTGAACATTATGCTCACCTCCCTGATCATTCTTTCCGCTTTTCTAGCCGCGCTGTTTGCCAGCGCCGTCAAGCGTGTGCCGTCAGGTCAGGTCTACAGTCTTTACCGTCAGGGAAAACCGGTGCGTCTGCTGCAGCCGGGTGTCCATATGGTGTTGCCGCTGCTGGAGCGGGTTGCCAACAAGATCAATCTTTCCGGTCAAGTGCTGCGCTTTGAAGAGCCGATGGCTGACGCACGCGAGGTCAGCGGTACGGTTTACTGGCAGGTGCTGGAGCCGGAGCGCGCCGACGCGGTGTTCGATCACGTCGATCAGCTGATTCGTCGCAGCACCCATGAAGCGCTGTGCGCCGAAGGTGAATTTGTGCATGCCGATCGCCACCTTTTGGGCACGCACATGAAGCAGTCGTTGAACCAGGCCCTGCGCGAGCGCGGCATGATGGTGACGCGGGTCGAACTGGACGCGGCCTGATCCAACAAGTACCGCATCAGGGCGCCCCAGAGCGTCGATGCTACAGGGGATTTGAAACCTGCAAACCCGCTACGGCGGGTTTTCTTTTGCGCCACGCTGTTACGTTGGTCTTTGGCAATAATGGCGCCGGGCGGAGATACTTACCGGCCACCTTCAAGCTCACAGGAATCAGGATGACCGTGCGCGATACCTTGCAGGCCCGACTGGAACAGGGCGTAGCCGAGTTGAAGCTGAGCCTGCCGGCCGAAGCCGTATCGCGGTTGCTGGATTATCAGGCCCTGCTGGAACGCTGGAATGCTGCCTATAACCTCACCGCCGTGCGCGATGCGGACGAAATGGTCACCCGGCACCTGCTCGATTCACTGGCGATTCTGCCGCATGTGCAGGGTGCCACGCTGGCGGACTTGGGCACCGGTCCGGGACTGCCGGGCATTGTGCTGGCGATTGCCGCACCCGGGCGGGAGATATTGCTGGTCGATTCCAACGGCAAAAAGGTGCGCTTTCTGCGTGAGGCGATCCGCGCGCTGAAGCTCGATGGCGTGCGCGCCGTGCAATCGCGAGTCGAAGATGTGCAAGGCCAGTTTGACTGCGTCACCGCGCGCGCCTTCGCCAGCTTTGCCGACATGCTCGGCTGGGGCGGGCATCTGCTGGCACCTGCTGGCATCTGGCTGGCGATGAAGGGCAAGCAGTCCGAGGACGAGCTGTCGGGTGTGCCGTCCGGTTTTATGGTGCGAGAAACGCACGTGCTGGCGGTGCCTGGGCTCGATGCCGAGCGCCGTCTGGTGGTACTCGGTCACGCCTGATATCCATGCGTTCATAAAGAATCAGCCGCGCCTTCGCCCAGATTTACGCAACTTACGCTTCTTCGTTCAGCACTGCGCCATTGCTCTCGATCACCCTGGCATACAGCTTCGCCGTCGCCTTGGCTGTGCGCTTCTGCGTAGCGAAATCGACGTGGTAAAGCCCGAAGCGCTTGGAGAAGCCCAGCGACCACTCGAGATTGTCCATCAGCGACCAGGCGTAATAACCCTTGATATTGACGCCCGCCTCGATCGCCTTGTGCACGGCGCCGAGGTGCTTGCGCAGATAGTTGGTGCGCAGCGGGTCGTCCAGCACGCCGCCCTCGGCCACCGGCGGATCGTAGAAGGCGGAGCCGTTTTCGGTGATGTACAGCGGAATGTCGCCGTAGCGATGCTTGAACCAGGTCAGCGTGTCGGTCAGACCCTGCTCGAACACTTCCCAGCCGGTTTCCGTGTAGGTCTTGTTCGGCTGTCGCACCGGCACGGCCTTCAGCGGATAGGCGTCGGCGTCGTGCTTCACCACGGCGCGGGTGTAGTAGTTGATGCCGACGAAATCGACCTTCTGATTCGTCAGCTTGAAGTCGTCTTCCGGGAAATCCGGCCATGCGTCGCCGAAGATTTCCTTCAGCGCCGGCGGGTAGCTGCCGAGCAGCGCCGGGTCGGCAAACTGCTTGTTCATATACGCGTGGGCTTGCTTGGTCGCGGCCAGATCGTCGGCGCTGTCCGAAGCCGCATACTTGGGCTCGATATTGAACACCACGCCGATCTCGTGCTTGCCGTGCGCGCGATAGGCCTGAATGCCGGCGCCGCTGGCGCGCATCAAATTGTGCGCGGCGATCGGTGCCTCGTACTTGCTGCGATGTCCGGGCGCCAGCGTGCCGTGCAGGTAGCCGCCGTCGGTGACCACCCAGGGCTCGTTGAGCGTGGCCCAGCGCGGTACGCGATCGTCCAGCACCTTGAACATGACTTCGGCGTAGTCGGCGAACCAGTGCGCGATGTCACGATTGAGCCAGCCACCGCGATCGTCCAGCGCCGCCGGCAGATCCCAATGGAACAGCGTGGCGTTGGGCGCGATGCCGTTTTCCAGTAGCTCGTCGACCAGGCGCGAATAGAAATCCAGCCCTTTCGCGTTGACCCTGCCGGTGCCTTCCGGCAGCACGCGTGCCCAGTTGATGCTGAAGCGATAACCCTGCAGGCCGAGCGCGCGCATCAGCTGCACGTCGTCCTTGTAACGGTTGTAGTGATCGCAGGCGATATCGCCGGT
>Ga0302310_10000506_pt1 | contig 36782 bp, 36 predicted proteins | sample III_Palsa_N1_2_FD_200451 | JGI IMG/M metagenome (GOLD analysis project Ga0302310, IMG submission 200451) | Peat permafrost microbial communities from Stordalen Mire near Abisko, Sweden - III_Palsa_N1_2 | ecosystem: Environmental > Terrestrial > Soil > Palsa > Peat permafrost | place: Sweden...
CGCAATCGTTGCCGACCCCGCACGTCCCGCGGCCGCCGCGTTGGTGGGCGCCCGCGGCGGCGGCCATCTGCGACGTATCATCGACGAGGCCATGCCCGAGGAGCGTCGCAACTCCACGCCATTACATCTGATCCTCGACGATATCTCGGGCACGAGTTTGATCGCGGGCTGGGCCTGGTCTCAATGGACCGCCGACTGGCTCACGATGCCGAATGCGACTGACGAAGAACAGCTCGCAGCGGTCATCCAAAGCAAGCAAGGCGTATGCATCGGATTCGCGCCCGGCTCCAGCGCCCTTAACGTGCGCCCGGCTCCGGGCGTGACCGGCGGCGCTCCGGCACCCGATCTACGTAACCGAGAGGATCCTGACGGCTGGCATGACTTTCCGATGGCGGAAGGTGCGAGTCTGCGACGGGCGAGGCGCATCGACGTGACGCTCGGGGACTCCGTGAGAATCGATGCGGCGTTTCAAGATAGCGCCTCACGGCCCGACGGTGGGCGCATGGTACTGCACGAATATCGTCTGACCGCGACCGCCGACCTCGAGACGCTCTGCCTCACGTCGATCACGGCCGAACCGCGCGTGCTGCCGTTTCCCGAATGCCCCTCGGCCACTCAGAACCTCCGCCGGCTGCTCGACGTGCCCTTGATGGAGCTACGAGACAGAGTCCCCGCCCAATTGCGCGGAACCGACGGTTGTACGCATCTGAATGACGCTCTGCGCGCGCTCACCGCGGTGCCGGCCCTACTGGACAGCGTGCGCCGCGGCTTGGGTTGAAAACATCGGTCATGCCCGGCTGCGCGGTAGCCCGAGGCGACGCTCCGCAACCAAACTCCGCAGCACCTCGCTGGTCCCGCCATAGACGGTCGTGGCCGTCGAGTGCCGATAGCCTTTTTCCACGACGCTCAAGCCTTTGTTGCCGCGAAGCAGCGAGTCGGGCGCGGCAAGGTCCAGCAGGTCGGCGGAATCGGTAATGAAGGATTCCGTCGCGAACACCTTGGCCGCGGGTCCATAGGCGCGGTCCTCCTCGCCCGCCAGCCGAGCACCGAGCACCCTCCCGGATAGCACTTCGGATACCCTGGCATGCGTATGTGCCCGGGCGAGACGCGCCAGTACATCGGAGTCCTCGATCAACGGTCGCCCATGTCGTTGCGTGCGTCGCGCCCACTCGGCCACAGCCTCGGCCATTTCCCGAATGCTGAGATGGTAGTAGCCGCCCGTCTGCTCCATACCTAGGGCCGCTGCGAGCGCCTTCGCACCCCCATTGACCTCGCCAAGACGATATCGATCTTCGATGCGAACGTTCGCATAGAACGTAGCGTTGGTGCGTTCATCCATGAAGGTATACACCGGATGAATCTCAATACCCGGCCTGTCGAGGGGCACGAGGAAAAGCGTGATGCCCTTGTGTTTCGGTGCGCTCGGATCCGTGCGCGTGATGAGCAGCACATAGCTCGAAATGTTGGCGCCCGACGTAAACATCTTCTGGCCATCGATGATCCAATCATCCCCATCGCGCACCGCCCGGGTCTTGGCGGCAAAGACATCCGAGCCGCCGGAAGGCTCGGTATAACCCAAACAGGCGGTAATCTCGCCCGACCCAAATCGAGTCAAGACTTCCGCCTGCAGTTCCGGCCGGCCGAACTTCTGAACGATAATACCCACCATGGCCGTCGTGCTGCGGGGCGGAGGCGTATATCCCACCTCCCGCCATACCGCGAGACTCGCCCGGGTCGAGTCCGCGTCCGCCCCGCGACCGCCCCACTGAGGCGGCCAGTCTGGATAAAGCAGTCCCGCCTGGCCGAGGGCGCGATGAACATCCCAATCATGGGATTCGAAAGAGTGATCGCCCAAGATATGCTTCTTGGGATCGATGATTCGGTCGAACACGGCGCGCGTTTCCGCAGCCAGTTCGTGGCCGCCTCGGGGCGCTTCGAAGTCTACTTCCACAAGGCCCGGGTCCGGCAGGACAGCCGTTTCGCCGAGCAGCAGGCGGCGACCGCCGCGGATCAATTCCGCCTGCGGATCGCCCCACGCCAACGCCCACGCTTTGGCGCGGCGATGATACAGCTGAATATCATATTCATTGGTCAACCCATAGCCGCCAAACGTGTGCAGCGAATGCGCGACGCAATTGGTGGCCGTTCGACTGGCCCACCAGAACAGCATCGATACCGTCGCAGCCGCCTCGCCATGGCCATCCGCAATGGCGCGCAGCGTCCACCAAAGCAGCATCGCCGCGCCATCCGCGTCGATGACGTCATTGGCGAGCGGGTGCGCGATACCCTGGTTGACGCCGATGGGCTGGCCGAATGCCATGCGCTGCGATGCGTAGGCGGCCGCCATGGTCAAGGCTTCGCGAGACAGCCCGATCAGCGCGGCCGAGGTGAGCAGCTTCCACTCTTCGACACCCGCAGCCCAGAGGCGAGCTTGTTCCGGGGAACCCGAGAGCACGTGCCGCTCTCCGGAGCCCGGAACGAACAGACCGACGGCCGCGCCGCCCAGCGTAGCCGGCGCAGTCAGCGGCTCGCGCGGGATCTCGATCGCCATTTCCTTGCCGTCGAAAGTCAGGATGCCATGAGCAACCGCGCCACCGGGAACGAGCTGGGACTCACCGGGCGTCGCAAGGTGCAACGCCATGACGATCAGCGTCTCGCCGTCCCGCACCTTGTCAATCCATTGCCGCGCCGTGTCGCCGCCGAGCTCGCCCAGCACTCGCAACGCCACGACCACTTCGGCCAGCGGCGCAGCCGCCAATTTACCGCCCGCTTGTTCCATCATCAGACAGGCATCGAACAGGCTCATGCCGCCGCCGCCCATGGGTTCCGTTACCCGCATGAAAGGCGCATCGATTTCAATTAACTCTCGCCACAGAGCCGGATCGAAGCCCACCGGCTCAGCGGCGCGAACGCGCGCCGGCGTGGACTCCGCCGCGAAAAAGCGCTCGAACGTCTGCCGTACCGGCAGGCTGTCGTCTGGCATTCCAAGCTTCATTCACGGACTCCCGGCAACGGCAGGCTTCTTCGGCAGCTGAATCTCCGCCGTTCCCGTGCACAGGACGGTGCCATTTTGATTGGCCATCTTATGCTTGACCTGAACCAGGTCACGGCCTTGGTCATCGCGATTCTTGCCGACCACTTCCGCGGTCTGAATCGTGGTGTCGCCGGCGAGTGCCGGTCCGCGGTAGTTGGCAACGGAATGAACCACCATACCGTGCTCCCCCGCCCAGCCGGCAAGATAGTCGGTGACCCAAGATCCCATCGAGGCGCCATATCCATAGGCGCGGGGCATGCCGATCTTGCGCGCCCAGCGCGGGAACAAATGGCCGCGCGAGGGGCCGAAATAGGCGCCATCGGTGACTTCGGGATTGATGAGCTGCATATCCGGGTCATTTTCGTGTCCCGCCATCTCTGGAGTGAATCCCATGGCGAGCAGATCCTGTTTCCGAAGATTCATGGTGCCCCAGGTGTTGACCAGGTAGGCGCGCCACTCGGTCGTAAAGCTCGCGATCGAATGCGGCCCGAAAACACGCTCTGTCAACGCGTCGCCCACATTGATGTCGTCCCACCAGCGTGCCTCATGGGCGAGATCGCGCAGCATTTTTATCCACCCGAGCTTGCGCTCCTCCAGCGCCGCCAGCTCGTGCTCGCCCCAGACAGGGTCCTCCATCTCGTCCGGGTTGACCGACTGGCCGCCGGCCTCGGCCCGATAACGGATGGCCGTCGAGCGCTGTTTGGCGATCATCTCACCGCGCTGATTGCGATAATTATTGTCACCTCGTTGAAAACAGGTGGAACCGGCGAATTTCGTCTCCTTCACGACATAATCAAACGGTATACGTTGGTTGAAGACCATGTCTCCCGCGAAAATGCGCGGCCCGTAGAACCACCATTCGTCCCCGCCGAACAACAAATGCGAGTTCGTAATGCAGCCCACGCAGGCGGGAGCCGCGCCGTGGCCGTCGTCGGTGGCGATCGCGAAACTTTGCGGCGCAACGAGTTTGCCCCAACGCCCCGCGGCGGAGAATGCCGGATCGTAATGCGATAAGTTCGGATAGTGCATCGCATGGACCCACCGCCGAATGTCGTTATTGGCGATCGGCTCGCGAATCGGCGATGACTCGAGCGGCTTGCCGAGATATTGGTCGATATCGGAACAATCGAGGGGTTTACTGCTCATAAGTATTGGAAACTCTGTGAAAATTTTTTTAATTGCTCGAGCGCACTCGAGACGATACCCAGCTCATCCGGCGGCCCAATCTCCGGTCCGCCCCTGAACACCGCTGCTGTCTATTACGACCGGCCACGCCCATGCACGGATATTAACGTTACCGGATTGCGGATGCCCGAGTTTTCGTGGGGCACAGGCTGGAATTACGTGGAGTACGATGCCCTGGGCCAGGACTTTCACCGGCGCGGCGAGCGGCTGACGGAACAGATCGGTCTATTGCGCCGCCTGTGGTCGGAACCCCTTGTCACTTTTGACGGAAAATTCGACCGCATCGACCGCGCGGCACTCAACCCGCGTCCCCGGCGCGATATCCCGATCTGGTTCGGCGGGTTCGCTGACGCAGCGCTGCAACGCGCGGCGGCGCTCGGCGACGGATTCATTTTCGTGGACGGCGCCGGCGATGCCTTCGAGCGCGCTGCGCGCATGCGCCAGTACTTGCAGGACGCCGGGCGATCCTCGAGCGATTTTGGATTTCACTGCAACATGCTCAAGGCAAAGAGCCCCCAGGCGGTGGTCGAGACCGCCGCTCGATGGCGTGATGTCGGCGGCACCTATGCGTCGGTGTCATCCATGGGCCAAGAATTCACGACGCTTGACCAACACCTCGAGTACATGGAAAAGGTGGCCAACGCCATTCAAAGCTCGGGGCAATAGGGATGACTCAGGGCTTTTATGGTTGGAAGCTGTTGCTCGCGCTCTCGAGCATCGTCGCCGACGCCGGCCCTTTGGTTCATCAGCCTGGCCGCGGTGGGCGAGTCCGCCTCATCGACGGCCGCGCTGGCACATGCGGTTCCACATCTTCGCGATCTAGGTCATTCGGCCGAATCCGCCGCCGCGGCCATGAGCGTGTTCGCCGTCTGCACCATCGTCGGCAAGCTCAGCGTCGGATTTATGTGCGACCGACTGGAGCCGCGAAATGCCTGGTCGGCCTGCATCCTGATGATGAGCGTCGCAATCTGCGTGGCCACGCGGGCTCACAGCGCAGGCGCCATGTATTTGTTCACCGGCATGCTCGGATTTGGATCGGGCGGTGCCCTGACCTGCTGGCACGCAACGGTGGCCAATTACTTCGGGCCGGCCGCGTTCGCCTCGATTCTCGGCGCCCAGATGCCCTTCAGCAATGCCGTGTCTGCGGCGGCACCATTTCTCGTGGGCATAGTGTACGACCTGCACGGCAGCTATACGCCTGCCTTCTTCGCCGTAGCGGGCTTCTCGGCATTCGCCGCCCTGATGCTGCTGGTTACCTCGGCGCCTACGCACGGCGGTGGCCAACCGCCGCCGGCATAGCCGTGGCGACCAAATCACCCCGCCACGGTTACAGTGCGGCTGCTAGTTTCTGCGTGATCGGCGTGAACAGTGAGGCATAGACCCGCGCCAGATCCATGGCCTGAGAAATGACGATTTGACCCGACTTCGTGGCGTTCTGCAGAAGCGTGAATGCAAGCTGCAGATCCTCATCGGAGCCGGCGCTTTCATACTCGTATATGGCGAGGTACGACCCCGGAACGCCGTTCGGCGTGCTGACTGCCAGCTTGAAGCGCTGTGCGGAGGTAAATCCAGGCAACGCGAGAACATCCCGAAGGTGTTGGTCGGTGTACCAACGGTTGTATTCCTCTTCCTGTCCCGGCGTAGGACTGCTGATAACTACCAATATGCTCTTTGACATCCATTTTCTCCAGGTGCCGCACATTTTGCATCGTGTCCGCCATGCAACACAATGACCTTTGCGCATTCGGCAACAGTGTTGCGCAACCGGCCCGTTCGCCTGACACTGTAGGCAAGAACGAACCGGGCGGCGGTCGGGGGAACAGCGATGCTAAAAGCAGAATTCGAGCCGGAGAAGGCAAGCCATGGGGCGGGATATCCTCCACCCCACAACGAAAAATGCCGTGGGCGTACGACTTGGCCCTTGACGCGGAAATACAATCTCACACAGTTCGGCGTCAATCGCGTCGAGATTGCAGCCGGTTCTTGGTCCACGCAAAGGCACTGGCATTCGGTCAACGACGAGGTTGTCATCGTCGTGTCCGGCGAACTAGTCCTTGTCACCGATGAAGGCGAAGAGTTGCTGGGCCCGGGCGATTGCGTTGCCTTCAAGGCCGGCGTCAAAAATGCCCATCATCTGCAAAACCGCAGCGAGCAGCCGGCCGTTGTCTATGATATTGGCGGACGGGATTTGTGGGATGTCTCGACATTCCCCGATGCCGGTTTCCAGGCGCGGCCCCGCATCGACATCAATTTCAAGCCGATCAAAGAATGATCGCAGACCTCAAATTATATTATTTCCCGACGCCCAACGGGCGCAAAATCAGCATCGCGCTGGAGGAGATGGGGCTCCCCTATGAGATCGTTCCGGTGAACATCACCCAGGGCGAGCAGCAGAGCCTTAAGTTCTTGGAAATCAGTCCGAACAACCGCATTCCGGCACTCGTGGATCGCGCGCCGGACGGCTCTAGAATCAAAATATTCGAGTCCGGGGCAATACTCCAATATCTCGGGCGCAAGAGCGGACTGCTCTACCCTTCCGACGAGGCCGCACGATGTTGGGTGGATTCCTGGCTGTTCTGGCAGATGGCGGGGTTGGGGCCGATGGCCGGACAACTCAGCTGGTTCACCCGGGTATCGAACATACCGGATCGCGACGCGCGGGACTACTCTTACCCGCTCCACCGGTACCGCAAAGAGGTGCGTCGGCTTTACAGCGTACTCGAGAGCGCTCTGGCCGGCAAACGCTTCATATGCGACGACTATAGCGTCGCCGACATCGCTTCGTGGACCTGGGTCGATCAATATCACGACCAGATTGGCGGGTTCGCCGACTTTCCAGGCGTCGCCGAATGGCATGCCCGGATCGCTCAGCGTCCGGCCACGCAGCGCGGGCTCGGGGTATGGATGCCTGCATCGGATGGCGGTTGGAGCGCGGCCGGCAACGCCGCACAGATCGCACGCGGTGCGGCCGCCAAGCCCTCGTAGGCACACCTCAAACCAAGTCAGCCGCTCCGAACTCGTCGAGTATGGCGCATAGGCGTTCGGCTGCACGACGTGCCGCGACGAGATGTCCCTCCGTATCGATGCGGGGCCCGAGAAGTTCGATATCGAAGGCACCCGAATAACCGCCATCCAGCAGCATGGCGATGATCTTCTTCAACGGGATTGCTCCATCACCTGGAACTGCCCGATTGGGCAATGATCGATCGCCAAGCACATAGTCGCTCACTTGAACCAGACTGCAAATCGGCAAGGCGCGTTGCAACAATGCCTCGAGGCCCGCCTCTCCCCAGCAATGGAATAACTCAACGCAGACTCCGATCTGCGCCATCTCGGCCAGACGGAGGGTATCGCCCAGCGAATGGCAGATATGAATGTCTGCGTACAGCATGGATGCATTCTCGATCATCAGACAGATTCCCCGTGCCGCGGCCTCCTCGCGACAGGGTACGATCGCCTCGACGAAACGGGCCGCCGCTTCTTCCCATGGCAGCGTACCCCGCCCCCCAGTCAACAAATAAATCGATCGACTGCCAATCTCGGCGGCGATGTCGATCAGTTGGAGCAGCAGGTCGCGCGCCGGTTCAAGGTTTGAATCCAGGGAGGGGTAAACTGCAAAGGGATGATTAATGGTCTCCACCGCGGGACCGCCGTGCGCCAGCGCCGCTCGCACCCCCTCCCTGCCTCCGGCTGCCAATAGCGAGGGGCTAAGGAGGCCAATCCGTTTAGAACCGAGCGCTCGCGCATGACCCACGAACTCCGCCAGGGGGGCGCCGGAAAAGCAGATTTGATTGATGCAGACTCGCGAATGCAACGACTTGGCATGATTCACGATAGAGTTCCTCGATGGGGGCGGGTACAGTTCATCGGTCAGTATTTGCAAAGGAGAAAGTCATGAGCGATTCATCATCCGGCGCCATCAAAGAAACTCGACGCGACTGGGTTGTCGAGCACCGTGAGATGTACCTGCGCTCGGGCGGTACGCAGGGACACGTCATGGACATCACCGCAGTCGGCGGACTCAGCTTTGCGACCCACTGCCTCATCCGATACACGGGACGTAAGAGCGGAAAAACCTTCATTACCCCTCTGTGCTATGCCGACATCGGCGGCGAAGTCGTGATCTGCGGGTCGAAGGGCGGCGCGGACCACCATCCGGCCTGGTACCTCAATATTCAGGGCAGTAGCAGCGTCGACTTCCAGGTCGCCACTCAGGCCTATCGCGCCGCTTGGCGCGAGCCTAAGGGCGCCGAACGCGAGAAGGTGTGGGCTTTCATGCAGGACTGCTTTCCGTTTTATACGAGCTATCAGCGTTCCACCGAACGTCTGTTGCCTTTGGTGATGATGAAAATCGTCGAGCCGATTGCGATCTTCAAGGAGTCAGATGCGACCGGCACCCGCCAATTCTAAGCCGACGCGGACCCGGAGGTCGCCATTGTGAAGGCGTAGCGAAGATGATCGAGTTGGCCCCAGGGAACCGTCGGGAAAACCAGCGGGCTGGCCGCGTCCCGCAGGGCATCCCGCGCATTCGCAACGTCTTCGATGGTCCAGTGCGGGCGGTACACGCCCGGCGTTTCCGCGACATAAGCCTTGGCCACGCGACCGGCCGCGGAAATGAGCATTTCCCCCGTCATCGTGCAGGATTCATGGGCGAGCCAGCCCACGCACGGCGCCACCATTTCCGGAGGCATTGGCGGAAAGGCGGACGTATCGATGCCCTCCGACATGCGCGTCACCGCCGCGGGAAGAATAACGTTGCATTTTACGTTGTGTTCAGCGCCCTCCAATGCGGCAACGTTGGACAAGCCGATCGTGCCGGCCTTGGCCACACTGTAGTTGGCGTTCTTGTAATTGCCGTACAAGCCATTGATGGACGAGGTCAGCACGATGCGCCCATAAGCCGCTTTGCACATGATAGGAAAAGCCGGCCGCACCACGTGGAAAGCCCCGCGTAGGTGCACGTCCAAGACCAGTTCGAAGTCCTCGTATGTCATCTCGGCAAGCGGCGCACGACGGACCACGCCGGCGTTGTGAATCAGGATGTCGAGCCGGCCGAAATGATCGAGCGCCGATTCGATGATGGCCCTGCCGCCGGCCGGCGTCGCCACCGATTCGGTGCAGGCCACCGCATCGCCCCCGGCGGCCCTGATTTCCTCCACGACCAATTGCGCCGGCCCAGAGTCGATTCCTTTGCCATCGAGACTTGCACCCGGATCGTTGACGACGATCTTCGCTCCCCGGGAGGCAAGCAGCAGCGCGTAGGCGCGACCGAGGCCCCTGCCGCCACCCGTGATGACGGCCACTCGCTCATCGAACCTGAGCTCCTGCACGGTGCAACCCTCTCAGCGGTCACTCGAGCGAGTGGGCAACTCCACGATCGCAGTGCCAGTGGCGGACAATTCGTTGCGGTGGGTCCGCGCACCGTGGGTGATTTCCACGAGATGCTTGTTTCCCTCGACGAATTTACGGCTGACCGACCCATCGATGAACAACGCGTCGCCATCCGGATTGTGGCGCCGGATCTGCGACTTGCTGCTTCGGAGGAAGCCCTCATCGCCCATCCAGTTGGTGATGTGATGCGTCAACCAGGACGTCCGCTCGGGACCATAGTCATAGGCGCCCGGCGCGCCGACTTCTAGGGCGAACGACTCGTCCCAATGGACGCGCTCCGGACAGTCGGGCACGTTGAAGCGATTCCTGATACCCAAACCCGGGTGCTTGGATTGCATCTTCCAAGCGATCTTGTTCGCTCGTATGTACAGACCGCCCCAGCCTTGTGCATAACAAATGAAGCCGGTCACCGTCATCGGCCCCTTCATCATGCGCGGCAGTGCCTCGCCTTCCTTGACATCCTCCCAATAGCGCGGCGTCGCACCGCGAATCTCTTCCGCCGCGTAAATCTTGTAGAACTCGGCAAGCTGCTCTTCCGTATAAGGCTCGACACGTCCACGAGCTTCGGTGTACTTCGTCCCACGCTCGCGCGCTTCGTCGCGATCGGTCCGAAAGACCCAGGAATCGGCATCCGCTACCTTGTCACCGTGCTGATTGAAAAAGTCGACGTGGTAGATCTGCTGGAAGCTGCGGCCCGCAAAACGAGTCTGGTGCTCGACCAGATCCTTTAGATACGCCTCCGTGGTAATCGCGTCGTTGCGCAGAACGGGCTTGTGCCAATTCCAGTCCGCGCCCGCCCACATGGCATGAATGCCCGACAATCCGCCGCAATACCCCGACACGATGCGGTTGGTCGAAAACAGGAAGCTCGGCAGCGCGACAATGGTTCCGTATTTCGTTTTTGAGGCGTAGGCCGGATCGCTCCACAGCGGGTTATCATCGCCGATGCCGTGGGCATAGTGACGGATGGCGTCACGCGTCGCCTCATTGTTCCAGGGCTCCAAGCTATCGGTGATCTTGACCCCGATCCGCTTGCGGAGGTCGTTGAGGCCTTCCTCGGTGATCTTGGGAAAGCGGTTGCTGACGGCTCGTTCGGGCATCGACATGGGTATTCTCCTTGGCAGATTCAATTGGGGGTCGCGGCTGCGGCTTCGCGATCGCGCAGCACCTTGCGATTGACCTTCCCCGCGGGCGTTTTCGGGATTTCCGAGACAAACGAAATGTGTCGCGGGAACTCATGTTGGCTCAAACGCTCGCGCGTAAATTTCGTCAGTTCTTCCGCATAGCCGTCACTGGGCGAACGGTCGCTGACGATGAAAGCCTTGGCCACCTGTCCACGCGTTGCATCCGGTACGGCGATCACGGCGGCCTCGCGCACGTCTGGGTGTTTCAGCAGCGTGTTCTCAATTTCGACCGCGCTCATGGTCCAGCCCGCTGAGATGATGACGTCGTCCGCCCGGCCGGCATGGTAGAAGTAGCCGTCCTCATCGATCTTCGCGAGATCCTTGGTGGTTTCCCAGCGATTGCGTCTCCAGAGCATGAGTTCACCGACGACCGACGGCTTCGCCGGCATGCCGTCCGGCAGCTGGACTTCCAGTTTCAGCCCCGGCACCGCCTTACCAAGCGACCCCGGCTTAACCACGTAGTCGAGGGCGCCGGGGTAGTTGACCAGCACTACGCCCACTTCCGTGGTGCCGTACATGCTGCAGGCGGGAACATGGAAAGTATCGTGGATGAATTCCAAAGTCCCCGGATCGATCGGCTCGCCGGTATAGGAAAGCTTTTTGATCGAGAACGCGAAGTCGCCTGCCTTGCCGGCATTCTTCATCATCCGGTAATGGGTGGCGGCCGCCGACATGTTCGTGATCTTGTAATCCTGCATTGCCTTCATTAGCCGCACCGCGTCGAATCGGCCCGCAAAGGTACCCGTCGTGACTCCCAACGCCAGCGGCGCCAGCGTACCGTGCCACATGCCGTGTCCCCATGCAGGCGAGGAGGGGCAGAAAAACTCGTCGCCTGGACGGATGCCCGTGCCATACAGTGCCGCAAACATCAGGGTTACCAAGGTGCGATGCGAGTGCTTGACGGCGGCAGGTAACTCGCGGGTCGTGCCCTAGGTGTACTGGAATGCCGCCATGTCGTCCGCGCGGGTCATCGCAGTGAAGGTGCTCGGAAAGGCCGCCATCTGGTCGAGCAAGCCGGCATCGGCGACCACGACGCGAAGCCCTTCGATCTGATTGGCGATGTCCAGCTTTTCCAAGTTGGTAATGAGCAGCTTGGGTTTGCAATCGTCGACACGCAGCCGCAAACCGTCGAGCCCGAAGAGCGTGAACAGCGGAACACTGATCGCACCCATGAGCATCGCACCGAACAGGCTCAGATAGAACGGCAGCGATGGCTCCAACATGAATGCGATTCGATCACCGGGCCGGATGCCGTTGGCCACCAGCCAGTGTGCGAAGCGGGCGGCGCCTGAGGCGAGTTCGTCGAAGCTTATGAAGGTGTCGGTTCCATTCGCGTGCGCAATGCGCACCGCCACCCGACCGGACCCGTCCGCGTGCCGAATGACGCACTCATTGGCGATGTTCAGGTGCTCGCGAGTGCCGTCAAAGAGTTCCCACAGCGCCTGTGAGTCGGCGAACTCTTGGGCATCCGAGTAATTGGTGTAGGCGGTAAGTTTGGGCATGGGTCCAGCGGCCGACTTGGAGTAGCTCCAGATCCGGCGGGTATTTTGTTGCCGGCAATATGCCAGAAGCCGCGTGCTGTTTCAAATATACAATTGCCATTTCATATGCGAAACGACTATGATCGTATTTGACCAATCCGAGGGCTTCCATGAACCAAAAAAGGCGCAGTGCACCACGGCTCGATCGAGAGCTTGCGCGGGCGGTGCAGACGAGCAAGGCACCGGCCATTTCGCGGGCTGCGGCGGTTTTGCGCCTGCTGGGGAAAAGCGCGGTGCCGCTCGGCGTGCAGGCTATCGCGCGTGAACTCGGGCTGGTGCCGAGCACCTGCCTGCACGTGCTTCGAGCGTTAGTGTCGGAGGAATTCGTTTCTTTCGACACCGAGACCAAGCGCTACGCCTTGGAGGCCGGCGTGCTGACGCTCGCCCGGCATTGGCTCAAGCGCAACCGATTTACCGATCTCGCACAACCGGCCTTGGACCGCATCGGTCAGGATTTCGACGTCACCATGCTCGGCGTGCATATAGTCGGCCTGGACCACATTATCGTGGTGGCTATTTCTCAGACAGGGCACAACTTTCAGCTGAGCACACAGATCGGCAGCCGCTTTCCCGCACTGATCAGTGCGACGGGACGATGCATCGCGGCATTCGGCGATCACAGCGAGGCTGATCTCGAGGAGCGGTTCAAGTCCCTGCGCTGGGACGAGCCGCCGACGCTCTTGGAGTGGAAGACTCAAGTAACGCACACTCGTGCTCAAGGGTTTGCCGTCGATGCGGGCAACTACATTTCCGGGGTGACCGTGGTCGCCGCGCCTGTATGGAGGTCACGGGCACGGCTGAGCCATGCGCTGGTGGCCATCAGCATCGGTGGCGCCCTCAAACGTTCTGGACTTCCGGCGCTGCAAAACGACCTCGTGTCTGCCGCGCGAACGCTTTCCTCACAGCTGTGCGGCGATGAAGCCTAGGGGTCCTAGGCCCGCACGACCTTCGGGGCGAGCAGCGGCCTCAGGGCCCGTATCCGAGGAGCGACTTGGTCTCTAGATACTCGTGGAACCCGAACTCGCCCCACTCGCGTCCATTGCCGCTTTTCTTGTAGCCGCCGAACGCCGCATTGAAATCGAAACCGTCGTTGAGCGAAACCCAGCCGGCACGAATCTGGCGCGCGACCGCCCGGACCTTGTCTAGATCCGCGCCCGCCACATTGCCGGCGAGACCGAATTCCGTATCATTGGCAATGGCGATGGCATCATCCACGCTGTCATAGCCCACGATGACCAACACCGGTCCGAAAATCTCCTCGCGGGCAATCTTCATGTCATTGGTGACGTTGGCGAACACGGTGGGCTTGACGAAGTAACCTGTGGTCAACCCTTCCGGACGACCGACGCCGCCGGAGACCAGCGTGGCGCCCTCATCAATGCCTTGCTGGATGTAACCCTGTACCGATTGGAATTGTCCTTTGGACACGACCGGCCCCATGGCGAAATTGCCATTGGGGTCACCCACCGTAACTTGTGCGGCTGCCCCTCGGGCCGCCTCGATGGCCTCATTCATGCGCGACCGAGGTACGAGCATGCGGGACGTGGCGCTGCAAGTCTGGCCGGAATTGACCATCATTCCCGTGACGCCCTTGCCCACATTGGCGGCGAAGTCCTTGTCGTCGAGAATGATATTGGCACTCTTGCCCCCCAATTCCTGGCATACCCGTTTGACGGTCGACGCAGCCCTGCGCGCAATGTCGACACCGGCCGGCTCGGACCCGGTAAAGGAAATCATGTCGACATCCGGGTGCTCGGAAAGCGCCACGCCGACGACGGAACCCTTGCCCTGGATGAGATTGAAGACACCCGCGGGGACCTTTGCGGCGTGCAGCACTTCGGCGAAAATTTGAGCCGAGAAATGCGATTCTTGAGACGGCTTGAGCACCATGGTGCAGCCCGCCGCCATCGCCGGAAAGACTTTCACGGCGATCTGATTGATGGGCCAGTTCCATGGCGTGATCATCCCGCAAACCCCAATGGGCTCCTTCACGATCAGCGTGGCGCCTCGCTGTTCCTCGAACTTGAAATGCTTCAGCACTTCGATGGCGGTGCTGAGATGACCCGTCCCGAGGCCAACCTGAAAGCTTCCCGCGAGACCCTTAGGCGCGCCCATTTCCTCCGTGATTGCAGCGGCCACGTCTCCGGCACGCTTCTGGTACTCCTCGAGAATGCGCCCGAGAACTGCCAGCCTTTCTTCGCGGGTGGTGCGCGACCAGGTCGCAAAAGCTTTGCGGGCGGCCTTGACCGCCCGGTCGACGTCGGTCGCCGAACCGAGCGCTATCTTTCCGGAAGCTTGCTCGGTGGCGGGATTCACGGTGGTTGCCGTTTGCGGCTCGACAGGATCGACCCACTTGCCGTCGATATAGAACTTCAAATATTCGCGCATGATTACTCTGTACCCTCGAAAACCCGCTCGCGGCGTGGAATCTACTTGAGCAAGCGTGGCGCGCCAGTTCCCATGTAGGCGGCCAGGTTGCGGTGAAAATTGGTGACCTTGCGCTCTTGGTGTGGGTTGGGCTGAGGCCCACGGAAGCCTCGCGATTTCATGCCTTTCTGCACCGCAGCCATATTCGAGAAATCCTGCGCAAGCACCGAACCCCACTTCTCCGCGGTGGGTTCTGCATACACCCACTCGGTCTTGGGCTCCTGGCCTGAGGGAAACCGCTCGATCGCGTACGACTCGAAGATACACTTGTTGGGATCATTTCCATACGGGCGCGCGCGATAGCACAGAGCGAAAGTGATTCCTTGCAGAATCGCCATGTTCGGAAATATGTTCCATGCAAGGCCGGCCTCGGCCAATTGTTCGTCGCTGATCGTCGGCCAGTCCACGCCGCGAGCCGCGTCATCGGCCTTCGCCGACGCAAACCAATGTTTCATCACTGCCTGCGGAGGAGTCTCCTCCGGCAGTTCGTCGACGAGACGCCGAGCGGCGTTCACCAGGGTCTCCGTGGTGCTCGCGTTGTTCACCGTGGTGTAGATTTCGGACTGAAGTTCATAGATGGACTTGCGGGCGTCGCCGCCCTTGCCGGCACGAGTAATCGTGCTGCTGGATTTCATTTTCAACGCCGGATCGCGCTCATCGAAACCGCTCACGCCGTGCAGACCGTACGCTTTGCTGAATGCGTAGAATTCGCCGAACTTCAGCAGCTGCGGATGGGTTCCCGCGACATGGTACGGCTCCATGAAGGCTTCCAGCGCCGTTTTCCAGTTGCTGTCGTAAATCACCCATTGGCGCCACTTGAAACGCATCTGTTCGAACTGGAACGGGTCCAGGACGCCGGCGGCCGGTTCAAGGTACTCGCGCAGCGAGACACAGTCCGCGTCCATGTTGATGAAAATCCAACCGCCCCAGGTGTCGACTTTGACTACGGACAAGGACGTCCGGTGTTCATTCAGCGCACCTTTCCAATCCTGGGGGTCGAGCACGAAGGTATTTTTGCCCTCGAGGTCGAAAGTCCAGCCGTGAAAGCCGCAGACGAAACGCCGCTGCTTGCCACAGGCGCGATTCTCGCCGGCGCGAGTGTCGACCAAGCGACGGCCGCGGTGCGGGCAAACGTTGTGATAGGCCTTTAGCGTATCCGCAGATGAGCGCACGACCAGGATCGACTCATCACCGATATCGTAGGTGATGAAATTTCCAATCTCGGGAACTTCCTCGACGCGGCCGGCCATCTGCCAAACCTTGGCCCACAGTTTATCGGCTTCCGCCCGGGCATAATCCGGCGACAGGAATGCCTCCACCGGGTAGGTGACCGGCTCCGCCAGATCCTCAACGCTGACATTGGCAGGTTTGCCTACCACATTGAGATTCGTCGATTTGCTCATGCCGCCCCTCCTGCCCAAGCCGCTAACTCAACAATGGTGATTAGCTATAGTCCCAATGTCAAATCCGCCGGCCGCGGGCCCGGCTCCGGCACAAGACGTCAGCGGCCCTTCCATTGCGGCCGCCGCTTCTGGGCGAACGCCAGTGGCCCCTCCTGGGCGTCGCCGCTTCGATAGGTGGACTCCGATGCGTGTCTGGCGGCACGCAATGCCGCCGAGCGACCCATTTCGGTCGACAACATGACCGTCTCGCGCGCCGCCCGCACGGACAGGGGCGCCCCTTCGATAATGTCGGCGGCCAGGCTCAACGCGGCCGGCAGGAGTTCATCCGGCTCGACGATCCGGTTCACAAGGCCTATTTCATAGGCGCGTTGCGCGCTTATCGGCTTTCCCGTCAGCAGAATTTCCATCATGATCCGCTGCGGAATCATGTGGATCAACGGCGCTGCCCAGGGGGAGCTCCTGCCCACCTTGACCTCCGTGATCGCGAACTGCGCGCGCGAGCTGGCGACACACAGATCGCAGGCCTGGGCGATCATCCATCCACCTGCAAAAGCGACGCCGTTGACCGCGGCGATGGTCGGTTTGGTGAGTTCAATGTTATCGCCTGGCACGGGAAACATGTCCCGCGGCGGGACGGTGAGCTTGAGCTCCGTCATCTCCTTGAGATCTCCGCCGGCGCAAAAAGCCTTCTCGCCCGCGCCGGTCAGAATCGCGACGTGCAAAGTGGGATCCCGCTCGAAGTGCTCCCATGCGGCGAACAGACCCGCACGAATGTCCTTGCCCAGGGCATTGCGCGCCTCGGGCCGATTCAACGTAATCACCGCGATTCCGTCGCTGCGCGCATCGAAGAGTACCGCGTCGCCCATCAAAATCCCCTTTGCTGAATGCCGTGGGCCGTCCTCTCCAGTTCCTCGCGGAAATCCGGGTGCGCGACGGCGACCAGTCGGCGCGCGCGCTCGGCGAGAGTCTGCCCTTTGAGTTCCGCCGCACCAAACTCAGTGACGATCACGTCCACATCGCTACGTGCGGTCGTGACCGGTCCGGACAGCGCGGCCACGATTCGGCTAATCTTACCGCCCTTGGCAGTCGCGGGTAACGCGATGATCGAACGGCCGCCGTTCGATCGGCCGCCCGCGCGGACATAATCCACTTGCCCCCCGGTGCCGCCAAGGTACTGAGTGCCGCTTTGTTCCGCGTTCACCTGACCTGAGAGGTCCACTTCGAGCGCGGAATTGATGGTAACCAAACGGGTGAACCGCGACAACACCGAATCATTGTGCGTATACGAGGAATTGCGCATACCGATCTGCGGGTTGCGATGGGCAAACTCGTAGAGGCGCCGCGTTCCGATCAGCGCGCCGGTGATGGACACGCCCACGTCGATGGGCTTCAACGCGTTGGTAATCACCCCTGCCTCGACTAGTTCGACCAGACCATCGCCGATCATGCCCGAATGCACGCCGAGATCGCGGCGATCTCCCAGTAGGCGCAGTAACGCGTCGGGCACCGCTCCGATGCCGACCTGTATCACCGCGCCGTCCTCGATATAGGCCGCCGCGACTTTGGCGATCGCCAGATCGCTGTCGCTTACTTTCGCCGCGGACACCTCGACCGGCATGCGATCGACGTGTACGGCGCAATCGATTCGCGCGGCCGGCAACACCGCATCGCCCAGTGTAAAGGGGACGCGCTCGTTCACTTCCGCAATCACCACCCGCGCCTTCGCCACTGCGTTCTGCACGAAATCATTGATGAGACCGAAGCTGTGTTCCCCGTTGTCGTTGGCGGGGCTCACCTGAACGAAGGCGACATCGCAGCGTATCAGGCCGCGCTCGATCATCGGTCCGACCTGGCTCACGTGACAGGGAATGATGCCCAGCCGGCCGGCGGCGGCTACGTTGCGCAGTGTGCCGATGGCCCCCATGCTCGACAGCGTGAGCTTCTCCTGCGCCTCCGTGCCCAAGACACCGGAAAAACTGGTGGCCGCGAAGGCCGACAGATGCCCGATTTGGTCCGCCTGACCGATCAGTGCCTCAATGAGGGTGGTCGGCTCGCCGCATGCCTGACCCCAGACCACATGGTCGCCCGCACGCAAAAACGCAGCAAGGTCCAGCCCACGCACATCCGTTCTGTGGGTCACTACGTGCGTCACGAGCGCGCGAGCGCCAACATAGCCTGCGCGCGCGCCAGATGCGGGCGGTCAAGCATGGCACCGTTGTGCCCTATCGTGCCCTTGCCGGGGTTCGCGGCGAACAGAGCCACTATTTCCTGAGCGGCCGCAAGCTCGTCTGCGCTCGGCGAGAAGGCCTCGTTGATCACCTCGACCTGGGCAGGGTGAATCGCCAGCATGCCGCGGTAACCCGCGCGACGCATGTCGGCCGCGCGCCGGCGCAATCCCGCGTCATCCTTGAAATCACCGTGAATGGTCTCGATGGCGGGAACACCGGCCGCGGCGGCCGCGACCAAACACAGGCTGCGCGCCAACTCATAGGTGAAATCGTAGCCGCCGTAGTTGCCGCGATTGTCGCTGGCGCCGAGCGCGGTCGCCAGATCCTCCCCGCCCCATGACATGGCTGCCACGCGCGGGACGCCGGCATAGCTGCCGATGGCCAGCATACTTTCAGGCATCTCGGTGACCAGCAGCATCACTTGGGTGACGCCCACCTCGATACTGGAGGCTGCCTCGAAGGCGGTCAGATAATGGTCGAGCAATTCCGCATCCGCACGGCCGCGCGGCTTGGGCAGCATGATGCCGGCGGGAGCTGCCGGCATCACCGCGGCGAGGTCCGCCAATGCATAGGGTCCCTGGATGGGATTGATTCGAACCCAGAGTCGCGCGCGATGATCGGCGTGCGCGGTCAGGAATGCCCTGACCATGGAGCGTGCCTTGGGTTTTTCCCCATCCGCAACGGCATCCTCGAGATCGAATATGACGATGTCGGCCGGGCCCGCCGTCGCCTTCTCCATTTTCCGCTCGCTGTCGCCCGGGGCGAACAGCCATGATCGTGCACTCATGTAATCTCCGTTCCATCACGTCGGCCTTTCGGCCCTGGGCTCTCAATATCAGTAAGACTTGGGAAGATCCAGGACTTTTTCCGCCAGAAAATTCAGGATCATGTGGGGACTTACCGGCGCAGTCCTGGGAATCAAACTTTCCCGAAGATAGCGTTCGACGTGATATTCCTGCGCGTAACCCATTCCGCCCAGTGTCAGCATCGCGGTATGGCAGGCCTCGAAGGCGTATTCGCCCGCCAGGTACTTGCCCGCATTCGCCTCCACGCCGCAGTCCGCGCCCGCATCGAACAGGCTTGCCGCCTTCATCACCATGAGGTTGGCGGCCTCGAGTTGCGCCCAGCATTTGGCGAGAGGATGTTGAATGCCCTGGTTCATGCCGATCGGACGGTTGAACACGATGCGTTCCCGTGCATAGCGCGCCGCACGCGCGATCGCGACACGGCCGATGCCGACGGCCTCGGCCGCGACCAAGATACGCTCCGGATTGAGGCCGTGGAGGATGATCTTGAACCCCTCCCCCTCCGGCCCAATTCTGTCCTCCTCAGGAATCCAGAGATCCTGAATGAAGAGCATGTTCGAATCCACCGCATGCCGTCCCATCTTGTGAATGAGGCGCACCTCGATCTTGGATCGATCGAGGCTGGTATAGAACAAGGACAGCCCCTCTGTCTTGCGGCGCACTTGGTCGAGCGGAGTGGTCCGTGCCAGGAGCAGCATCTTGGTCGCGACCTGCGCCGTGGAGATCCAAATCTTCTCTCCGTTGACCAGATACCCGCCGTCGCGACGTTCGGCCCGGGTCTTCAGTTCGGTGGTATTGAGTCCTGCATTCGGCTCCGTGACGGCAAAGCACACTTTGTCCTCACCGCGCACGACGGGGGGCAGCATGCGCTGTTTCTGTTCCGCGGTGCCGAACAGGATCACCGGCAGCAGACTGAACACCGGGACATGGATGCTCGAAGCGCCGCTCATGCAGGCACCCGACTCCGCAATTGCCTGCATCATCACCGCGGCTTCGGTAATGCCGAGTCCGGATCCGCCGAACTCTGCGGGCATCGCGATGCCCAGCCAGCCCGCATCCACCATGGATTGGTAGAAGTCATGCGGGAAGACACCCTCGCGATCGCGTTCGAGCCAGTATTCGTCCGGATACCGCGAACAGTGCTTGAGGATGGTGTCCCGGATGTTCTGCTGATCTGCCGTGAGGGAAAATTCCACTATGCCACCACGATGAGAGGAAACAGGCGCCGAGTCTACAGCCATGACCCAGCATCACAAAGTGCATGCCGTACGGATATCGGTACGTTGTGCTGAAATTCGTACGACAATCCGCTAGAATCAGCCGGCTGCGGGCGTACGGTGGCCGAGACTTCGTGAAATTCCGCCCGCCGCCTCGCGCACCAGAGCAGCGAGTTCCGCGCCGCCATCCGCGAGCCGCGCACTCGGCGCGGCGACGACCAACGCGCCAATGACGGCTCCGCTGGCGTCACGAATCACCGCTGCCGTGCCGGTCACCCCGTCCGCCGCCTGGTCGAAGGTTTGTGCCACGCCACAGGCGCGCACCGCGGCGATCGCCTCCATCAAACGGCGCTTGTTGATTTCCGTATGGAGCGTCAAGCGGCGCGGTTTGATGTGCTCGAAATAGCGCCGCAACTCCTTGTCGGACTCCGCCGCGAGCAGCGCCCGACCTCCGGCGGTGCAATACAATGGGCGACGGTCACCCACCGTCACCGCGAAGCGCACCGCGTTGCGGCTTTCTATGGTATCCACATAGGTCATCATTCCGCTGCGCGCATCGCGCACCGCGAGCAGCACCGTTTCACCCGACCTCTCCGCCAATCGACGCATTCCTGCACGGACCAGATCCGACGACTGCAAGCGGCGGCGCGCCTCCATCAAGGCGCTACCCAGACCGAAGGCGCCCGGCCCGAGGCGATAGCCTGCTTCCGTGGTCACGACTATTTGGGCCTCGGTGAGGCCGCGCATCAGAGCCGCCACGCTGCTCTTGGGCGCGCGGATGGCGCGGCTAAGCTGCGCCAATCCGACCGGAACCGCGCTGGCGCACAAGGCTTCCAGAATGTGTATGAGCCGGGCAACGGACTGTGGTGCGCTCAAGTTGCACGATTCCGAATGAGCATGGTTACCTCGTTGGCAGTTCGATCTCCGCGGTCGCGGTGGCCATGGTAACACCCAGCTGATTGGTCATTTTGAAGTCGACTTGGACGATATTGCGACGCTCTTCGTCCACCCGCTTGTCGACAACGGTCGCTCCGGAGATCGTGATGTCGCCGGTGAACGCGGGACCCCGATAAGCGCAATTCGAGTGCACCACCATACCCCACTCACCCGCCCAGCCTGCCAGGTAGTCTATGATCCATGCCCCCATTGAGGCACCGTACCCGTAGGCCCGAGGCATTCCCACATAACGCGCCCAACGCGGAAACAAATGCCCGCGCGACGGCCCGATGTACGCACCATCCGTGAGCTCTGGATTCTCTTTTTCCAACACGGGATCCTGTTCCTTGCCGGCCATTTCCTCCGTGAAGCCGAGCGCAGCCATGTCGAGATCCGTGCGGCGGTGCACCCCGCACCATATGGTGAAAAGGTAAGCCCGCCACTCTGTCGTCAAGCTGGCGATACTGTGCGGGCCAATGACCCGCTTTGGCAGCGCGTCGCCGACTTTGACATCGTCCCAATACCGTTTCCCGTGGCCGAGATCGCGCATCGATTTGATGTATTCGAACTTTTGGTCCTCGAGTTCGACCAGCTGAGCGTCCGTCCACTCCGGTTCCTCGGCGGCGTTGAGCGAACCCATTTCACGGGCCAAGTCGGCGCGATAGCGGATGGCAGTGGAGCGTTGCGTCGCGATCTTGTCGCCCTTGTCGTTGTAATAACGGTTGTCGCCCCGCTGAAAACAGGTCGGTCCGGCGAACTTGGTCTGTTTGACCACATAATCGAATGGCACGCGCTCGTTGTGGATGAGGTCGCCGGCAAAGATGCGGGGTCCGTGAAACCACCACTCATCCCCGCCGAAAATCAGATGCGATTGGGGAATGAGACCCACACAAGAGGGAGCCGTGCCGTGCCCGTCGTCCGTGGCCACAGGGAAGGACTGCGGGGCAACGATACGGCCAAAGCGGCCTTCCCCGGCAAAATCATCCTCATAGTGCAATCGGTTCGGATAGTGCATCGCCTGCACCCAACGACGAATGTCGTTGTTCGCCAACGGTTCCTTCAACCGCCCGGGCTGAATCGGTTTACCCAGAAAGCGATCGATATCGGAACAATCCAACGTCGCATCGGCTGCGCGTAAATCACCCTTCATTTTGTTTCCTCGGCGCGCGCGGCTATGCCCTTGCGTGCCATATCGAAGCTGCGACCTAAGTGGTCGATGTAACCGGATGGCACCGGCGGAAGCATCCACAGCTTGCTCGTGTCTCGAATGGCATCGATCCGCTCTGCCACTTCATCGATGGACCACGAGGGCTGAAAGACGCCTTCTGTTTCGGCAATCAGGGCGCGAGCCACCCGGCCCGCCATGCAGATCAACATCTCTCCAGAGACCGAACAGGACTCATGGGCTAGCCAGCCCACCACCGGCGCCACGAGTTCCGGGCCCATGGGGGGATATTGGGAAATATCGAGGCCATCCGCCATGCGTGTCACGGCGCCGGGGGCGATAATATTGCATTTCACGCCCTTCGCCGCTCCCTCCAGCGCCGCGATGTTATTGAGGCCGATCATGCCGGCCTTCGACATGCCGTAATTGACCACCCGTTGATTGCCGTAAAGGCCGCCAATCGAGGAGGTGAGCACAATGCGGCCATAGCCGCGCTCGCACATCAGCGGGAAGGCGGGTCGCACGACGTGGAACGCACCCATGAAATGCACCTCGACCACGGCCTCGAAGTCTTCCTGGCTGATTTCCGACAGCGATCCATATCGGACGTTGCCGGCATTGTGAATCAGGATGTCGATTTGGCCGTAGCGGTTGAGCGCCGCATCGACGATGGCCTTGCCACCCTCGGGGGTTGCAACCGACTCCGTGCAGGCAATCGCGTCACCGCCCAGCGCGTTGATTTCTCGAACCACCTCTTCAGCAGGACCGGTATCGCCGCCGTCGCCTTTGATGCTGGCACCGGAATCATTGACCACGACCTTGGCGCCCTTGGATCCAAGCAGCCGCGCATACTCCCGCCCCAACCCCCTGCCCGCCCCGGTAATCACCGCCACCCGCCCATCGAATCTTCGTTCCGTCATCGCGCAGTTCCCCCATCAGTGTTATCCAAGGTTACAACGACATCGGCTGGATTGTGCGGCGCCCGTCGATTGATCAAGGGCCGCTGATACGAGGGATCCTCCTTGCTGCGCGCCGGTGCCCCGTTGCCGTTGATATCGGGCACGTCGGCAAATGGAATTGGCGTGCTCGGCACCATGCCCGACCACTCGATCGCATTGGTACGTAGTGCAATGCGCCAGGCTCCATCCCGGCGCTCCAAACGATCGATGTAACGTCCGCCGGCCATCCAGTTGCTGTCGTCGCGATTGCGGCCGACGAAAAGGTAATAGGTCTCGCTATGGGCGGTGTCGCCCTGGATTTCGCAGGTGTGGTTCAGCAAGTTGTGATGCGTGGCGATCTGCCCCTGATCATGCAGGGACTCGGCCCACACATAGAGTGCCGCAGGAGCGCCCACGAACACACCCGCCGCAATGGTCGCATCGGGGTGAAAGGCCGAGAGGAACAATTCCTGATCGAACCGGTCCATGCCACGGCTGAACCGATTGAGGCAATCGAGGATGTCCTGGCGGTCTGCGAGGTTTTTCAGTCGGGCGAGAAATTCAGCGTCCATGGCCGGTCTCCGAAATCGCCTGCCAGATGGGCGAGCCGCGCTGCGCACGCAGCGAGGGAATGATTTTCCCATCGGCATCGGTGACGCCGTAATCCTGCGCCACCTCAGCGGTTATGAAGGTGCCTCCGGAGCGCTTCATCACGTTCGGGTCGTTGGCGAGCGCTGCAATGACACGGCCTGGAAACTCGGGAGTACACCCGATCGCCGGATTGGTGACGGTGAGTTGCTTCATGGCGGGATTGCGCTCCAGGTTGCGGTTGGCTCGTTCAGTGAATGTCAGTCCCTGCCACAGCGAGAGCGACGCCACGTTGTGCGGTTGCAGTTCGATGGCCATATCCCGCGCCATACGATCGACCGCGGATTTGCAAGTGCCGAAAACGACGCCGTAGGTGTAAGTCACGCCGACATAGCCTGAAATCGCGACGATCAGGCCGGATTTCTGCACCGTCATGATTTGGGCCGCATGCCATGCCGCAACAAAATTGGACCGCACGCCCACATCGATCATTTCCCAATTGGACAGCGGCTTTTCCCAGAACGGCCGTGGTTCGATCAGGTCTTCCGGCAGAGCGAACGCGTTGTTGACCAAGATGTCGAGCCGACCCTGTTCCCGCTGCACCTGGTCGAACAGTGCCGCCACCTCATCGTCCTTGGCGTGATCCACCTGGACAGCGAAGCCCTTACCACCGCGGCGCGTCACCTCCGCAGCCGTTTCGCCCACGGTGCCGGGTAGCGGGTGACTGCCCGCGGTGACGGTACGCCCGGTCACGTAGACGGTTGCCCCTTCGGCGCCGAGCGCCAAGGCGATGCCCTTGCCGATGCCTCGGCTCGCGCCGGTCACCACCGCGACCTTGCCGGCCAGCGAACTCATGTCGCCGGACCTTGTCGGAAAAAAACCTCGCTGTAATCGCCCATTGCCTTTCCCGTGAAGTGTGCGCCACTGAACGGCATTCCCATCAAACCCTTCGACCAGTCGATCGAGGGACCTACATCCTGGCACCAGTCATAGAGCATCACGCGTCGTGAAATGCGCCACTCGCCACCGCGCTTTTCCAAGCGGTCAAGATAGCGACCGCCGATGATAATATCGCGCTCCGCCTCGCCCATATTGATGCGGTGATACGCGGTGACATGAGTCTCGACGAGAGCCACCTCACCATCCAGTTCGATCACACTCTGTCCGAGAACATGTTGCGTGACCGGAATGGCGGGAGATCCGGGAACCACCCACGCCAAATACGCGTCGAAGGTTCCCGAGAACACACCATAATCACTGGTTGAATCCGGCCAAAGACTTGAACTGATTTGGTCCGCAGCGCGGCGATCCTCGCCACGGGCGAGACGGGCAATGCAGTCGCGGATTTTCTCGCGCTCGAGAAAGGACCGCAGATCCTCTGTGATCGCTTGCATATTCACTCCCCAGGTCTTTCGAAGGGGTCCAATGATCCGCCAACTCGGCGCCGCCGCTTGACAAATTTGGACAAAAAGCGCCCCCTAGCGGTTCTGGCAATGCCGCCCTGGTGATGCGCAATCGCGGCACGGGGCCATCCGGGGGAGGATGAAATGGATCACATGTCGATGGGGGAGCAGCACTCCCAATCGGCCGACGTTTTCGAGGCCGTACATGCCAAAGTGCTGCGTTTCTTTCCTGATCTCGTATACGAGTTGGGTGGTGATCCGAAGTCTCTGATGGCTCGATCCGGCATAGAATTTCACAATGTATCGGATGCGAATTTTGGCGCCACCTACCGGCAAGTAATCGCCCTCATCGAACTTGCTGCGCAGGAGCTGCGATGCTGCGACTTTGGCATGCGCTTGGCCACGCTGCAGGGTGGCGGGAATATGTTCGGTCCCTTGGGCCTCGTGATGAAGAACTCGAAGACCTTCGGCGACGCTCTTCGCTACGTCGGTGGACACACCTACGCACATAGTCAGGCGGTCCGAGTCTGGCTTAGGCAGCACCGGGGCGAGCGAACCCTATTCGCCGGTCACGACGTTCTGCTCGACCGGCTTCCGGACAAGAGCCAGGCGACCGAACAGATGCTGCTGTTGGGCCATCTTGCTGCAATGGAAATCACGGGAGGACGGGCGCGGGTGCGCAAAGTGCACGTGAGACACCAGCCGGTCTCCTCGCTAAAAACTTATCGTCGATATTTCGGCTGCGAAGTTCGCTTCGGTCAGCACGAGGACGGGGTGTTTTTTTCCGAGAGGGATCTCGCCGCCCCGATCGTCGACTCCGACCCGCAAATTTACGAGAGAGCCGCGTCATTCATCGACGCACGATTCGCGCTGCACAGGCCGCCGGTCGAGGCGCAGGTACGCGGATTCATCATGCAATCGCTCGGTACCGAAGACTGCAGGAACGAACGGACTGCGGCCGAGCTCAACCTGCACCCCAAAACCATGCAGCGACTGCTCAAGGCGGAGGGAACGTCGTTTCAGAAAATCAAGGATGAAGTACGATGCGACATCCTGCTGTACTGCCTCAAACAAACCGATATGGATTTTGCCAGCATTTCTGAAAGGCTAGGCTTCACCGAGCAATCGGTCATGACGCGCACGTGCAACCGTTGGTTCTCGGTATCTCCCACGAAATTGAGAGCCCAGAGCCGGCTCCCGAGAGGCGCCCGCTGACCGGGTCGCACACTCCATCCAGAGCACCATGAACCTATACTCACAGCTTCTTGGGCGAGGGCCGCCGGTGGTCCTGACCGCGGGCATGGGCCAGACGTCCACGGTTTGGGATGGCTTGGCGGGAGTGCTGGCGAGCCGCTGCACGGTCGTGCGTTGGGACTATCGTGGACACGGACAGTCCGAATCGACGGACGATCCCACGGACTATAGCGCCGACCTGGCGCTGGCCGACCTGATCGCCATGATGGGCCGCGCCGAATGAGCTTCCAATCGGATGATCGGGTCATGCAAGCCTTGAATTCGATATCGGCCCCCACGCTCGTCATTGTTGGCGGGGACGACACACCTTTCATTGGCGCCAAGGAATACATGCTGCGAAAAATGCCGAATGCGGCCGGGGTGCAAATCGCGGGGGCCAGGCATTCGGTCCATGTGACTCATTCAAGTCAAGTCAACGACGCCATTTCTGGTTTCCTGGATCAGGTCGCACATCCCGCAGCTGCGTGACGGCGAGCATCCCAGCGACTAGCGCTGCGATGACGTACCAGGGCGGCGCAAAGGCGCTCCCGGTCGCATCGATCAACAGCTTCAAGACGAACTGCGTGGTGCCGCCGAGCAGCGCCACGCCGGTGGCATAAGTGATCGCGAAGACGCCTGATCGCACGGTGGGTGCGAGCGACTCGACGAGAAACGCCTGCATGCAGACCACGGCGGCCATGTGAACGGCGGACAGCGCTGCCGTCACCAGGAAAAGCGACGCAGCGGTGGGCCACTTGTTGATTAGCATGAAGGCCGGCAGCACCAGCACGAGCAACAGCGCGAAGCTCCACATCAGCAACCGTCGATGACCGAAGCGATCGCCGAGCCAGCCGGCGGCGTACGCGAAACTCAGATAGCCGATGCCTTGCGCAATCGTCGCGACGAACGCGAGCTGCGCGCCAAGCTTGAGCGTATCCTGTACGTAGGTCGCAAGATACGTCAGGGCATAGCCGGCAATGGTCGCCGCGCCCACGATCAACAGCCCGGCGAGGAATACTCGCCATGCGGAATACAAAGGAGGTTCGGCGCTCGCCTGGGCCACCGCAATCTCCATGGTCTCCGGCAGGCTACTACGAATAACCAAGCCGACCGGCACCACCAAGACCCCCAATAACAGTGCAATACGCCAGCCATAGGAACTCAAGTCTGCCGGCGACAGCAGACGGGCCAGGAGGTAACCAATCAATCCGGAGAACAACACAGCAACACCCTGCCCCGTTCCCAACATGGACACGTAGCGGGCCCGGTGACCTGCCGGTGCCGCTTCCGCCGCGTAGGCGGTGATGGGTCCCACTTCTCCGCCCAGGGCAAAACCCTGCAGCAAGCGGAAACACAACAGCAAAATCGGCGCGGCGGCGCCGACCTGCGAATACGTGGGCGTCAGCGCAGTACCCAGGATGGCAACTCCCATTAGGCTGAAGGACCACATCATTGCCGGCTTGCGGCCACGGCGATCGCCGAATCGACCGATGACAATCGCGCCCAGCGGCCGCATGAAGAAGCCCACGCCAAAGGTTGCAAGCGCCAGCAATAGTCCCCTTGCGGCGAATTGTGCAGGAACGATGGCACGTCCAATCTGCACCGCGAAGAAGCTGAATATCATGAAGTCGTAAAATTCCAGCGCGTTGCCCAGGCTGATCGCCACCATGCGACCGAGCGAGACGGCGCCATTTTTCAACACGGCATCGACCTGGAGCTGCTGCGCCGCGCACCGTTGGAAGCCCGAAATTCACCGGGCGTCATTCCGCTTGCCTGTCTAAAGGCGAAACAAAAAGCGGAGGAGGACGCGAAGCCGGAAACATGAGCAATGGTCTTGATGCAGAGGTCGCTCCCCAGCAATTGTTTGGCGCGCTCGATCCGAACGTTTGCAACATGGTCTCCAATCGAATGCCCGCGGCTCGCGCGGAAGCCGCGGGTGAGCTGGCGTACGGAGAGTTTGCACAGCGCCGCAAGCTCGCTCAAGGTCGGGACTCGCTGCAAGTCAGCCAGTCGATCATCGATGAGTCGCAGGCGCCAAGGCGCAAGCTCTCCCGACGGCGGGATATCGTCGAAGTGGGTGAAATATCGGCCCAGCTCGATTGTCAGCTGCCCCGCGATCAACTCGACCAGCATCTCGCTGGCGAAGCCGGGGTGCCGCAGCTCCTCGGCGAGCCTCAGCAACAGGTTGCGAATGTTGGAATCCGCAATATCGAGGCTGGCCTCCAAGCGGCGACTGGTCCACTGAAGTTCGCCGTCGAACCATTGGGTCATCGGTTCCGGGCGCAGATGGCATAGAATGGACGCATGTGACGGACCGCCGTCGCTGCGCGTCTGGATGGTCTCGCCTGGCGGCAACAGGTACACCTTGCCGATCCGTTCGAACCGTTGTGCGGCCCAATGATCGCGATAACAGGCCCGTGCATTTCGCGGTCTCGGCTCGAGACACAACTCGAGCCAATAGGAATCGCGATCGATCATTATGAGGTCGATTGGCTCGGCGACATGCAGATTGACGAGCTGCGCGGTTGCGAGCGGCACGTGCATCTCGGCCGTCACCCTCAGCATTTCCTGTAGCGCCTGGCCCATCAAAAGCCTCCCCCGTTGCGGCAATTGCCCCCCGCCCCATGATAGCCGCTTACCGACCGCCCCGCGACGCGGTCGAGCCGCTGCCGGGCCCGCCATTGCACATATCGAATAGCAGGACATTTCGCATGGCCCACACTGCGTCCTGGCATCGACATTTTCGGCCGGCCCATGACGCGATTGGGGCAGCGGCGGCGCCGAGTGCCGCATAAAATTGGAAATCCAGCGAGGTGTCGTCGATGACCTTTGTCGTTACCGAGAATTGCATCAAGTGCAAGTACACCGACTGTGTGTCCGTATGCCCGGTGGACTGCTTTCGCGAAGGCCCCAACTTTCTCGTGATCGACCCGGATCGATGCACGGACTGCGCACTTTGCGAGCCCGAATGTCCCGCTCGAGCCATTGTCGCCGCCGAGGATTTGACCGCGGATCAGGCGCATTTCCTGGCGCTCAATGCCGATCTCGCCGGCATCTGGCCTCCGATCAGCGCCAGCCGACCGCCGACGCCGGAATCCAAGGACTGGGACGGCAAGTCCGGCAAGTTCTCTCTATTGGAACGGTGATGAGCCAACCAACCGTATCGAAACGTAGCATCTGCAGAATTTGCACGAACCAATGCGGCGTCGTCATAGATCTCGAGGGCGACCAGATCGTCAAGGTCAAAGGAGACGCCAGCCATCCGCTGAGCAAGGGCTACACCTGTCCGAAAGGCCGCGCGCTGGGCGCGGCGCACCAGCACCCCGCCGCAATTAGGCGGCCGCTGATTCGTAGGAACGGGTCGCTGGTACCGGTCGACTGGAACGAATGCCTGGACGATCTTGCGGGCCGTCTGCGCCGGGTGATCGACACTCACGGACCCAACGCGGTCGGATTCTATTTCGGAAGCGGACTTGGCATGGACGCCTCGGGATATCGGATGGGTGACACCTTTTATAAATCTCTCGGCGCGCCGCCAAGGTTCTCACCGCTTACCATCGACGGCACGGCAAAGGTACTGGCCTCGAGTTTGATCGGCGGCTTCCCGGGCCTCAATCCGAAGACCGACAATGACAATGTCGACATGCTGCTGTACGTGGGAGTGAATCCGATGGTCAGCCACGGACACAACACAGGCATGTTCAATCCAGCGGTTCACATCCGGGCCGCCGCGAAACGCGGCGCTGTGTGGACCATCGATCCGCTGTTCACCGAGACGGCGCGGTACTCGACCCGTCACATCGCGCCGTACCCTGGCAAGGACTATGCGATCCTTGCGTGGTTGACGCGCGAAATCCTCGATGGCGGCCCGCTCAACCTGGCCCAACCCGTCCATGGCATCGAAGAATTGCGCACCGCTCTTGCGGGGTTCGACCGCGCAAAGGCTGCCGCCATTGCGGGGGTATCGGAAAGTGAATTGGATGATCTTCTTGCCGCCATTCGCAAGGCAGGTCATGTGGTCATCGAAACGGGCACCGGCGTGACCATGTCTTCGAGCGCGAATGTAACGCAGTGGCTGTCCTGGGCGCTCATGATCCTGACCGGGATGATGAACCGCAAGGGCGGCGTGTGGTTCCATCCCGGCTTCCTCATTCAATTCGACAGCTTCGAGCTGCCGATCATCGATAATCCATTCTCACCAGGCGCGCCCACCATGCCCGATGTATCCGGCATCATCGGCGACTGGCCCTGCGCGGCGCTGCCCGGAGAAATCGCCGCCGGCAACATTCGTGCACTCGTCAATTTCGGCGGCAGCATCATCCGTTCTTTTCCCGACGCCAATGTCATGGCGCCGGCGCTGCAGGGCTTGGAGGTCAATGCGAATTTCGAGATCGTGGAAAACGAAACCACGGCGCTGTCGACGCATGTATTGCCGACCAAGGATCAGATCGAGCGGCCCGACATTTCCTTTTGGGACACGCTCTGCGGCAGCCTTTCCATGACCTATTCGCCGGCCGTGGTTGAACCCATGGGCGAGCGTCGTTCGGCGTGGTGGGCAATTTCGCAGCTCATGAAACGCATGGAACTGCCGGTTCCAGAACATGTTCCCGGGGACGACAAAATACCGGGGGCGGACGACGCCATGCTCGCGACGATCATGGCCGGTGCCCGCTGTGGCTTCGACGAACTTCAAGCCGCACGCCATGTCACCAAGCCGATGGAATTCCCCGGCCGGTGGGTGGACCAGCATATCGAGCGCTTTGGTGGCTGGAGGCTGGCGCCGCCGGCGCTTTTGGCCTTCTTCGCGCAGACCCGCACCGCCGACGAGGCGGCGATCGGCGAGACGCGCCCGTTGTGCTACACCTCACGGCGGCAGCGTCGCAAACTCAACGCATCGTTGAGTTTTCTCGGCAGCCCGGCCGATATCATCCTGCATCCCGAGGATGCCGCCGCCAACGGCATCAGTCACGGCCAGAAGGTGCGTGTAAGGACATCACGCGGCGAGATCCTCCTGACCGCGAATGTCGATGCCGGCATCCGTCGGGGGGTGGCGTCCATCCCGCACGGACACGAGATCGCCAACGTCAATTATCTGACCAGCACCGAGAGGGTCGACAAGATGACGGGCATGGTGCTGTACACCGGCGTACCGATCGAAGTAGAGCCCGTGGCCGCCTGACAATGCAGAAGTCCGCTGCCCGGCACTCAGTCCTTTACACGCCGCATGGTCATCGAGTGACGAAACCGGGAAGAGGGATGTGTGTTGAGCGTGACCTGGGCCACCTCTCCGGTTGATGTCGTGTACGCGCGGCGCATGACGAGTGCCGCGGATCCCGCCGCGACATGCAGACCTCCCGCCAAAGCCGGTGAAACCAGCACCGCGGCAATCTCCTGATGCACTTCGACGATGGTTTGGCCGAAGAGATCCTCGATCAGTGGAAAGATCGGTCCGCTATGCCGCTGTAATAGCCTTCCGACCGCTGCGAAATCGCGATTAATGAAGCACTCGGTGTGGCAGACCGGAAACTCGGCGGCTTCCACTTGCCTGAAGCCGGCGACCATCAGCCACTCACGTCCGCAAGCCAGACCGGTGCGCAGGGAAAGGTCCGCATCGATCTCCACCATTTTGATGGATTCGATCGCAAACCGCGCTCCGGTCGCGAAGGCAAGAAGATCCTTGATGCTCATCACGTCGTGAACATAAGATCCCGCGGCTTCGCGGGGAATGACGATGGTGCCCGCTCTCGGTCTGGACAAGATGAGGCTGTCGTCACGCAGCCGTCTCAGCGCCTCGCGCACCGTATACCGGCTGACGGAAAAGCGCCTGCATAGCTCATCTTCGGTGGGCAGCTGGGAACCCACCGGGTAAACCCCGCCGATGATGTCCTGCTTCAAGGCGCGCATGATCTGGACATACAGCGGGGCGCCGGGCTTGGCGGTGCCCCGCGCACGCGCACGCGCGCTGCCGTTCGATGCCCTGGCCCGAGGCGAATTCACTGCAATTTTCGACCGCATCAATGCTCTCGCGTGTCCGAATGGAACGCATCTAATGTACCAAGCACACTACCTAATTGTCCGGACAATATCTATGCGTTCGGGAGAATCTGGGAAGCGGCGCCGGCAGCGCCCCGCCCCTCGGCGAAAGCACGAAGACACTCGTCGACCAGCACCAGAGTCTCGGCGTGGCCAAGTTCAATGCCTATCGCCGACTCCAGCGCGAGCACCTGTGACAGGCAGGTAAGCAAGACCGTTGCCACGATTGGCTGAAGGCTCGGCGCGATACCTCGTTGTTCGAGATGCTGGATGAGCACGTCGTTTTGGAGCTTGCGAAGCTCCTCGGCGTAGCGCTTGACCTCAGCCCGTACGGCGGGGCGACGGTTTGCGAGGGCATTCAATTCCAGGGACAAAGTCGCCTGGTGCGGATCGCGATTGACGTCCCATAGCGTGCGCAAAGGTTCTTCCGATATCAACGCGGCTTCCAGCTTGAGCCGCAATTGGTGCGCTCCCCGCCGGATGACCGCGATGAACACATCGTCCATCGAGGGGAAGTAATAGTGGACGATCTGGCGCTTCAGATTGATCTTGTCGGCGAGGTTTCGCGCGGTGACCGACGGATAACCTTCCTCACGAATCAATTGCTCAGCCGCCTCGATGAGTGCGGCGCGAACCTCAGAGTTCTCTACCCCTCTCCGACGACTCGATACCATGACTAGGGGGTTTGCGGCATTCGAAGCTCCGCGAGTTCGATGTCCGCCGCGTCCAACGCCTCCGTCGTAAACGTATCCGGAGCAAACCTCTGCACCGCGCGCAGGGTCATACTCTTCGCCATCGAGATCCTCTTGTCGCCGCTCACGCCCGGAAAGTACTTGTCGAGCACCGCCTTGGCAACGGGGTCCGCAAGCAATGCGCCAATTTTCGATTCCGCCGTCGAGTATCGCGTCGGGGCCGCCTTGGCCGCCTTCTTTTCCGTCCCACGGCCGAAGTTGAAAAAGCCCCGCGGTGCAGGCGCGGTACTCGCACCGGCCACGGGCGTGAATTTCAGGTGCAGCTCCGACAATCCCCGGATGATGAAACTGGCGTCGTACTCGAAATTGCGGGCGTTGAGTGCGCCATGCTTTTCCTCCACCAAGTCGATGCTGGAGGTATGCGCAAGAAACTTCTCGAGAATGATGCGCACTTCAGCGCGCGCGAGGGGGGCACCCGCGCAGACGTGTGCTCCGCGGCCGAAGGCCAGGTGTTCTATGATCTTGGGGCGGCCGAGAATGAGTGCGTCGGGATTCTCCCACCGCCGCGGATCCCGGTTGGCGGCCGATAGCGCGAGCATCACCTTGGTACCGGCAGGTACCTTGAGATCACCCACCTGGGTATCCTTGCGTGCTATGCGGGAGGTCATTTTTACCGAACCCTCGAGCCGCAGCACCTCTTCCAACAATTGCGGGATCAGAGCCGGATCGCGTCGCAACTTGTCCTGCAGGCCGGGTTGGTCAACGATGAACTTCATCGTGTTGCCCAGCAGCTTGGCGCTGGTATCCTGTCCCGCGCCGAACAAAAAAGTCGCGAGGCGCACAATCTCCATGGCATCCGGCGTCGAGCCGTCGGCGTAAGTCGCGTTGGCCAATTCCGAGAGAATGTCGGCGCGCGGCTCGCGCCGCCGGTCTTGCACGTACCCGGCGAAGTACATGCCCATCAGCACCAAGGGCTGGTTTTGCGATATCAGATCATCGCTATCCAGGCTGCCCGGAGGCGGACCCGCCTCGATCGCATCCATGAAAATCTGTCGATCTTCGGCCGGCACTCCCAGCAAGTCTGCGATGACCAGTGTGACGAACGGCGTGGAGATCTGGCCCATGAGCTCGCAGCCCCCTTGGGCCACGACGTCTTTGACCAGCGCATCGGAATAGTCAGCCATGAACTGTTCATTCGCGCGAAGGCGTGGCGGCGTGAACAATCGAGTCAGGAGAGCACGCGACCGGTTGTGCTGCGAGTCATCGTAGGCGACCAGTAAATCGCCGCCGATGAAGTCGGTCCGGTGCGACTCGATTTCAGCGGTGATGTCAGATCCCTCAACCTGGAAGGGCAACGGCGGAACAGGTCCACCGGGCGCGATCACCGAGGAGAAGTCCTGGGTGTTCTTGAGCACCGCGAGCACCTCATCGAAGCCGGTCACCACCACGAGACCATTGTCTGGAAGCTGGTAGATCGGGCCCTTTGCACGGACTGCCTCGAAGTACGCGTACGGATCTTTCAAGATCACGTGATCCGTAAAGTAATCTCGCTCTTCTACTGCTTTCAATGTGGTTCTCCAGCTATGCTAGACACCTGTATAGCATCGTGCTCGCTACATGTAAATCCCACCGTTGACGTTGATTTCCTGGCCGGTGATGTACGAGGCCTTGTCAGAACACAAGAACTCGCAGGCATTAGCGATGTCCTCCGGTGTTCCGCACCTGGCAATGGGGATCTGCTGCGCGATCATTTCCAGTGGCGGAACCTCCCCCGCCGCCTCGCCTTGACGAGCCAGCGGCGTATCGACCAAGGATGGCGGAATGGTGTTGGAGGTAATGCCATGCTTTGCCAATTCGCGTGCCAGCGCCTTGGTCAGCCCAATCACGCCGCCTTTTGCAGCCGCGTAATGGGCCCGATCCATGGCGCCCCACTGAGCGGCATTCGATGAGATGGTGACTATCCTTCCCCACTTTCGCGCAACCATGTCCGGCACGGCAGGTTGAATCGTATGAAAGACGCCGTTGAGGTTCACATCGATCATGTGCTGCCACGTCTCGAACGACATGGAAATGAAATCCTGGGCCTTCGAGATACCAGCATTCGCGATCACGATGCTGATGGGACCCAAGGTCTTGCGTACCGCGGCATAGGCCGCGTCGACTTCGCTGCGATTGGCGACGTTGACCTTCTGGGCCAAGATGGTCGCGCCGCCGGCCTTCAGAGCCGCACTTTCCCGCTCGAGTGCCGCCTCCTGAATGTCGAGCATGGCAACCGGATGACCATTGCCCGCAAACAGCTTGCAGATACCCAAGCCCATTCCCGAAGCGCCACCGGTGACAATCACTACACGTTCCGCGTTCATACCCCTGTCCCCGTCTGTTGAGTTGAGTTCGGCTCGAGGTCAACATACAAATGTGCGAGCCCACGAATGATGAAACTAGGCTCATAGTCAAGACGCCGGTCATCGGGTGCCCCATGGTGTTCCGGCGAAAGGCTGATGCTTGACGTGTGCTCCAGGAATTTTTCGATGACCGTACGAACTTCGGCTCGCGCCAACGGAGCACCGATGCAGACGTGCGCGCCTCTGCCGAATGCCAGATGTTCCTTGATCTTGGGGCGGTCGAGTCTCACTTCCGTCGGCTCCTCCCAGCGGCGTGGATCCCTGTTGGCCGCCGCGAGCGAAATCAAAACGCTCTTGCCCGGCGGAATCTCCATGTCGCCGATTTTGGTGTGCTTCCGTGCCAATCGAGACGTAATTTTGCTCGAGCCCTCGAGGCGTAGAACCTCCTCGATGAATGCGGGAATCAACGCACGATCGTTGCGAAGCTTCTGTTGCAAGCCCGGCGTGTCGACCATCTGGCGCATGGCATTGGCCAGCAGCTTCGCGCTGGTGTCCTGTCCCGCGCCGAAAAGGAATGTCGACAAAGTCACCAGTTCCATGAGATCCGGCACCGACCCGTCCGGATACTTCGCATTGGCCAACTCCGTGAGGACATCGTTCCGCGGGGATGTGCGCCGCTCCTGGATGTAACGGACAAAAAAACCGGCCATGAATTCGAGCGGCGAGACCTGGGTCGGCCGCTCGCCGTCATTCATGTTGCCGGGCGGCGGCGCCGCGTCGATGGCCTGCCTGAACAGCTCTCGATCTGCTTCAGGGACGCCGAGCAAATCGGCGATCACCAGCGTGGCATAGGGCGTCGCGATGTCATCGATGATGTCGCACCCGCCCTTGGCGACGGCTTCGCGCACCATGTTGTTGGCAAGCGTCGACATGTACTCGGCGTTCGCCTTCAAACGCGAGGGCACGAACAGCCCGGTCAGCAACGACCGGCTCGCGGTGTGTGGCGGCCCGTCATACGTCACCAGTAGGTTGCCCC